>Ga0074197_1000373_pt1 | contig 59403 bp, 58 predicted proteins | sample EPASupsiteSAE305_FD_64526 | JGI IMG/M metagenome (GOLD analysis project Ga0074197, IMG submission 64526) | Bioremediated contaminated groundwater microbial communities from EPA Superfund site, New Mexico - SAE3-05 reassembly with SPADES | ecosystem: Environmental > Aquatic > Deep subsurface >... | reverse complement strand
CAAACGAACAATGGCTTGCCAAATTAAAAGAAAGTGGACAAATTGCAACTCAATATGTCAATTTTGACGGAAATCCAACAATGGATGTGTTTTTCAATCCAAATAGCTCCGATTTTGCTGTTGAGGGAATTACGAGTCCAGATGGAAGAGTTTTTGGAAAAATGGGACACAACGAACGACTCGGAAATTTTGTTGGACAGAATATTCCAGGCAATAAAGAAATTAAATTATTTGAAGCTGGAGTTGAGTATTTTAGATAGCTTTTATGTTATAAATAGCACGCGGATTGAACGGATTTTGCAGATTTGCACGGATTGAATTTCAAGAGCAGAGTAAGATTAGGATTAAGAATTAAGATTAAGAGCAAAAACATGGGCATTGGAACGCAGATTTTTATGATTTGTTAAGATTTTCACAGATATTCAATCATAATAATTAGTTTTTCTATTAAGTTTGTTCCTGATTATCTGATATAATTTTTAGAAGAGTTTTTGACAATTGTGGAATGTTTTTTTCGCAAACCCAAAATATTTGTTCTGCATCTATGTCAAAGTAGTGATGAGAAATAATATCTCTCATTCCTTTAGCACCTTTCCAGTCAACTTCTGAATACAGATTTAGAAGTTGCATATTTGTTATTTTATCAACGTTTTTAAGACTTTCTCCAATAGCAATTAACTGCATACATATAGCATCAAGTTTAATCATTCCTTCTGCAGAGTTGGTAAAGTCTTCTACAGATTTAATTGTACTGAAACGTTCCTCTACTTTTTGAGTTGCTTCATAGATTTGTTCTAAAATACTCACTACTAATTCTTTGTCATACATAACATGCATCGGAATTAATTCTGTTCAGTAAAATTGGATTCATATTATTTCTTTGTCTAACTAAATCAACCTTTGTTTGGAATAATATTTCCAATTCTTCTTTAATATGAACAAGTTGGAATAAATCTGGGGTTTTGGTCTCAATTACTATATCAATATCACTGTTCTCAGTTTCTTCATTTCTAGAATATGAGCCAAAGAAACCTAACGATGTAATGCCATATTTTTTTTCGTTTACGGCTTTATAGTTTTTGAGTATCTCTCTTATTTCTGTTTTGTTCATTTCTTAACTCTGTTTATTTACTAGCTAAAATTTAGCAAAATTCTTAAACAAAATGTATCCTATTTTCTAAATCTGTTTCGGAAATTTTGTTGGACAAAATATTCCAGGCAATAAAGAAATTAAATTATTCGAAGCTGGGGTTGAGTATTTTAGATAGATTTTATGTTTAAATAGCACACGGATTGAATTTCAAGAGCAGATTAAGATTATGAATAAGATTAAGAGTAAGAAAACAGCAAATAGCACGCGGATTGAACGGATTTTGCGGATTTGCACAGATTGAATTTCAAGAGCAGAGTAAGATTATGAAAAAATAGCACGCGGATTGAACGGATTTTGCAGATTTGCACGGATTGAATTTTAGGAGCAGATTAAGATTAGGATTATGAACAAGATTAAGAAATATTTTTTTTTCAGGTCATCTTAAAAGATCATAATAATCATAAAAATCTGCGTTCCTATTTTTGTTTAGCACGCGGATTGGCACGGATTGAAAAGATGGACAGAAATTCCATCCTTCCAATTTTCCAAAATTCCACTTTTCCATCATTCCACTTTTCCATCATTCCACTTTCCCACTTTTCCCAAATCTTACTTTATCAATGCTTTTTTTATAGCTTTTTCGGCTAATGGTGCCATAATTTTGTATCCAGTTTCATTTGGATGAACGCCGTCGTACGAAAATTCACTTTTCAAACCTTTTCTTTCATCCACCATTGATGAATAATAATCGAGATAAATTATTCCATTTGTTTCGGCAAATTGCTTAATCATTTCGTTTAATTTTGCAATTTTCTCGGCTGGATTAAGTCCAGTTTTCCAAGGATAATCAAACGCTGGCAAAACGGAGCATAAAATTACTTTAATATTGTTAGCTTTTGCCAATTCAGACATAGAAATTATGTTTTCCATAATCATTTCGAGAGTTGAAAAACCAGTATTTCCAGCAATATCGTTAGTTCCAGCTAAAATGACAACAATTTTTGGATTAAGATTAATCACATCGGCTCTAAATCTGACTAACATTTGAGGTGTAGTTTGTCCACTAATTCCTCTATTTATATATGGTTTTCCAACAAAAAAATCTGGATTAAACTTACTCCATCCTTCGGTAATTGAATTTCCCATAAACACAACGCGATTTTCATTTGGCAAAGGCAACCCAAGCTGAGCGTTTTCATTTCTGAAACGATTTAAATTTGCCCAATCCTGACCGAATGTTAAAGTTGTTGCAAACAAAAACACGAAAAATATAAAAGTATGTTTCATAACGTTCCTTTTTGGATTTTTCCAAAATTTAGTTTGTGAATAAATAAATTTAATTTTCACTTAAAAGTTGATAATATTTAATTCTTTCAAAATTTTCTTTGTCAATTCAACTCTATAATTGTTTTTCAAATCATCAAAACTATTTACAATTAAATTTAGAGCAAAAATGTTTGTGCCAGATTCTGTTTCAACAAATCCAACAAACCAAGCAATAACTTTACCATCCAAATAATCACCAGTTCCAGTTTTGGCATAAAGTTTATAGTTAGGAGTTGTTTCCAAAAGCATAATGCTTTTTACTTTATTAATGGAATCATCCGAAAAGCCGTTTATTTTGTTTAAATATAGCTTTTTTAGAAATTCAATTTGCTCATCAATCGAAATTTCAAGTGAACCAGAAAGCCAAAAATTATCAATTCCGCTTGAAATATCATTATTTCCATAATTGATATAATTTAAGTACTCATCCATTTTTTCAGTTCCAATTCTTCGAGCCAATTCTTGATAATACCAAACGCACGAATATTTGAAAGCACGTTTTAGCGATAAATCTTGGAACCAATACTTAAATGGCTCTCTGCTTAAATAACTTTCCGTTTTGGGATGTAGCAAACTATCATATTTTATAACAAAAGATGTGTCGGGAAGTACTCCAGTTTCAATTCCTATTAACGAATTAGGAATTTTAAAAGTAGAACAAGGCGAAAATCTTTTTGCACATTGCTCCAAATTATATTTTGTGTAACTATCTTTTTCTAAATTATAAATGCTAAATCCACCACTAAATCCGTTAAAGTGTTTTGCAAAATATACTGTATCAACATTTTGAGCAAATAAATTGATATTTAGCAAAATGAAGCTAAAAAAGGAGATTATTTTAATTATCTGTTTCATAGTATTCTAATTTTATGTTTATGATATTGTTCTTTTATAAATAGAGATAACCATTTGAAATTTTCAGTTTATTATACTTCTTAATCGAATCTGTAAAAGCGAAAAAGCTATTTTATTAAATATTGGTTTCATTTTGAAATTTATTTTTAATGAACGCAATTGTAAAACAAACTGAAGAAATAAATATAAAACCAAATGCTAAAATATGAAAGAACATTACTGCGATAACGAAAGCAATTATGGAAATCACTATGATACTTATAAATGCGTTTTTATTATCTAATATTTCCTTTGCTAACAAAAAGGTTTGGATACCAAATGCCGAAAGCAAAAACCCCATCATTATGCTGAATCCATTATAGAATTTCAACAAGCTATGTTCACCCATTAAATTGATTTTGAAGTTCTGCATATCAATCAACAATTTGTCAAGTATTGGGTCGTTTGGTTTTCCAAAGAAATGTGCTAACAAATGCAAAATTCCAAGTAAAATAAATGCTAATGCACCAGTTTTAATCAATTTTAAGTTATTCATATTTATTTCCTATTAGATTGTTTCTGTAATATTTCCACTTGTGTTGCAATGTCTAAGTTATAAATTACACCAATCGGTAACGGCTAACAGTATGAAAAGTTGCCGATTGCGGGCTACAAATCTTGAATTTACTACTAAATCGCCTATTTTGTATGTACATTGTTGGGCGTTAGTTTTTTTATTAATTCCATCAATTCTGTGTGCACGCGAAAAGTTTCTTTAAAATTATCCAATTGCCTTGCAGTATTTTCAAGTACAATTAAATTCATATTGGTTTGCGGATAATGATAACAAGCTGACACAAATCCGGGTGCATATCCAAACGCTCCTATTTGTATGTTATTTTCTCCGTCTTTGAATAACAAGCCATATCCATATTCTAACTTGTCAAATATCGGATGAAGCCTAGTTGCATACCTTGTTTTCATTAATCCCAAAGTCCTTTCATTTACCAGTTTTCCCGAATAAAGTAGCTCATTCCAGTTATTCAAGTCTTCTGCATTTGAAATAAACGAACCTGCAGCTGCATAATTTTCTAAACTGTTTGTAACGTACTCTAATTTTCCATTCTCAGTCTCTTCGTATCCTTTTACAAGACTTTTATAATTCTTATTATCTGGATGATAAGAGCTTTTCAATCCATATTCAGTAAAAAGTCCGGTTGATAGCTCGCTAAATGTTTTTCCTGTAATTTTTTCTAAAATTTGAGCCAATAATTCATATCCAAACTGAGAATAATGAAACTGAGAACCTAATTCAAATTCCAACGGTTTATTCAAGTCTATAATTCCGTGTGTATGGACTAATAAATGATGGATTGTTACTCTATTACCCCAAGTCTGTTTTATATCAGGTAAGTACTGAATGATTTTATCATCTAGTTTTAAATTCCCTTTTTCGTATTCTCTCAATACCAAAACAGCAGTAATCTGTTTGCTTATTGAACCAATTACAAACTGATTCTCCATATTTATTGGAGTTTTGTTTTCTAAATCAGAATAACCAAAGGTTTTTGAATAAATTGTAGTTGTGTCTTTTGTAACAAGTATAACCCCATTAAAATCATTGTTTACTGAAATTGAATCAATTTTTGTGACTAGGTCAGAATATTCTTTGTTTTCTATTGACTTTGTATTTTGACAAGAAACAAAAAGTATTAATATTAAAGTTATTACAACATTTCTCATTGAAAATCTTTCTATTTTAATTATCTGTAAATATAGTAGCTATGACGCCCAACGTTGATGTATATGAAACGTTGGGGATTGCGTACTCTTCATTTCCAAAATAAGCAAAGGTTGGAGCGGGCTACAAACCTTCGCATACCACTAAAACCCGCATCCACTATACCATGTGTTGGCGGTTCGTGCTTTTTTGTCCTATTAATATTTTAAAATCCATATTTATCTTTTCTTAGTTTGAATGCCTTTTCACCACCTTCCATTACTGCAGTAATTTCATTGCGGACTACTTTTTTATCTATTGCTCCTTCTTCTTTGATTATGCCACGTGTTTGACTCGTTGAATCTTTATAGTCACAACAAATAACTAGTTCAGCATCACCATTAACTACTAAGTTCGCGTTATGGCTTGTGAAAATCAGTTGTCTCTTTTTCTTTGCATCCCAAATATTCTTGATAATTTGGTCAATTGCTCTATTGTCAATGTCATCTTCTGGCTGGTCAATTAATAATGGAATACCCGGTTGATTTAGTAATACTGTCAATAAAGCAGTAGCTTGTTGACCAGCAGACGCTTCTCTAAAAGGAATAACATCACCAAGCTGATTATTTGTGGTGTAATAAAATTCAGGATTGAATTCTAACTCATTAACAGATAATCTCAACCAGTCGTCAGTGGTAATTTTGCCGCATAATTTTGATTTGTGTTCTTCTGAAAAACCACAATTCGTAAGTATTGGAGTCTCTGGAATTGTAAGAGTTTTATCTTCTGATACTTTAAGTTCTGCCAGTAATCTAAACTCTTCGAGAATAGAAGTATATTCTTTAATTGGGTCAAGAGCTTGTTTAATTGTTTCCACAATGCTATCGATTCTTTCTTCCCTAATACGAGTTCCCTCAAATATATTCTTTAATTGTGATTTTAGTGGTTGTAGATTAATGCTTTTGGTTACTTCAGCTTTTATTAAATTCTTAGAGAGTTCAGTAAATTTTATAGCTTGTCCATTTAAGAGTGAAATCTTTTCCGTATGATATTTTTTCCAATTATCCCATTGGAGTAAAAAGTCGACTTCTGGATTTCCAATTTCTTTAAGAAGTAACTTTCTATCTGAAATGATTTTACTTATTTCACTTAATCTTTTTTCTATATTCTGTATTTCTGTTAGTTGTTGTTGACTTGATTGTGATTTGCTTTTTGCTTGTTCATAAGTAACTTCAAATGCTGATTTTTTGAGATTCCATTCGTCTAAATATTGAGTTAATTTTGCTAGACTTTCTGCATTGAAAATAGCTTTTAAAGCTAAAGCTGTAGATTTTATTTCTACAAACTTGCCGTCAATTTCATTTGAAATATTTTGAATCAGTTGCTTATTTTCAAATTGTTCTAAGTCTCCTAAAGGCTCAGGATATTTTTCTAGAAGCCTTATTAATTCATCAGCTTTGTTCTCAAAAACAACCAATTCATTTTTTGAATTAGAAATCGTAGTTTCTTCTTTTTCAAATTTGGGTTTTTTATTAATAATTTCTTGGTCTTCAGCAGAAATTCCTTTAAGAGATTTTCGGATATTTTCAGCTTGATTATTTAAGGATTGTGATTCAAGATTAAAATTTTCAATTTCTTGCTCAATCTCCTTTTTCCTTATGAGCTGATTGTATGAATTTTTAAATTTTGTTGCAGTTTCGCTTAATTGGAATTTAATTGTATCTAATTGATTTGTTATAGGTTGTTCAATGAATCGCTTTAATTCTTCTGTTTTTACACCTACATCACTAAGCTGCTTTTGACTATATGACTGAATGGGAAGAATTTTTCTAATATCATCTTCCTTAACTTGTTGAAATTCACCATCACCAATTTTTAAAAGTATTTCCCTTGATTTTGAGTTTCTCTTTACAATATGAAGAATGCCATTTTTTTCCATAGTAATTCTAACTTCTCCACCAACTTCAGTCAAAGTCTTTTGAATTAAAGCAGTCCTCCTTTTTTCAATAATGCTCAATTCATCAACATCGGAGTTTTGAATTGTTTGGTCGCTTAACCCCCATCTTAAATATTCCAGTATCGTTGATTTGCCTGTACCACGACCACCGATTAATGCATTATATTGCCTATTTAGATTAATATTAAATGTTCCAAGGAATTTAGATGTCGTAACGTCAATAGATTTAATGAAAATCTGTGGCAATTCTGGGTCAACCTGAGAAATCCTTGATTCTTTTGCTAAGCAAGCTTGCCTAATAGCTTCTGCAGTTGGTTCTGCCCATTTTATCCAAGTTGAATACATGCCAAATTCTCTACCATCTTCAAACCTATTATCTGAAGTTGAAATTAATGCAATAGATTTATTACCATAATTTACATCACCTCCATTAATCTTATTTTGGTAACCAGAATCATTTGAAATTGCTTTATCAACATATCCACCTGCGCATGGCATTTTTCTGTAATGCTCGTGAAATCCTTGTCTTAAAATTGAATGTTGACTTCCATTACCAACATTTGGCAGTATTATATATTTCCCTTTACAATATGTGAGTTCATCTAATTTCCTATGAAGATGAACTAAGTCGGGTATTATATCTTGGGAAATTCGATGGGTTTCTATGGTAACTTTTTCAAATTCATTGGTCGGATTTATGCCTAAAAAATTTAAAACAGAATCAAGGTTTGCATCACTTAAATCTGAATCAAAAACGATAATACACTGACTAGCTGGATTTGAAAGTGAGAGTTCAATTCCAGGAAATATTTTAATAACCTTCTCAAACTGAGAATCAGCAATAAATGTTTGATTCTCTTCTTCTGCCACTTTTCTAATAATTTTTACAGATACTACATCATGGTGGTCAGTGATTGCGACTGCATTAAGACCTGCGTTGCGAATTTTCTCCAAATATTCTTTTGAGAATTGAATTCTATCCGCAGTTATTTGTTCTTTTTGCTCAGGAGACAATGATTCTAGTTCATCTTGATTTACTCCAAATTTATTTCCTGTCCAATTTATATCTCTAGGAGTATGAACTTGAAAATCGCATCTGTAAAAATGTGCTCCTTTATCCATTATTTTTTTCCTTTTTAGTCAGTCTCAATTTCGCAGGGTGTCTTTTTAGCATGACCGCCAACGTTTCGTATATGCAAAGTAGGCGATTGCAGGCTTCAAACTTATCAAACCGTTACAATTTTGAAGCGGGCTACAACCCTTGAATTTACTACTATTTCGCCTATTTTGTAAATACATTGTTGGGCCAGTTATTTTTTTGTGTTCATATTTAGTTTATATAAAATCGGTTCTTTCACGATATTACTATCGTTTAGAAAATCAGAACTTCTTACTTTCCATATTTGGGGTCTTGTACTGCCAACTTCATAAATAATGTAGAAATAATAGTTTTCTTTTTCTTCTGCAACTTGTAACTCGTTTGCGGAAAGAAAGATATTACTATTTCCTATTTTTTTTAAAGTTGATTTAACCTCAATTAGCTTTTCAGTTCCGTCTAATTCATAAGATTTTATGTCATAACCAACACTATCATCTCTTTCAGATATTAGGTCAACTAATTCTGCTAAATTTTTTCTTCCATTTTTCTTTAAAAATTGTTTTTCAGCTCTTAAGGCAATTTGTTCTCCTCGGTCACCAATTCGTTTGAATTTTCTTGAGCGATTAGTATAGTCAATTTTTGTTTCATGGCTGTTCTTTTTTTCTTTCGGTTCTGGAAGTACGTCCGTTTGTAATTCAACATAGCCAAATATCAAACTCTCAATTGGTGGAAAATCTTTGAAATTGAACTTTTTAAGTTCTTTGGAAATATTTTTTTCTTTAATCTCGTCATTGGGTCTGCCAAATGATGAATACAAGAATTTACTAAACTCATAAATACTCCATTCTTTCATTACTTTGTCACTATTCTTAAACTTAAGTAACAAAGCTTGTTTATCTAATTCCGATTTTGAGTCATTATCTAAACCAAGATTGTTGATGAAGTAATTAAGGTGTTTTGCAGAAAATATATTTAGAAATTCATTTGGATAATAAACAGACAAGATTTTTCCTTTGAACATTGGCGAAATAGGATTTTTCTTTAAAATCGTTAAATCTTCTTTATATTCAATAAGTTCAATTATCGCAGAAAGAATTATTTTAAGTGCTTCTTTTTCGTCGGTTCCGTATTCTTTACGTCCAATTCGATATTTAGATTTTGAATTTTTTCCGAATTTCCCAAAGTATACTCCAAATTTCGTGGCGAAACTTCCGTGAATATTTCCCCATTCGTTCAGGTCATTTTCTAATCGGTTACAGAATGTTTGACCTCCTTTTCCAGTAACATATTCGTCAAGTGTTAATCTCCGAATTCGACTGATTGGATAGTCTGAAGTAAATTTTTTTCGTAATCTATTTATTTCTTTAAATCTCGAACTAAAATCCGCTCTAATTTTCTCAAATTCAATTTGGTAATCTCTTAATTCAGTTATTTTCATTTATGCTTAATTGTTAGTTTAATTGGGCATACCATCCCAATACACACAATGTGTACATCCCGCAATATTTCGTTTGAAATACATTGTATATATTAGGTTTATGTGTCATATAATTGTTTTTTTTTAGTGGCAAGGCAAGAGTAATCTTCTAATATGCCACTCTATTATCAAAATTATTAAAAAGAACTTTTAGAAGTTAAATAAATTTATGTTAAATCAAAAGAGGATTTTGAATTTCTATGTTATAAAAAATTCCAACAATTTTTTAATTAAAACTAAATATTATAATTAGGTCTATACTTTTGTAAAAGTAAATTGCGGGAATTTACTTTGCATAATGTTTTTGGGGGATAGTTTGGTTTAACAGCTTTTTATTGCATAGCCGTTTTGCTATTTAGCGTGGGTATTAAAGTATAATTAGGTAAAAAATGTAGGCTAATTCTTAAATGCTTTTGTCTCATTTTTATTGGCAATTAGCGCATCCATTATCCAATTTATTGCAAATTTCAAATTATTTGTAGCTCAATTATTATAAAATATGCTGTTAAAGTTTTTCTTGCAATACTAACCATATTGTTAGCTTAGCCAATGCAATACTTGCATGGCTCAACTTTTTGTCTTTTGGAGGTTTAAAATACTTGCACGGCTTAACTTTTTGCTTTTTGGAGGTTTGCAAATACTTGCATGGCTTAACTTTTTGCTTTTTGGAGGTTTGCAAATACTTGCATGGCTCAACTTTTTGCTTTTTGGAGGTTTAAAATACTTGCATGACTCAACTTTTTGCTTTTTGGAGGTTTGCAAATACTTGCACGGCTCAACTTTTTGCTTTTTGATGGTTTAAAATACTTGCACGACTCAACTGTCCAGTGATGCTTTTACACGGGAAACTTAGCGGAAAGACCAAAGCTTTAGTTGACAGTATTGGGTGTGTACTTTGGGGGTTTTTGAAAATTAAGTTGTTGTCAAGGAATAATGTTTCTCTACAGCATTGGAAATTGCTGCAAACAGATGGCGGTATGAAATAGTTGGGGATTACAGGCTAATTTCCTATCAAGTTACAACTACTTTTGATGCGGGCTAAAAAGTTCGATAACCCACTGACAGCAAAATATTATATACACGATGTTAGCGGTAGTCTTTTATAATTAGTGCACATTGATTTCCATTCCAATCTACAAAACTTTCAGTATGTGCAATCCATTCGTATTTTAATTTAGCTTCCTCTATAAAATCAATGAAAGCTTTGTATTCATATTTTTCAAAATTTTGATAATTATAAAATTCGTCGAATAGAATTATAGTTCCATTCCCAATCATCAAATTAGAATTTAAAATATCTAATACTTGTTTAGTGGAACTATATAAATCGCAGTCTATATGAATAAAAGCAGCTTGTTCTTTTATATTTAAGCAAAAAGTGGGTAAGGTATCAATAAACATCCCTTTAATTAATTCAATATTGTTGTGTTTTATTTCCGGTGGAATTCCATTTCTTGAATAAGTGTCTTTTCTGTATGTTTTTTTATCACTAAATACCCAATCTTCGGGCAATCCATCGAAACTATCAAAGCCATAAATTTTTTTGTTTAGTTTGTTTTCTGCAATAAAGGAAATTGATTTTCCGGAACCTACTCCAAATTCCATCCAAATTCCATCAACTTTAACTTGTTCTATGCAGTACTTTAAATAATTCCAATATGAATGATTTGGGTCTGACAAATTTGGTTCGTGCGTATGTCTATATTTTGAAATTCTACATTTTTCACAATTACAAAGCTCAAGCGAACTGTTTCTTCCCTCTATAAACTTTTTACTTTTCTTTAATTCTGTAATTATATCCATTTTATCATTTTAATATTACCGATAACGTCTCACTATATCTATTGTATATATCGGGGCTATATGTTATCCTTAGTTATTTATCTTGCGAAAGATATAATAATATGCACGAAAAGACAAGAAATTACAGATAAGTTCAATAAGCAAAAAAGAATTGGAGATTAAAAATGTTGATAAAAATGAAATCCAAGATTATATTTATTATTGCAAATGGAAAAGATGTATTCTTATAAAACAATGAAACAAGTATTAGCAACAATAAGCTAAAACTAAAATGAAGAGATAAAAAATGAAATTAGATATACTAATATTTGCCGCTCATCCCGATGATGCAGAACTTGGAATGGGTGGAACAATTGCAAAACTCGTTTCTGAGGGAAAATCTGTTGGAATTATTGATTTTACACAAGCGGAGCTAAGTAGCAACGGAACAATTGAAAGCAGACAAGAAGAAACTGCCGAAGCATCAAAAATTTTAAATATTTCCATAAGAGAAAATTTATTTGTGCCTGATGGTGGAGTTAAGGTTGAGGCTGAGATTAAGACAAAGGTTATAAAATTGTTGCGTAAATATAAACCGCGTCTCGTTTTTGCACCTTATTTTAACGATAGACATCCAGATCATATTGGAGCAAGCAAAATTGTGAAAGAAGCTTTCTTCTTTTCGGGTTTGCTCAAAATTGCTACAGAAATTAATGGCGAAAACCAGCAAATTCATCGTCCAGAAAAATTGTATTATTATATGCAGACTTACGAGTTTACGCCCTCATTTGTAGTTGATATTTCTGAGCATTTTGATATAAAAATGAAATCCGTTAGAGCATATAAATCACAATTTTTTAATCCAAACGAAAAAGGCGAGTTAACTTTTATAAGCGACCCAAAGTTTATTAAATATTTAGAAGCCCGCGCCCAGCATTTTGGCTTTCAGATTAGAAAGGAATTTGGAGAACCATTTTTCTGCGAAGAAACTATTGAATTATTAAATCTATAAAAGGGGTATTTATTGCAACCAAAACATTATTTTGAAAGTACATCAAAACTTGAAAAACTCTATTTTATACTAAATTATCAAGTAAGTTCTTTAACATTATATGGTGGGCTTTATTTCTTTCCTATGTTGTTTTTAGTAATTTTAATCGGTGCCGAAATATTATTTACACCTTTTATAATTTATGTTTTGGTTTTGGAAAATAAAAAAGGCTGGATAATTTCGTTCTTAATACTCGTCCTTTTGCCAAGTGTGTTAATATTAGTCTTTGTTTCTCAATATTATATGCTCATTTTATTTCCGTTTTATCTGTATTGCTTTATTTTAAGATTTGAAGCTAAAAGTTGGCTTACTGAAAAACGAGCAAGAAATGAGCTAATTATGCAGAAAATTAGAAGCGAAAACGAAAAGAAGAATTTAGAAAATTTTATTGTGTTAAGGTAGATTTTAATTAACTAACTCAGATATTAATGATTTCGAAAACTCAAATATTCCAATTAGCGAGAATTCGAGTTGCGGGTTTCGAGTTGCGGGTTACGAGTATTTATTAAACTATTTAACGAGGACTAAATGAAGTTTAGCAATTCAAAACAAACAATTAAATATTTAACATTACTTTTTGTGCTTTTTCTTAGCCTTAACCTCAACATTTCTTGCGATACAACGGAACAACAAAATAAAGTAAAAATATTACTTGAGGCAGAAGATGCAAGTTGCACTGAAGCATGGCTAAATTTAAAAATAGAAAGCACTGCTTTACCAATTGAAATATCATTATTTCAAGGTGATTCGTTATTATTTACAACTAACATAAATAGTAGTGATACAACTCTATTTGTTGAAAACCTACTACCCAACCAAAACTACTCTTTTTATTCAACAATTGAACAATTTAACAATGGAACAATAAAGAGCAATTCCATTACTGTTACAACCATGGATACCACAAGCCACAACTTTACTTGGGAAACTTATGAGTTTGGAGAACAAAGCAATAGTCATTTTAAAGATGTAGCCATAATAAACGAAAACAACATTTGGGCAGTAGGCGAAATACACACAGCAGAAACTGACCAATTTGATAGCAATGGTGTTTGGGTTCAACCTTATAATGCAGTACACTGGAACGGAACAGATTGGGAGTTGAAGAGGATATTAGTTGATTATCGTGGAGAGCAGAATTTTGCTCCATTAACTGGAGTATTTGCATTGCCGGATGGACAAATTATATTTTCGAGTGGTCTGCCATATTTACCAAAAGGAAATTCATGGCAATTATATCACCTATGGGACATGGGTGTGTTTGATGAAAACGATGGTAGCGTTAACTCTATTTGGGGTACTTCAATTGATAATCTTTATTTTGTTGGTACAAAAGGTACAATTGTCCATTACAATGGCAGCAGTTGGACAAAAATAGAGAGTGGAACGGATGTACCACTAGTAGATATCTGGAGCGGGGATAATGGAGAAACAATTTGGGTTAGTGGTCTTGATTACATGGGTAAAACAGTTCTAATAAAGATTAAGAATAATATCGCCTCTATAATATTTGAGAGTGAATCAAGTAATGTTACGGATAATTACTATGGCTCAATACGTAGCATTTGGTCAAATTCTGCAAATAATCTATTCGTATTATCCTCTGGTGGCTTTTATCGCAATACCTATTTGGATAATAAATCAAAATCCATACTAATGTTTAATGATAAATTAGCATGGTATGATATTGTAAGAGGAAATGACATAAACGATATTATTATTGGAGGGCTTAAATCCTCAATTCTACATTTTAACGGAAAAACTTGGAGGGAATATGAAGAAATATTAGATGATTCAAAATTGGGTTATAATGTTTCAATAAGGGACAATGTCGCAGTAATTGTGGGTGAAATATTTGTTAATCAAATATATTACAAAGCTTTTATTTCGATAGGTAAAAGATAATTATTTAAAACAAACAAAAAACGGAGGAAGTTATGAGTATTAAAACTCTACCTATAATTTTAGTATTATCTCCCTAGTGGAGAGTACCTCCTCTCCACGTTTTAAATAAAAACCGTTAAAACGGTTACTAATTGTTCGTTTTCGGTTTATTTTCCCACAGTTGAAACTGTGGGTTTAAGATTTTCGCACAGCCTCTAAAGTCGAACGGCAATTTTTCTTAAGATGTGAATATGCGGTGCTTTTTCCGCACAAGGGGTGTGTTTTGTAGAAGTGGGGATGGAACATTTCTGGACGAAGTAGTAAAAACCATTTGAAATGGAATTTTGAATTAATAAAAAAAAGCACACACCCCCAGCCCCTCTCGAGAGGGGAGTTATTAGCCATTTTATTTAGGATATCAAAGGTAAATCCATTCTTTCCCATTGTTTTTGTTTGCTCTGTTGTCCGTTTCAAGTCAATCCATTTCAGGACGTTGAAATTAAAAGTCCCCTCTTGAGAGGGGAAAGATGCGGTGCTTTTTCCGCATCAAGGGGTGTGTTTTGTAGAAGTGGGAATAAAACATTTCTGGACGAAATATTTAAAAAGCTATCACAAATGGTTTTTAGCAGTGCAATTAAAAAGCACACACCCCCAGCCCCTCTCGAGAGGGGCGTTATTAGCAATTTTATTTAGGATATCAAAGGTAAATCCATTCTTTCTCATTGCATTTGTTTGCTCTATTGTCCTTTTCAAGTCAATCCATTTCAGGACGGTGAAATTAAAAATCCCCTCTTGAGAGGGGAAAGATGCGGTGCTTTTTCCGCATCAAGGGGTGTGTTTTGTAGAAGTGGGAATAAAAGATTTCTGGACGAAATATTTAAAAAGCTATCCCAAATGGTTTTATGCAGTGTAATTAAAAAAGCACACACCCCCAGCCCCTCTCGTGAGGGGAGTTATTTGCCATTTTATTTAGGATATCAAAGGTAAATCCATTCTTTACCATTGTTTTTGTTTGTTCTGTTGTCCGTTTCAAGTCAATCCATTTCAGGACGGTGAAATTAAAAGTCCCCTCTTGAGAGGGGAAAGATGCGGTGCTTTTCCGCATCAAGGGGTGTGTTATCTGCCAATTTGTTACAAAAAGAGACAACTTCGATTCTCGGAGAGTCGGCATCGCGTCTTTTAGAGTTAAACGCGGGGCAAAAAGAATCAAAACGGACTCTATTTGCATATTTTGAGGCATTTAAAAAGCATTTATTAGAGTGATAAAAATAAATAGATAAAAAAAAACCTCCAAAAGTAGAACTTTGGAGGTTTAAATTTGCGAAGTTGGATAAATTTATGAGCTATTAACTGTTTTTAAGTTTATCGTTATCTTCTAACTTTTTACCAACAAGCGAAGCTGTTATAAATCCAAGCCCAGTTCCAACAAAAATTAAGAACGGAATCCACTCTTCAATAAAAGTATAAACTTGAATTAATAATCCAATTCCTAAACCAAAACCAAAAAAGGTAATAATTATACCAGATTTTAGTAAAGCATAAGGATATTCTTTCTTTTTGAAAATTTCTCTAATTACCTCAATATCCAAACCACGTTCAATTACCATTTGTTTTTCGCGTGAGCGGTAAAAGATAAATGTAACTAACACAACTCCAGTTACAATAAACAATACTACTGGAATAAAGAATTCACCGTGCATTTTATTTCTCCTTATTTTGTTAAAAAACAATTTTTTATATCTTCAGTACTTATGACAAAAAGTTACTTTGAAAGGTTACAAAAACTTAAAAATATTAAAAATGTAACCTTTGGTTTTGGCTTTAGTCTAAATGTTAGAAAAAAAATTGCAAGTTGAATTTAAAAACAAGTAATTACTAATAAGAAAAATAAATTTTATGAAAAAGCTCACAGAAAATGAAATAATTGAATCAGTTAAGAAAGGAAATCATGGCGATTTTGCTTTACTTATTGATTTATATAAAGACAGAGCTTATAATTTGCTGAAAAAAATGCTTAAAAATGAAATGGATGCCGAAGAAGCATTGCAAGATTCCTTTTTGAAAGTGTTCAATTCGTTAAAAGATTTTAGAGGCGATTCCAAATTTTCAACTTGGTTATACAGAATTGTTTATAACACCGCACTTACAATCATTTCCAGCAAAAAAAGAAAAATAATTATGGAAATGAGTTCGGTTGATGACCATTATAATTTGGGTGACGATTCTAATATTTATTCGCAAACTGAAAATTATAACGAGTATATTTTTAAATTAGTTGATAAATTGCCGGTGCGAAATGCGTTAGTAATTATACTTTTTTATATTGATGAACTTTCGCTTAATGAAATTAGTAATGTTTTAGGAATTTCGCTTGTAAACACAAAGGTTTTACTGCATCGTTCGCGAAATGCTTTACGTGATTTGGTGCTTAAACACAATTTTCAAGAGGTTTTATTATGAAAGAATTAACAGACGATAACTTAAATAAATTAATTGATAACGAATTAAACAATTCCGAAATTGATGAACTTTATTTGTTAATTAAGAACAATGATGAATTAATAAGCAAAACAAAAGCTCATCAAATGGTAAATTCTGTTCTTAAAGGCTTAAAAATTGAAAATGCACCAGAAAACACTACCGAGTTAATAATGGCTAAAATAAGTGCTTCAATTTTAGTTAAAGAGCGAAAAAATGGTCTATTTAAGTTTATGATTGGTGCCTTTAGTCTGTCTTTAGTTTTAATTCTTGGATTTATCGTCTTTTCCGATTCGGGAAACCAGCAAAATTCTTTTTTACAACTCAGTTTTGTTAAAAATATTGTTAATAGCCACTTTTTTAACTTCTCAATTCCTATTGAAAGTAAATTGCTATCAATAATAAGTGCATCAATAACTGTAATTTTACTAATTAGTGGATATTTTATAGTTGAACAGCATAAATCGTTCAAACAAAAGTTAGATAGAATTCTGTAGAAATAGCCAATTTTACCATAAAAGCACAGATTATTAATCTGTGCTACAATTATTTCAATTTATTTCACTACCTCAAATAATCTGATTATATTTACATTCTTTTATATTTATCATAAAAATTACCACAATAATTGTGAAACTTTAAGAATTATAAATTGTAAAAGCCAAGTTGAATTAAAATAATCATGAACATAAATAAGGGGAATCGAAATTGGAGATTACCGAATTAAATGAAAAAATTAAACAAGAAAGTCAGTTTGTTGACACATTGTTTAACGAAATAGGAAAAGTTATTGTTGGTCAAAAGCAGATGGTTCAACGCTTAATCATCGGTTTGCTCGGAAATGGACATATTTTGCTCGAAGGTCTACCGGGGTTAGCAAAAACTTTAGCAATTAACTCACTCGCATCTTCGATGGATGCAAAATTTCAAAGAATACAATTTACACCAGATTTACTTCCAGCAGATTTGCTTGGAACAATGATTTACAATCAAAAAGATGGTGAATTTTCAATCAAAAAAGGTCCAATATTTTCAAATTTCATTTTAGCCGATGAAATAAACCGCGCACCTGCAAAAGTTCAATCAGCCTTGTTGGAAGCCATGCAAGAACGCCAAGTTACAATTGGTAATGAAACTTACAAACTTGACGAGCCGTTTTTGGTTCTTGCAACCCAAAACCCTATTGAGCAAGAAGGAACTTATCCACTTCCAGAAGCACAAGTTGATAGATTTATGTTAAAAGTAAAAATAACATATCCAACTCGTGAAGAAGAACAACAAATTATGAAATTAAATGTTGGTGGAACTCTTCCTAAAATATCCAAAGTTGTTTCTCCTGCAGATATTTTGAGAGGAAGAAAGCTAATTCAGGATATTTATGTGGATGAAAAAATTGAAAAATATATTTTGGATATTGTCTTTGCCACTCGTAACCCAAGTAGTTTTGGATTAAACGATTTAACCGATTTAATTAGCTACGGCGGTTCGCCAAGAGCAACAATAAATCTTGCATTAGCTGCACGTGCAAATGCTTTTATTAAAAGACGCGGATATGTAATTCCAGAAGATGTTAGAGAAATTTGTATGGATGTTCTTCGTCATAGAGTTGCCGTAACTTATGAAGCAGAAGCAGAAGATATTACTTCAGAAAATATTATTCAAAGAATATTGAACACAGTAGAAGTTCCATAATTAAGCAAATAGCACGCGGATAGAACTGATTTAACCCATAATAACGGATTGAAATGGAAAATGAAATCTTAGAAAAAGAGTTAACAGGAAAGATCATTAAAGCATTTTATAATGTATATAATACATTAGGTAATGGTTTTTTGGAAAAAGTCTATGAACGTGCTATGATTATAGAACTTAATAAGTTTGGGTTAAAGAGTGAGAGACAAAAACCCATAAATGTTTTATATGATGGCGAGGATGTTGGAGAATATTTTGCAGACATTTTAGTTGAGAAAAAAGTTATTGTTGAATTAAAAGCCATTGAAAAAATATTAAAATCTCACGAAACACAGTTGTATAATTATATAAAGGCAACAAATATAGAAGTTGGATTACTATTAAATTTTGGTGAAGAAGCAAAATTCAAAAGGATGGTATTTGAAAATAAATTCAAAAAAAATCAGTACCAATCCGTTTAATCAGTTCAATCTGCGTGCTATTTAAAAGATTAAATTATGTTAACAAAAGAATTACTTAAGCAAGTAAAACAGATAGAAATTAAGACTCGGAATGTTGTAAACGAGGTATTTTCTGGTGAATATCATTCGGCGTTTAAAGGACGTGGAATGGAGTTTGCCGAAGTTAGAGAATATCAAATCGGTGATGATATTCGTTCAATTGATTGGAACGTAACTGCACGTTCTGGCTCTCCGTTTGTTAAAGTTTTTGAGGAAGAGCGTGAACTTACGGTTATGCTCGTGGTTGATATGAGTGGTTCGTTAATGTTTGGAAGTGTTGATAAAACAAAGCAGCAAATTGCCGCCGAACTTGCCGCAATACTTGCCTTTTCGGCAATGAAAAATAATGACAAAGTTGGTTTGATACTTTTTACCGATAGAATTGAAAAATTTGTTCCACCCAAAAAGGGAAGAAGTCATGGATTAAGAATTATTCGTGATATTTTATCTTTTCAACCTGAAGGCAACGCAACAAGCATTAAAAGTGCGTTGGAATACTTAAACCATACAATAAAACGAAAAAGTATTGCTTTTTTAATCTCCGATTTTATTGATGAAGGTTATGAAAAAATTCTAAACATAGTTGGAAAAAAGCACGATTTAATAGGAGTTGTGTTACAAGATCCGCGTGAAAAGGAAATTCCTAAATTGGGACTTATTAAATTTAAAGATGCCGAAACTGGAACTTTGCGTTATGTTGACACAAATAATGCCGATTTGCGTAACAAATTTCACAAATATTTGGAAATCCAAAACGCAAAGCGGAAATCGATATTTATTAAAAGTCGACTTGATTCAATTGAAGTAAACACTTCCGAATCGTATGTAAAGCCACTTGCAAACTTTTTTAGAAAACGGGAAAAAAAGCTTTGAGAAAGATATATTTATTGTTAGTAACTCTATTTATTGCGTTTCAGACTGTAATTGCTCAAGATGTTAAGGTTTTTGCAACTACAGATACAACCGAATATACTGTTGGCGATTATATTAATTATTCCATTGAGATGAAATATCCAAAAGGAGTTAATTTAGTTTTTCCAACAATAACAGATAGCATTAGCAATCTTACCTTTATTAAAAATGGTGAAATGGTTAAAACGGAAGTTGGTAATGAAATTTCGGAAATAAGGCATTTTATTTTTTCAAAATATGATTCATCCGAAGTTACAATTCCTTCTTTCCATATTTCATATTCTACAAATGGAGGAAATCCACAATTTGTTCAATTTAATTCGGTGGATATAGTTGTAAAGACTATTGAAGTAAATCAACAAGCGGAAATTCAGGATATAAAAGCTCCAATAAGAATTCCAATCGATTGGCTTTTGGTTTCAATTATTGCATTTCTTGTTTTGGCGTTAATTGTTGCGGCTTATTTTGGATATAAATATTACCAAAAGAAAAAATTGGGTAAAGTAGTTGTAGAACCCGAAATAATTTTAACTCCTTTTGAAAAAGCTATTGCCAACTTAACCAAATTGGAAGAAAAGAAACTTTGGCAACAAGGAGAAATAAAGGAATATCACTCCGAATTAACAGGAATTGTTCGAGATTATTTTGAAAACAAGTACAATTTTATAGCTCTGGAAATGACAACTTCCGAAATTATTTCAAATCTTAAATTGAAAGATGTAAATTTTGAAGTGATTAAAACGACAGAAGAATTTCTTGAAAATGCCGATATGGTAAAGTTTGCAAAATTTAAACCTATGCCAACAATTAACGAAACAATGATGAAACAAGCTTATTTAATTGTGAACAAAACAAATCAAACATCCAACGAGGTTGTAAATGTTGGCTGATGTAACTTTTAAATACGCTTTTGTACTTTATTTTTTATCAATTATTCCTTTAATGATTTTTTGGTATTGGAAACGGAATAAAAAATTAACGCCCGATATTACATTTTCAACCTTAAAAGTATTTAGTGAAATTAAACCAACTTTAAAAGAAAAATTGATTCATCTTCCTTTTGTTTTAAGGACACTTGCAGTTGCATTGCTAATTATTGCTCTTTCACGTCCGCAGTCTTTTTCAACTGGCGAAAATGTTTATACAGAAGGAATTGATATTGCAGTACTTTTGGATATTTCTGGAAGTATGTTGGCAGAAGACTTTAAGCCAAACAGACTTGAAGCTGCAAAAGATGTGATTGATAATTTTATTAGTGGAAGAACTTCCGATAAAATAGGACTTGTAGTTTTTTCTGGAAAAAGTTTTACTCAATGTCCGCTTACAATTGATTATTCTGTGCTTCGCAATTTGCTTGGCGAAATACAAAGCGGAATGATAGAAGATGGAACTGCAATTGGACTTGCAATTGCAAACGGAGTTAATCGTCTAAAAGATAGCAAAGCAAAAAGTAAAATTTTAATTCTGCTAACTGATGGCGTTAATAATGCTGGTGAAGTTGACCCAATTACGGCAGCAAATATTGCTCAAACTTTTGGAATAAGAATTTATACTGTTGGTGTAGGAACAAGAGGAAGCGCTCCTTATCCTTTCCAAACGCCTTTTGGAATTCAATATCAAATGGTGCCAGTTGAAATTGATGAAGCTATTTTAAAGCAAGTTGCCAACATTACCGACGGACATTATTTTAGAGCAACTAACAACAAAAAATTGGAAGAAATTTATAAAGAAATTGATAAAATGGAAAAAACTCGAGTTGAAATTACATCATATCGAAATGCAAGTGAATTGTTTTATAATTTAGCTTTAATTGCACTTTTGCTTTTGTTACTCGAATTGGTTTTATCAAGAACATATTTACAAAGATTACCTTAATTATTAATTAAAATAAGAATTACTAAATGTTTCGATTTGCACACATAGAATATTTGAATTTGTTATATCTAATTCCATTATTGATTTTTGCCTTTTGGTATTCGCACAGAAAAAAGAACCAATTGTTAAAGAGTTTTGCAAATTCAAAAATGCACAAGTTATTGCTTCCTTTAAGGAGCAAAATAAAGGGTGGAATAAAATTTGGATTATCACTTTTAGCCATTACTTTACTCATTTTTGCAATTGCAAATCCTCAAATTGGCTCCAAAGTTGAAGATGTTAAACAAGTGGGAATTGATGTTTATATTTTGCTCGATGTATCTTTAAGTATGCAAGCTGAAGATATTAAACCAAGCAGACTTGAAAAGGCAAAGCACGATATTTCTCGTCTTATAAATAAACTTCAAGGTGATAGAATTGGATTAATTGTCTTTTCGGGAGAGGCGTTTGTACAATTTCCATTAACAACCGATTATGCTGCTGCAAATTTATTTCTTGCATCTGTTGATACTAAAACAGTTCCACAACCAGGAACTGCAATAATTCCAGCAATTAAATTGGCTATGAAATCATTCAAAAAGGATGAAGAAACAAAGAAGGCTATTGTAATTATTACTGACGGTGAAAACCACGAAGGAAATGTTGTGCAAATCGCAGAAGATGCGGCAAGTAATGGAATTTCAATTTTTACAATCGGTCTCGGTTCAGCAACTGGTTCCCCAATTCCAATAAAAAACAGTTCTGGTACACAAACTGAATTTAAAAAAGATAGATACGGCAACATAGTTTTCACAAAACTGGATGAAAATACTTTAAGAGAAATTGCCAAAGCTGGTGACGGAAATTACTATTTAGCTTCCAATAATGAAGATGAGTTGAATAAAATTTATAACGATTTATCCAAATTTGAAGAAACTGAATATGGAACAACTAAAATAACCGATTACGAAGATAGGTTCTATTATTTATTAGTCCCTGTAATATTGCTGTTAATTTTTGAGTTTTTTATATCAAGTACTAAAAATAAATTGTTAATCAAATTTGATGAAATGAAATAATTAGGTTTTATAGAAGAATTTATGCGAATTACAATGAAAAATATAAGTTTTGTTTTACTTTTTACCATTTTCCTTAACGGATTTTTTGTTGCACAAGAACGTTCGGTAATTAACGGCGGTGTGGATAAATACGAAAAAGGCGACTATAACGGAGCAACTGAAAATTTTAAGAAAAGTGTTGATAATAAGTTTGAAAATTATGAGGGACATTTTAATCTTGGCGATGCTCTTTACAAACAGCAAAAATATGAAGATGCGTTAAATTCCTACAAAAATGCTTTAACTTTAGCTAAAAATGATGAACAAAAAGCTCAAGTTTACCATAATGTTGGAAATTCTTTATTAAAAACACAAAAATTTAAAGAAGCAATTGGTGCATATTCGGAATCACTTAAGTTAAATCCTAATGATTTAGATACAAAATACAATTTATCATACGCATTAAAGCAAATGCAACAACAACAGAATAACGATAAAAACAAAGATAAGAACGACAAGAATAAAGACGATAAAAATAAAGACGACCAAAAGGACGGCGATAAGAACAAAGACGACAAAAATAAAGATGATAAAAAGGATGGCGATAAGAACAAAGATGACAAAAACAAAGATGATAAGAACAAAGACAAAAATGACGATAATCAGCAAGATAAGAATGACGATAAACAGAATAATAAAGATGAGCAACAGAATCAAAAACAACAGCCACCTCCAGAAATATCAAAAGAGGAAGCTCAACGCATTCTTAATGCCTTAAAAGATGACGAAAAAGACATGCAAAAAGAACTTAGAAAGAAAAAAGGAAAAGTTATTAAAGTTGAAAAAGATTGGTAATTTTGTTGGTATGATTAAAATGAATTATAAATATAGCCTAATTGTGTTAGTTTTGTTCAGTTTTTGGAGCAGTATTTTTGCCCAAAAATTTGAAGTTTCAGTAGATAAAACAACTGTTCAACAAAATGAAAGATTCCAAATTTATTTTACTTTTGAAGGTGGCGATAGAGCAACACTACAAAGTTTTCAAGCACCAAATTTCAAAAATTTTAGTGTTTTAAGCGGACCAAATCAATCATCAAGTATGAGTATAATTAATGGAAACGTGTCTTCCACAATTTCTTATTCCTACATTCTTGTTGCTCCAAACACGGGGCAATTTACGATTGATGCGGCTTCGGTAAATTTTAAGGGAACGGAATATAAAACTAATCCGCTTAAAATTACTGTAACTAAAGGCTCAACTTCTAGTTCAAGCAATAGCAAGCAAAATAGCAATCAAGCGGTTAGCAATGAAGAGTTAAAAGAAAGTGTTTTTATACGCGCAATTGCCGATAAAAATAATGTAGTTAAAGGTGAACAAGTTACAGTTACTTATAAATTATATACAAAATTGAATATTTCGTCGCCACAGGTTTCTAAATTGCCACAATATAAAGGCTTTTGGGCTGAGGAATTAGAGACTGGAAATAATATTCAGTTTGAAGTTGAAATGTATAACGGAGTTCGTTTCCGTTCTGCTGTGCTTAAAAGAGTTGCACTTTTTCCAACAAAATCTGGTCAACTTGCAGTAACTCCTTTTGAGCTGGAAATTCCAGTTGTTGTAAAACGCTCGCAACGCTCAAGCGACCCGTTTGATTCATTTTTTAATGATTCATTCTTTGGAAGAACCGAAACAGTTAAATTTAAAGCCACTTCCAACAGTGTTTTAGTAAATGTAAGCGATTTACCAACTGCAGGAATGCCCGAATCGTTTGCTGGTGCAGTTGGCGAGTTTGATTTTGAAGCCACTTTAGATAAAACAGAAGTTAAGGCAAATGAACCAATTACTCTAAAATTAGTAGTTTCTGGAAAGGGAAATGTTGAATTAATCGATTTGCCTACAATAAAACTTCCTGCTGGGTTTGAGGAATATGACCCAAAATCTTCAAACAATATTAGTAATAGCGGAATTGTTTCTGGGAGCAAAACTGAGGAATATCTTCTTGTTCCACGAGTGCCTGGAATTAAGGAAATTGAACCAATAAAATTTAGTTACTATAATCCCAAATTGAAAAAATATATAGAAAAAACTTCATCCAAATTTATTATTAATGTTGGAATTGGTGATGGCGAGTTTGCTTCGTCAAATTCTTCTTATATGAAAGAAGATGTAAAGCTGTTAAGTCAAGACATTCGCTTTATTCAAACTTCTGATTTTAATTTAGAAGAAAAAGTTGGTGGAAGTATAATTAAATCGTGGTTTTGGATATTGTTGGTTTTTCCACTGATTTTAATGCTGATTGTTATAATAATGAAAAGACGACAAGATAAATTAAGTGGAAATGTGCAACTTCTAAAATCAAGAAAAGCTGAAAAGAAAGCAAAATTACGATTAAAATTTGCTCAAAAAGCATTAAGTGAAAATAATTTAGAAAAATACTACGAAGAAGTTTCAAAAGGATTATTTGGTTATCTTGAAGATAAATTGCAATTGCAAAAATCAGATTCTTCAATTGACAAAGTTCTAAATCTGCTTGAAAAAAATGAAGTAAATAGTCAACTAATTTTACATGTTAAAGAAATTTTGGAAAAATGTGAATTTTCGCGATTTGCTCCGCAAGCACAAACAACCGAAGTAGCCACAAATTTCTATAACGAAACAGTAAATATTATTGTTGAAATAGAAAATTTAGTAAATAGCAAAAAGAAAAAGTAGAATATGCGATATCTCAGTTTAATATTATTATTTATTTTAAGCAGTTTTATAATTGCCACTGAACAAGACGAAATGATGAAAGTTGCAAACAATTTTTATCAAAACAAACAGTACAATGAAGCAATTGAAAAATATAACTCCATTTTGGACTTAAATTACGAGTCCGCTGCTTTGTATTATAATTTAGGAAATGCGTATTATCGCTCAAATCAAATTGGAAAGGCAATTTTAAACTACGAACGTGCGTTAAAACTTGACCCAAATAACGAGGATTTACAACATAATTTGGCTATTGCAAAAGCTCACACAACCGATAAAATAAATGAAGTTCCAAAATTATTTTTAATTGAATGGTGGGAAGCTCTAATTTCGTCACTTTCAATTACAATGTGGCAAGTTTTGGTCATTTTGTTTTATCTTGTTTTGCTTGTAAGCATAACATTGTTTTTTGTTACAAAATCTGGAGCGACTCAAAAAATTACTGTAATTAGTGGTTTAATTAGTTTTTCTTTCGCAATGATTTTGTCAATTATCCTTTTTACTAATGTCCAACGAGAATCTTCAACAGAGTTTGGAATTGTTACTGCAAACACAATTTCGGCAAAGCAGTCGCCAAACGAATCGAGTGACGATGTTTTTGTAATCCACGAAGGATTAAAAGTAATTGTTCAAGATTCTTTTAGCAATTGGTATAAAATTAAGCTTTCTGATGGAAATGTTGGCTGGTTACCAAAAAACTCAATGGAAGTTATTTAAATTCTCTTTTGTATTGTGTTTTATTAGCTAAATTCTTTTGAAAGTGTAAACGCAATTTGTTGTTGCAATTCAGAAATCCAAAATGCTTTGTTGCCTGTAATAATTCCAAACACAAACAATTTTGCTGTAAATACGTGTTATCTTTCATTTATCCTGCGTTTTTTCCAATTTAGTTTATAAAACACAACTGATGTTTTCTTCTTTATAATTGACAGATAATTGAATAATTTTGCAGTATCAAAAATTAGAAATAATAGGAAAAAAATGAACCGACAAATTTTGTGGGTTATAATGTTAATTGTAAGTTTAGTAATTAGTTCTTGTTCGCTGGATAAAAATATTACAGACCCAATTATTCCTGATGATACTACAATTCCTTATTCACCAACACCTGCAAATGGTGCGGTTAATTTGCAGAACTATCAACGATTAAGTTGGGAGTGTAGCGGAGCAATAAGTTACACCATTTATATGGATAAAGTAACTCCACCAGTTAGGATTATTAAATCAAATAGTACTGATAAATTTGCAGATATTGTTGTAAATGAAACAAACACCACATATTATTGGAAAGTTATTGCCAAGTTTGCTGATGGTTCAACTAAAGAGAGTCCAATTTGGCATTTTACAACAAGCCAAACATATACAACTCCTCCTGGATTTGTTTTAACAACTCACACCGTTACAACAGAAACTCCAAACATTGTAAAAATGATGTTTCAAGTAACCGATTTGGAAAACAAAGGAATTGACAATTTAACGATAAACGATTTTGATATTTCCGAAGATGGTAGTAACGTTTCAATTTATGAATCAAATTTGAAAATAACCAAAAGAATAGACAATCCTTATTTAATAAAAACGGTTTTAATGCTTGATAATAGCACAAGTATTAGTGATGATGCAAATAGTTTGCAATTATTAAAAGATGCGGCTAAAAACTTTGTTGATAATATGACTACTCAACAAGAAGTTGCACTTTATAAATTTTCGAGCAATCCCGAAATGGTTTTGGATTTTACAAACGATAAAAATGTACTTAAAAATGCAATTGATAATATTGGAAGAGGATTTGCAAGCACAAATCTTTATGGTTCTGTAATTGAAGCTGTTTCGCAATGGAATGATATAATTGAGCCTGATAACATTGTGCAAGGTTCGCTTGTTTTATTTACTGATGGAAATGATACTCAAGGAAGTTCAACTTTATCAGAAGCTCTAAATGCAATTGGCGATAAAAAAGTTTACACTGTTGGACTTGGTTCAGAAATTGAACCAGAAATTTTGCTTCAAATTGGAAATCAAGGTGCGTTTACTATTACCGAATTAAGCGAGTTGAATCAAGTATTTTTGCAAATTCAGCAAGAAATTGATGCATTCGCAAATAGTTTTTATTGGATGGAGTATTCCAGCCCGAAACGCGGAAATGTTGAACATTCAATTTATCTCACAATTACGGATAATCCAATTTACTCAGTTGCAGAAGGCACGTTTAGTAGCGCTGGCTTTTTTGACCCAATTGCCGGAGTTTATGTAAATTCTACTTTTGCAAATCAGACTGGAGATTCAGAATTTACACTTATTGCGGGTGGTTATCCAGTTGAGTTAAATGTACAGACTTATGGCGGAACAAAAACTCCAGTTTATAATTGGGGAACAAATCCTTCATTAGTTGTTGAAGAAATAAATCCACCAGATAACTCGCAAGTAAAAGTCTCGGCTCCAAGTTCGGCAAGTGCAGGAACTGTAACTCTTTCAGTTGATGATATTGCAAACGGATTTAGCAAAACAATTAGTTTTAAAATTAGTAAATAGGAAAAAAATGTCAGTTACAAAAAATGAAGTTGAGCATATAGCAAAACTTGCAAAACTAAAATTTAATGATGATGAGATAGATGAATATACAACTCAACTAAACGATATTTTAAAATATGTTGATAAACTAAACGAATTAGATACAACAAATGTAAAACCGCTTTCGCATCCAGTTTCTGGTGAAAATGTATTTCGCGAAGATGTGTTAAAAAGTTCAATTTCAACCGAAGATGCACTTAAAAACACAAAAAACAGAACAGAAGTTTATTTCAAAGTTCCAAAAGTAATTAAGTAGAATTTAGGAAAAATGAATATTATAGGCATTATTCCAGCGCGTTTTGGCTCAACCAGACTTATGGGTAAACTTCTTGCAAATATTGGAGGAAAGCCTGTAATTCAACATACTTATGAAAATGCGAAAAAATCCAAGCTAATGAACGATGTAATAATTGCCGTTGATGACGAAATTTTATACAAAGTTGTTACTTCATTTGGTGCAAAAGCACACTTAACGCCAAAGGAATTTTTATCAAGCACCGAAAGAGTTGCGTTTGTTGCTTCCGAAATGACTGGCGATGTTTTCTTAAATATTCCTGGCGGAATTCCGTTTGTTAGTCCAAAAATCATTGACCAAGTAATAGAACCGCATCTTTTTGATTCAGAAATATTTATAACTACATTAGCAAAAAAAGTTGAATCGGTTGATGAAATGAAATCAAATTCAGTTCCTAAAGTAGTTTTTGATTATAACAATTATGCGCTATATTTTTCCTATTCGCCAATTCCGTTTGTAAAAGAAGCACGCACAAATCTTGAAAAAGTACTAAGTGCCGAAATTTATAAACACATCGAAATTTATGCTTATTCTAAAGATATTATTAAAACAATAAATAAATTAACACCAACTGATTTAGAACGAATTGAAAAACTTGAGCCACTAAGATTGCTTGAACATGGATTAAAAATTAAAATGGTTGTTACCGAAGAAGAGTGTTTAACACTAAATACTCCTCTCGATCTTGAAATAGCTCGTAAACACTTTGACAAAAAAAATAGAAGGTCGTTATGAAAACTCCAAAAAAATTTCAAATTGCAAATCTTCCTACACCAATTCAAAAAGTTGAGTTTCGTGGAACAAAATTTTTAATTAAACGAGATGACTACACGGGAACTGAATTAACAGGAAACAAAATTAGAAAATTGGACTACATTCTAGCCGATGTAGAAAAGAAAAAAGCCGATTATTTATTTACTTCTGGTGGCGATCAATCAAATCATGCTCGGGCAACAGCCATTGCAGCAAAACAAATTGGCGTGAAAACAAAGCTATTTCTTTGGGGAAACAAAAACCAAAATGCTGACGGAAATTTGTTTCTAAATCAACTAATAGGAACTGAAATTGTCTATTTATCCAAAAGTGAATATGCAAATGTTAATGCAATTATGTTGGAAGAAAGCAAAAAAATGCAAGCAGATGGTCAAAAAGTTTATATTTTGCCTTCTGGTGGTTCCACTCCGCTTGGAATTTGGGGTTACATAAATTTTATGAAGGAATTAAAATCGCAGAAAAAACTTTCCAAAATTAATGGCATTCTTTCTGCTTATGGAAGTGGTGGTACTTCTGCCGGAATGCTTCTTGGTGCAGCAATGCTTGATTCAAAAATAAAAATTTATGTTGTTAATGTTTTGGATGACCCAGAATTTGTACGCGAAACAATTATCGGTTTAGTTGAAGACGCAATTGTTGATTTTAAGATTAAAGTAAAAGTAAATTACGATAATCTCATAATTTTGGATGGATATTCTACAGAAGGTTATAAGCAAATTGCTGATGACAAGCTTAAAATTATTAAAGAGTTTTATCAAACAAGTGGAATTTTGCTCGACCCAACATACACTGGAAAAGCATTTTACGCTTATTACGAAAATTTCTTAAAAGATAAGAAAAATAGTGACGTACTTTTTGTTCATACTGGTGGAATATTTGGAGTTTTTCCAAAACGAAAGAAATATCTTGAGGCTTAAAATGGAAGAAAAAATTAGAGTAATTGTTGCAAAATCTGGATTGGATGGACACGATAGAGGTGCCAAAATTGTTGCAGCTGCTCTTAGAGATGCTGGAATGGAAGTTATATATACTGGTTTGCGTCAATCAGCCGAAATGATTGTTGAAGCTGCAATTCAAGAGGATGTTCACGCAATAGGAATTAGCGTACTTTCGGGCGCTCATAACACAATATTCAAAAAAATATTGGCTCTTATGAAAGAGAAAAAAATGGATGATGTGCTTTTGTTTGGTGGTGGAATAATTCCAGAAGATGATATTATAAAATTGAAAGAATTGGGTGTTGGTGAGTTGTTTACTCCTGGCGCTTCAACTTCACAAATTACTGATTTTGTTTACGACTGGGTGAAAAAGCATCCACGTCAATTTGTATAAAGGAGAAAGTTATTTTTGAGTAAGACAAATATTAAAAGAATTCTTGCAATTGATTTAATGAGAGCTTTTGCAGTTTTTATGATGGTTCAGGGGCACACGGTTCATTCTTTGTTGAGTGTGTCTTCAATTAATACGAGTTCGTATTTTTATCAAATATGGTTGTTTTTCCGTGCTTTTACGGCACCACTTTTCATTTTTTCGGCAGGATTAGTTTTTACTTACATTCTGTTTCAAAAGGAAATAGATTTCAAAAACAATCCAAGAATTGTAAAAGGTATTTATAGAGGATTTTCACTCTATTTAATCGGTTATTTACTAAGATTTCCAACAATACAAATATTTAGTCTTGACGAAGTAACACATTATCAATGGTTAACATTTTTTAGTGTTGATGCTTTACATCTTATTGGAATTGGATTGCTTTTAATTGTTCTAATTTCAATTGTTTCATCAAAATTGAAAATTAATCCTATTTATATTTTTGTTTCTTTGGTGATTATAATTTTTGCAGGTTCACCTTTTCTTCGATTGCTAAATTGGGAACACAATGTTAATATTTTTGTCGCATCTTATTTTACCATAAAATACGGCTCCATTTTTCCAATTTTCCCATATTTAGAATTTGTGTTTTTTGGTGCAATTTTCGGAGTTCTTATAACACAAAAACATGAAATAATAACTAAAAAATCTTATTTAATTTCTTATTTAGTTGCTGGAGCTGTTTTACTATTTCTTGCTTATTTAACATTTTCTTATCGCGATTATTCCGATTCGCTTTTAAGATTTGGTGCGTTATTTACATTTTTGTCAATTTTTAGCTTTATTGGAGCAAGAATTACCAAATTGCCCAAAATTGTAGCTTCTTTTGCACGTAATTCTTTATGGATTTATATAATTCATCTAATAATTTTATATGGTTCACCAACTTCTATTGGAATAACACAAATTTTAGATGTTACTCTTTCGCCAGAATTAACCATATTATCCGCAATTTTTATGGTAAGTTTAATGACGTTAATTTCATTAGGAATTGATAAATTTAGAACACAAAAGTTTAACTTTTTTAGAAAAAATTTAGGATTGGAATAGGCATATAATGAACGATTTACCAATCAGAGACCCAAATAGATTAGATGAAGAAATTACGCTCGAAAAAGCACTTCGTCCAAAAAGCTTTTCCGAGTTTAGCGGACAGGCAAAAATAACCGATAATTTAAAGGTTTTTATTGGTGCTGCAAAAAAACGTGGCGAAAGTCTTGATCATGTGCTTCTAACTGGACCTCCTGGACTTGGAAAAACAACTCTTGCTAACATTATTGCAAACGAATTGGGTGTAAATTTAAAACTCACATCTGGTCCAGTTCTCGAAAAACCGGGCGATTTGGCAGGCATTCTTACTAATTTAGAAGAAAATTCCGTCCTTTTTATTGATGAAATTCACAGATTAAGTCCAATTGTGGAAGAATATTTATATTCCGCTATGGAAGATTATAAATTGGATATTATGATTGACACAGGTCCAAATGCACGAAGTATCCAAATAAAACTTCCACAATACACTTTAATTGGTGCCACAACTCGTGCTGGATTGTTAACAGCACCTTTGCGTGACCGTTTCGGAATAAAATTTAGATTGGATTATTACGATAGCGCACTTCTTAAAAATATTGTAACTCGTTCTGCAAATTTATTGGATGTAATTATTGATGAAAATGCAGCTTTGGAATTGGCAAAACGCTCGCGTGGAACTCCAAGAATTGCAAACAGATTGCTAAGACGAACACGTGATTTTTCAGATTTTGATAACTTAAATAAAATTGATATTGCAACAACTCAAAAAGCATTAAAAGCTTTAGAAGTTGATGAAGATGGTCTTGACGAAATGGATAAAGAAATTATCCTTTCAATTATTGAACGCTTTAACGGCGGTCCAGTCGGTTTAAGCACTCTTGCCGTTAGTGTTAATGAAGATGCTGGAACAATTGAAGAAGTTTATGAGCCATTTTTAATTCAACAAGGATTTATTCAAAGAACTCCGCGTGGAAGAGAAGCAACTGATTTAGCTTACAAACGGTTCAATAAAAAAAGAACAAAACGTGGAATTAACCAAAATGATTTATTTGAAGGGGCTTAATTATTATACTCGATAAAGACATAAAACAGAGAATCAAAAACATTAAAATATTCCTTTTTGACTTAGATGGTGTTCTTATTTTAAGAAAAGAAAGAAACGAAGAGGAGCTTTTAAAGTGCGTTGAAGAGTTTACGCAAAAGTTGAAGTTGGATAATTATTTTGCAGGCGTTATTACACAACGAAATGACGACGAATTAACAAAAAAACTTGTACTTATTGATAATTGCATTGTTGTTACTTCATCGTTCAATAAAGTTGGAAGTGTTGAAGTAATTCTCAAAAAGTTAAATTTAGAGATGCAAAATGTACTTTACATTGGTGATGACATGCTGGATATTCCATTATTACAACAAGCTGGAGTTGCAATTGCTCCAAGTAGCGCCAGAAGGGAAGTTAAACGTGTTGTCGATTTTACGATTGAAATTACCGTAAATGGTAGCATTTTACATTCTGTGCTTAAAATGATTGAAGAATTGAGCAATGAATAAATCAATAATTACATATTTAATGGCTTTTTTAATTAGTCTATTTTTCATTTCTTGTAGTAACGAAAAAATTAAACCCGACGTTGATTTAACAATTGATGAAGAAAATACTCCAACAATTGAAAGTTGGAATGCGAAAATATTCTTTACTGAAAATGGCAATTTGAGAGCAATTTTATATACCGACCATTTGGAAGCTTTCGATAATCCAAAAGAAAAATTACTCAAAAATCTTAAAGTTGAGTTTTTTAACAAACGCGGCAGCAAAACTACTCAGCTAACTTCCGAAAGAGGAAGAATTGACGATATTACGCAAGATATGTATGCTTATGATAACGTTGTTGCAATAAATGATAGTTCCAAAGTAAGATTGGAAACTAACGAATTGATGTGGCGAAAAGTTGATGAAAAAATTGTAAGCGATAAATTTGTGCGAATTACTTCGCCAGATGAAATAATTGAAGGTTTTGGATTAGTTTCTGACCAACATATCAGAAATTATGAAATTAAAAATGTTACTTATCAAACAACAAACACGAATGTGAAATAATGAAACAGTTATTCTTAATTATATTGTTATATACTTCTGTTTTTGCTCAAGAAAAGACTGAAATCATCCGTGTTGTAGGAAATTCGCTAATTGGAAAGAATATTAATGGCGTTAACTATCGTGAAGTTGTTGGCGATGTTGTTTTAACTCAAGGCGATGTTAAAGTTACTTGCAGTAAAATAATCCAAAATTTAAGCAATAATAACGCTGAATTAATCGGAAATGTTATTGTAACGCAAGATACTACGATTATAAAATCGCAGCGTGGTTTTTATTATGGAAATGAAAAGTATATTTATTCTGATAAAAAAGTTTCGTTGGAAGACGGACATGTTGTTCTAACTGCCGATTCGGGTTATTATTATTTTGACTTAAAAAAATCGGTATTTTTATCGCATGTTAAGCTTGTTGATTCTGTAAATACATTAAAATCGAAAAAACTTACATATTTTAACGATATTCAAAAAGCAATTGCAATTGGAAAAGTTAATATTTCGGATGCTGAATCAACAATATTTTGTGATAGTTTAATTCACTTCCGAGCTAATAAAAAGTCAAATGCTTATCAAAATGTAAAAATTGTGAACAGTAAACAACGACTTTCAATTGTTGGCGATGAACTAATTGATGAAGGTGAAATAAATTACACACGAATTATTGGAAATCCCATTTTAACAAAAATTGATACAACTGACGATGGAAAAGAAGACACATTATTTATTAAAGCTACAATGTTTGAAGCAAAAGAAGATTCGGTAAAGAGATTGTTGGCTATCGATTCTGTAAAAATTATTAGAGGCGAGCTGTTTTCTGTTAATAATTTTACAGTTCTTTATCGTGACGAAGAAAGATTGATGACAAAAAAGATGAAAGGTGATAAAAATTCACCAGTTTTGTGGTATTCAAATTCGCAATTAGTTGGTGATTCCATCAACATTTTTCTTTCTGATAATAAACTTGATTCAATACATATTAGAAACGAATCGACAATTATTTCTCAAAATGAGGAGTATGCATTCCGTTTCGACCAAGTATTTGGCGATTTAATAAATCTTTATTTTTATGACGGAAAATTGAAAATGACCGATGTTCAAGGTGGAGTTTTAAGTATTTATTTTATGTTTGAAGAAGGAAAACCGAATGGTTTAATGAAATCAAGTTCAAATAAAGCTAAAATGATTTTCGAAAATAATGAAGTTTCAAATGTTTCAATGTTCGAATCGGTTCAAAGTGAATATCATCCAGAAAATTTAATAAAAGGAAATGAACTCGATTTTTCAATTCCTTCATTTATTATTTATAAAAACAAACCAAGTAAATCAGATTTTGTTCAAGGAAGTAAATAAATGTCGCAAATATTAACATTAAGAAGTGAAAATTTAGTTAAAGTTTATAAAAAACGAACAGTAGTTGATGAAGTTTCGGTAAGCGTTGACCAAGGTGAAGTAGTCGGACTTCTTGGCCCAAATGGTGCTGGAAAAACGACAACTTTTTATATGATTGTTGGTATGATAAAACCTAAAAGTGGTAAAGTATTTTTGGATGATAATGAAATTACCAGCGAACCAATGTATAAACGTGCCAAAATGGGAATTGGATATTTGCCTCAAGAAGCATCTGTTTTTAGAAGATTAACAGTTGAAGAAAATATTATGGCAATTCTTCAGCTTGTTAAAATGGACGATTCCAAACGCAAAGAGAAAATGGAATCACTTTTGGAAGAATTAAATATAACGCATATTCGTAAAAGTAAAGGATTTCAGCTAAGTGGTGGTGAACGCAGAAGAACAGAAATTGCTCGTTCACTTGCAACCGACCCAAAATTTATTTTGCTTGATGAACCTTTTGCTGGTGTTGACCCAATTGCGGTTGAAGATATTATGAAAATTGTAGCAAATCTTAAACACAAAGGTATTGGAATTTTAATAACTGACCACAACGTTCACGAAACTCTTGGAATTGTTGATAGAGGTTATATTTTGATAAATGGAACTTTATTTAGAGATGGAACTGCAAAAACACTTGCAGAAGATGAAGAAGTGCGAAAATTATATCTCGGTGAAAAATTTAAACTTGAAAGATATTAACACATAAAAACACATAATATAAAGGAAAAAACATGAATTTATACCCAACATATATAACACTACATATAATATTTTCTGGAATTTGGCTTGCATTTTTTGCGGTTGAGTTAATTTTGCGTGGCAAAATAAACAAAGGAATTTCAGTTAATGAAAATATTTCAAATTATTTGATGTTTACAAATGTTTTTGGAATTTCTGGCTCAATTGGCATTTTAATTACAGGAATATTGCTTGTTTTAAACTCAGGATATGGCTTTTTTGATATGTCAAATAACCATTGGTTAGCCACAAAGCAAATTATTTTAGTAATTATTTTAGTTTTAACAGCGGTTATGGTAATTCCAACAGCAAAAAAAATAAGAACCGAACTTGCTAGTACAAAAGAAATATCAAATAATAATATTCGAAAAATATTTAAAGCAAATTTGATAATTAATGTTCTTGTAATTCTAAATCTGCTTTTTGCAATTACTCACAGATTTTACTCATAAATAATTCCAAAATAGATTAGCTTAAAAAGGAAAAAATTATGCACGGTACAATAATTGAGATTATTAATGGAATGTTGGCACCTGGAATTATGATTTCGGCTTGCGGACTTTTATTGCTCGGAATGAACAATAAATACTCATTGGTTGTTAACAGAATTAGAACTCTAAATACCGAATTTCGTCAATTAACACCAGATGAATTGCACCGAAAGGAGAGTATTTTACTCCAATTACCGCTTTTAATCATTAGAATGCGGTTAATTAGAAATGCAGTTTGGTTTTATACAATTGGAATTGCAATGTTCATTTTTTCGGTATTTTCAATCGGATTTTATTTTTTATTGGGTGAAAATGTAATAACCACAAGTTTATCAATTACTTTTTTTATTATTGCACTACTTTCAGTTTTTTCTGGAATTTTACATGCTGCCAAGGAAGTCCGACTTGGATTTGAAATTTTAAAAATAGAAACCAAAGATATCCGTTAATCAATATTTTAAGATGTATTTAGTCCTTTATATCTACAAAAACTAAATACATCTTAGTTAACTTGTTATACCTAAATAAGTTACACATTATTCCCTTTAATACTAAAAACATTAAATTTAATTTTGTTTATAAGTAAAAAATATTTATTTTTAATACGACATGTAAATATTTATTAAAGGAGTTTAGATGAGTAATTCTAGTAGTAATATTTCGAGACGTTCAGCAATTAAGTCTCTTCTTATTGCATCTGTTGTTCCTGGTATTTTAATTTCCTCATGCACAAATTCTGTCGATTCCACAACTGAATCATCTTCCAAAAGCACAAAGTTATTTAAATCATCATTTGACAACGAAATTGCATCATTAGAAAAAATGATTGTTAAAAACGATGCAAAATCAAATGCTGAAGTTCCTAAAAATTATATTTTTAATGGAAAAAGCGAACTTAATGGAAATTATATTCTTGTACGAAATGATTCTGACGATATTTCGCTTTGGTTTGAAAAAGTAGAAATTATTGAGAAAAAGGCTAATTTAGTTGTAATTAGTGGATTAAAGGATAATTCAATTATTATTGCAAATCCCAGTGTTGTATTTAAAAAGTTACATAAACTTAATTATGACGAGTTAAAACGAAAATTCACAATGGGCAAAAAATTTAATCTAGGAGCTTAATTATGAAAGTTGAGCCTTGTTGTTATACTATACTTACTGATTATTGTGTAAATTGTGGAGTATGTGTTGAAGAATGCCCACAACGTGCAATATACGAAAACGAAATAGACAACATTACAACCATTTATAAACCCAAATGTAATTGCTGTGTTGGTTTAAGTGAACCATTATGTGTGAGTGTTTGTCCGGTTGAAATAATTGTGAAATGCTCTGAAATTGAAAATTAACTTTTTTTGATTATTGAGTTTTATTTAAAAAGTGCATTGAAATTTTCAATGCACTTTTTATTATGGAAATTATTTTGAAGCTGATTTCTTTTTTCTATCTTCAAAAATGTAATAGAAAGCTGGAACAACAAATAGAGTTAAAACTGTAGAAACAACTAAACCTCCAATTGAAACAACACCAAGTGGTTGTCGCATTTCAACACCTGATGAACCAATTCCTATTGCCAAAGGTAACATTCCCAAAATAATTGCCAAAGTTGACATTATAATTGGTTTTAGTTTTGTAGGACATGCTTCAATTAATGCATCTTTTACATTCATATTTTGCTCACGAACAAGTTGATTTGTGTAATCGAGCATCAAAATAGCATTATTTACAACTATACCAATTAGCATAATTATTGCCATTAAGGACGTGATAGCAAATGAAATTCCAGTATAATAAAGTGACGCAAGAACGCCAATAATTGCTAATGGAACAGTAAGCAAAATAAATATTGGTTGAACAAAGCTTTCCAAAATGGCTGCTAAAAGCAAATATGTTAACAACATTGCCAAAATAAATGCAAATCCCATATCACTAACCATTTCTTTCATCATTTCAGCAGTTCCTGACCATTTAATCTTATAACCGGTTGGAAAATTAATTTCCTTCATTCTATTTTCAATTTCATTGGTAATATTACCTAATGGAACTCCAGGAGCAGGAGAACCAGTGAATTGAATTGTAACGTATTTATCACGGTGCAGAATTTTGGAATAACTTTTTGTGAATTTAACTTCGGCTAATTGCGAAATTCTGTAAACATTTCCGTTTCTTGAAGGAATAGAAATTTTTCCAATCTTTTCTGGAGAATCAACTGAAGCATCCGTCATTGTAACGGTAATATCGTATTCTTCACCTTTTTCCAAGTATTTTGAAGCAGTAATTCCTTCTAAAGCTGAACGGACAGTAATTGCAATTTCTTGGGCAGTAATTCCACTTTCGCTTAGTTTTTGTCTATCTGGAATTATAGTAATTTCAGGTTTTCCTTCGCGTGAGCTTTGGTCTAAATTTATAAGTCCAGGAATATCTTGAATTTTTGTGAAAATCTCATTTTTCAATCTATCCAATTCATCCAAATCTTGACCCATTAAAAAGAACTGAATTGGAGAACCACCATCGCCAAAACTTTTGTAATCAACAGTAATTAAACGCGCATTTGGAATAACAGAAAGTTCTTTAACAAATGATGAAATATAATATTCGAGTCCTTTTTCGCGTTTATCAGCCAAAACAAAATTAATATCCATTCTTGCAACATTTGAACCTGTATTAACATCGGTTATTTTTCCAACTTCTGTTACTATGCTCGTAATTCCCGGATAGCCTTTAATTTTGTCTTCCATAGTTTTTAAAACTTTACCAGTTTCGTAAATATTATATTCTTGTGGAAGCTCAACGGTAACTTGCAATAATCCATTATCTGATTGTGGCATCATATCAAAACCAATTTTTGGTCCGTAAAACATAATTGATAACACAAATACAATAAAAGAAACTGCAATTATTCCAAGACTTACAAATTTATTTTTTAGTGATTTAGCAAGTATTTTTCGATAAAAATTATCCCATGTAAGATAGAAAACATCAGCTTTTTGAGCTAGTTTGTTAACTTTTCCATCTTTTCTAATCATTAAAGAAGCTAACATTGGTGTTAAAGTGAAAGAGAATAAAAGAGAAAATAAAGTAGAAAAAGCAGCTGCAAGTGCAAGTTCTTTCATAAACATTCCAACCATTGACGACATATTTGCTATAGGAAGGAACACGACCACATTTGTTAAAGTAGCAGCAACAACAGCAATAACAACTTCGGACGTTCCTTTTAAAGCGGCTTCTTTTGGAGGATTTCCCATATCTTTATGTCTAAAAATATTTTCGAGAACAACAATTGAGTTAGAAACAAGAACACCAACTGATACTGAAATTCCCATTAAAGACATCATATTTAAAGTCATATCAAACCACTGAAACAGCAAGAAAGTGGAAATAATGGAAGCTGGCATTGATAGAGCTACAATTATTGTTGAACGAATGTTAAAAAGGAATAAAAACAAGATTATTGCAGTTAAAATTACTCCAAGCAGAATGTTGCTTGTAGTATCTTCAACTGAACTTCTTGTAAAGATTGAGTTATCGCTAACAATTTTAAGTGTTAATCCTTCTGGCAAAGCGTTAATTATATCAGGCAAAGCTGCGTGAACTGCATCGGAAACATCAACTTCGTTACCATCTGAGCTTTTTACAATTGAAAGACGAACAGCATTTGAATCAGTAATTCCAGTTTCGGCATCAAAAAAGACAGCTCTTTTGCGTATTTCTTTTCCAGAATCTTCAACTTTTGCAATTTGAGCTAATCTTTTGTTACCAAAAGATGTTGGAATTTCGAGATTTTTTAACTCATCAACATTTTGGAATTTCCCTCTAACACGAACTGAATATTCTTTATCGGATAATTTAAATGTTCCACTCGGCAAGTCAATATTTTGCGAACTTAGCATTCCAAGCATTTGAGGAAGAGAAATGAAATTTTCGTAAACCACTTTGTTATCAAGTGCAATTCTAATTTCGCGTTCTTGACCACCAGTTATTTTTACATCGGCAACGCCAGTTATTTGAGATAATCTATCTTTTAATTCTGTTGATGCAATTTGGTATAATTCTCGCGAATCTTTTTCTCCACTAAGAACAATGTCCATAATTGGTTCTGCATTAATATCAATTTTTTGAATAATTGGCTTATTTGCATCTTCTGGAAGTTCGTTCAAAATTTGATCAACTTTATCTTTTACTTCTTGATTTGCCACATCCACATCTTTTGAAAGATCAAATTCCAAAAGAGTAATTGCAGCTCCGTCCATATTATAAGATTCAATTCTTTTAATTTGGCTAATTGTAGAAACCGCATCTTCAACTTTTTTTGTTATTAAAGTTTCAGTTTCTTTTGGTCCAGCACCTGGATAAATAGTTGTAACTGTAACATAAGGTATTTCAACTTGAGGCATATTATTTAAGGTTAACGTGTTAAATGCCAAGCCACCAAAAAGGATAAATACCATTAAAATTACGGTTGTTAGTACGGGACGTTCAACCGAAAGTTTTATTAAATTCATATAATCTCCCTACTTAACCACTTTTATTTTTGTTCCATCATCCAAACGTGAAAATCCTTTTGTGATGATTAAATCGTCAGTATTTAAGCCACTTTTTATTTCGTAATTTTCACCATTTTCGTTAGAAATAGTAACTGCTACTTTTTTTGCCAAATCACCGTTTGCAACAAAGACAAATTTGCTTCCGTTTTCGTCTTTTACCATATTTCTTGGAAGTACAATTGCTTTGTTGTTTTCATATGTTAAAATTTTTACATCGGCAGTTGTTCCAGTTAAAATTTCTTTTTTGCCATTGTCAAAAGATAAATCGGCATAAAAAGATTGTGTCATTGGATTAACGCTTAAAGATAATTCCGAAACTCTTCCTACAAAAGATTTATCGCCAACAGTTGCAATGGCTTTCATTCCGTTTTTAACTTGCATTCTTTCAGAATCTGATAACCAAACTCTAATTTTCATTTTGTTCAATTTTGCAATTTTGAAAAGCATTGCTTTATCATTTACGTTATCGCCTTCGTGAACCATAATTTCAGTAATAATTCCATCATAAGGTGCATCGAGATTTAACATATCTTTTAGTGTTTCAAGATTTCTTTTATCAACTGAGTATTTTGTTTCAACTCCGTCAAATTGGGCTTGTGCAATTTCGCCTTTGTCTAAAAGAGCTTTCATTCTTTCATAAGTTTTTTTAGAGTTTTCGTAAGCTGAAAGTGCTTGTTGATATTGCGAAGCTGGCGAATCTTTTGGAAATTGAATTACAACATCATCTTTTTTTACATAATCACCAGGTCGGAAGTTAATTTTTTCAATTCTTCCACCAATCATAGCACCAATTATGGTTTCGTTTTCGCCACTAAATTTTCCATAATATGTTAAAAATTTTGTGAACTTTTTTTGCGAAACTTTTTCAACAGAAACTGGCATTCCTTCTTCTTTTTGAATTTGTTCCATACTTTTAGATTCTTCTTTTTCTTCGTCGGAACATCCAGTAAAACCAATTATTGGTAGAATTAATACTATTGTGAAATAGAATAAATATTTCAATCCATGTTTCATAACTTTTCCTTTATTTTAATTTTCAATTTTATTAACTAATCTTCTAAATATTCTGATACAAATGAATAATACTGCTCATCAACACGACCGATTAAATTAAACAAAGTTGCTTTTGCAATTAAGTAATCGTGAACAGCATTTGTGTAATTAATTCGTGATTCACTTAGCGAAACATCGGCGTCTTTAACTTCAAGTTCACTTCCTTCGCCTTCCTTAAATCTGTTTTGAGCAATTTCGTAAGCTTTTTCGGCTAACGAAATGTTTCTTTTCATAGCGTCAATTTGCTCTTTTACTCTTTTTAAATTATTTAATTGCGATTTAACCTGCATTTCAGTAGCATCGGTTAAACTTTTAATCTGCTCACCAGTCTGTTTTGAAACAATTATATCTTGCTGTACTTTGTTTTTAGTTCTTCCACCTTGGAAAAGATTTATCGAAAAATTTAATCCAACAGTTGAAGATGAGTAGTTGTTAAATTTCCATTCATCACCAGAGCCATCGTAAGTGTAATTTCCGAAGGCAGCAATTGTGGGCCAATAATCGCCTTTGTTAATCGATGCAAATTCATCATCAAGTTGATTTTTGATTTTCAGTGCTTTCAAATTTAAGTTAGAAGCTTTTGCCTCGGCAATTAACTCAATTTCGCTTGGTAGAATTTCATCCTCAAAATCCATCGAGCCTAAAATATCAATTTGATTTTCTTGTGGAATATTGAGCAAAATTTTGAGTCCGTTTGTAGCATCAATATTTGCATTTTCTAATTGGACTAACAATGGTCTAATATTTTCTACTTGAACTTCAACTTGCATTTCGGCAAACTCCGAAACCAAACCTTGCGAACGCATGGCTTTTATATTTTTTAAATGTTCGTTTGCGTTATTAAATCGCGAATTTGCAATAGTGTATAAATCGCGAGTTAAAAGCACGCCATAATATGCCTTTTTTATATCTAAAACAGTTTTTGCAATTGTACTTTTTAGCGATTGAACAGCTAAATCGCGATAAATTTTTGAAGCTCCAATTCCAGTAAAAACAGCGGAATTAAACAAAATTTGAGTTACAGTTGCTTGAGCTTGATAATTGTTTGATTGAGTAAAAGTCTGCAATTTAAAATCCATTGGCAAAAATTTACTATCATCACGTGGAATTACATTTTCGTTAAACAAAACGCTATAAGTTGAATTGTTTAACATTGCTCCAAAATCTGGAAAAGCAGTCTGTGGTTTTTGAATAAAATGCGTAAAGCCAGCAGAAAAATCCACAGATGGCAGCGCATAACCAAACGCTTCAGAAACAGCAGCATCTGCTTTGTTAACATCCAATTTTGCAATTTCAATTTCTCTGTTGTTCTGCAAAGCAATTTTAATAGCGGTATCAAGGTCAATTGTTTGCTGACCAAAAATTGAGCTAAAACTGAGCAAAACTCCAATTAAGATTTTCTTAATTCTCATAATTAATTAACACTCCATAATTTATTATTTAATTTTTATTCCATCAATAATGTAATTTATTAGTCTTGTTACCATCGAAGAAATGATTTCGAAATCGACTTCGTGGACAAATTCGACATCCGAATCAGTATAAAAACTTCTAAAAATTGCTGGCACAAGATAACCGATATCTCTTGCAACAAGCATTGTATCGTGTGGTTTGAACAAATTAGATTCAATACCTTCTTTCAAAATTGTTTGTATAATTTGGCATTCATTTTTTTGCAAATCATGAAATTCATTTTTAATCACTTTACTAATTTCGATATACGCACTAAGTTTTAAGGCATATTTTAAAGTTCTTTGACGAATAAACTCGGATAAACTTGTAATTATTTTAATTATTTTTTCGTCAGCTGGCAATTGTTCCGAAATTATTTCTTTCAAAAAGACAAAATGCTCATTAATTTCACTTTCAACCAACTCGCGGAAAAGAGCTTCTTTACTTTCAAAATAATAATAAAGCGAATTTTTTTTCATTCCAAGCATACTTGCAATGTCTTCCAAAGTTGTTTTGGAGTATCCATAAGCCGCAAAAGATTTAATACTTGCTGCTTTTATTTCTTCTTTTTTTTTGTCAAATTTTTCGTTTTTCATTTTATCCGATTATTAAATTTTTCGACAGTTTTATATTAACGTTCGAAAAATAGAAAAAACTTAATTGTTTGTCAATAATTTAAAAAATTCCGCGTTTGAGGTTGATAACATTTCGATTTTTTATCATTTGGCTTGTTGAATGGAATCTATTAAAATAAAATCCAATTTATCTAATAATTTCCTTCAATTTAATATATCCACTTTTGCTAACTGGAATTTTTTCACCACTTTTTAGAATTACAATATGGCTATCTTTTTCGAGAAGAGAAATTTCCTTAATTTCGTTTAGGTTTACAATAAAGGAACGGTGAATTCTTATGAAAAAATCGGGAAGATGCTCTTCGTAATATTTCATTCTGTTTTGCTTCAAAAACGAACCTTCTGATGAAACAATGTTTATATAATCGTCTTGAGCTTCAAAATATTTTATTAAATCGATTGGCAGAACTACAATTTTGCTACCTTTTTTAACTACAATTCTATTTAATTTTTCGTCAGTTTGAATAAAATCAGATTGTCTTAAAATGTTATTTTGAGTTAAATTATCATTTTTTCCTATTTTATCAATAACTTTATTAACTGCTTCGGCAAAACGTTCGCGGGAAAATGGTTTTAAAAGATAATCAACAGCATTTACCTCAAAAGCCTTTAAAGCATATTGATCGTAAGCGGTTGTAAAAATAATATTATGACTATTATCCAAAAGCTCAAGCATTTCAAAACCATTTAATTTTGGCATTTGAATATCGAGGAAAATTAAATCGGGATTATGCTCGTTTATCGATTTTATGCCTTCAAAACCATTTTCGCATTCGGCTACAATTTCGATATTTTCAAACATTTGTAAAAAATTCCGAACTAAATCTCTCGCAAGCTTTTCGTCATCAATTATTATTGCTTTCATAATTATATTTTCTTTTAATAATAAAAATATGTTTGATTTTGGATTAAAATCAAAGCATTACTCAATTGGAATTAATAAAATTACAGTAAAAATATTTTCTAATTTTTTTATGGAAATCAAATTAGGCTTGTTGTAAATCAATTTCAAGCGACTATTTATATTTTGAAGTCCAATTCCTTCGCCACGTTTGTTAGCAAGTTTTGGGTCATAATTGTTGGAAATTGTAATTTCGAGATAATTTTCTTTTTTCGAACAATTAAAATCAATGTGAATTGTATCGCTGCTTTCGTAAACACCATGTTTTATACAATTTTCAATTAATGGTTGCAAAATCATATTTGGAATTAAAATATTTTTGCATTCTTCTGATAAATTAAGCAAAAATTCCAATCGGTTTCCAAACCGGACTTTCTCAATTTTTAAGTATAATTCAATGTTTTTTATCTCTTCTTCAATTGCAACTTTTTTTACATCATTTCCTGCAAGAATTTTTCGCAAAAAATTGGATAAGTTAATTGACATTTCTTGTGCTTTTTCTGGATTTGAAATTGTGAGCGAAGAAATTGAATTTAGTGAATTAAATATAAAATGTGGATTTATTTGATATTTTAACGATTTTAGCTCAGCTTCGGCAACTAACGAATTTAATTTTGCTTCGCCAATTACTTTGTCTGTCAAATTTTTGTATATAATTATCACATAATTTAGAATTACGATTATTACAATCCATAAAGTTCCAAAAGTGAAACGCAAAGTTAAAGTTGAAATAAAGTACGATTTATAATCTGGATTTACCAACACAATTATCGAAAACGACAAAAATAGTTGAATAAATGAAGCAATTATCACAACAATAAAATTGTTTAATAAAAGATTTGAAATTGAAAAATTGTCAACATTTAAATAATTGCTCGGATACCACAAAACGAATGCAACTAAAATGAAAATAGCTGTGTTTGCAATTGAATCAGTTAGAGCATTTTCCAACTCAATATTTTCAACATAAAGCAGTAATAGAAAGAAAAAAAATCCTAAAACGACAGAAATTAAGCTTAATGAGTTTCGGTAACTAATATTTTTTGCAATCAAATTTTTCATAAATTAGTATGTTTTTAACTCGCAACCGCCAAATATTGCAGCTCCTTTTATAACCAGAACTTTATTACTTTCATAAACTTGATTTACGTTTATAACTCGTTTATCGTCAACTCCCCCAAAAATGGAAGTTACATTTACAACAACTTTCCAATCGCGTGGTAAAATAATTTCAATTCCACCAAAAATAGCAGTTGTTTCAAGAATATTTGTGCCTTCGGCAAGATTTGCTTGGTGTAAATCCAAATTTTTTCCACCAAGAATAACACTAACTTTGCCACCTTTGAAATTTTGAGAATTAACAGAAATATTTCCACCTCCAAAAATTGAAACATCATCAATATAATCCAAATCAGTTTCATTAAAATCATTTTTCCCAATATTTACGGAATTTGATTTTCTTCTGTCAAAAATGATGAAAATACCAAAAGCAATTAATAGAATTGGCCAATAATCATATAAATAGTGTTTAATATTAAATTCGGAATAACGCGATAAAAACCAAAATCCGCCAATTGCCACAAAAATAACACCAAGAGTGCTATCTCTATGATTTAAAAGGATAATAATTCCAACAATCATCATTATTCCAGGCATTGAAAATATATAATGTGTAAAATGAAATGGAAAACCGAATAGATTTCCACTAAAAGCGAATAGTCCAACTAAAATTAAAACTATTCCAAGCGTTATTTTTGAATCGTTGTTTCTCATTTTATCATCTCCTAAAATTTTACGTAATTTGTTAATTCGCCACCGCCAAAAACTACAATTCCAGAAATAATTAAGGTTTTGGAATTATCAAAAACTTGGCTTTGTGGTATTGTTCGCTTATCGCTAAAACCACCAAAAATAGGTGTAAGTTGAATTAAAACGTTCCAATTGCTCGGAATTTTTAACGATGAGCCACCAAATAAAAAGAAAAGTTCAAGTCTGTTTGTTCCATTAGCAAGTGTGCAATCCATTAAATCAATTTCGGAACCTCCAAATATTGATGTTACATTTCCGCCTTTGAAATTATCAATTTGGAAAGATTTTTTACCACCACCAAATAAAGAAGTGTCATAAATTAACTGATTTGGGTCATATTCGGTAGAAGTTGAATCGGTTTCTGACTTATTAAAAAAGTTAGTTTTATTTTTAACCACAATATATAATCCCAAAAGGATTATTAAAACGGGCCAAATATCTGGAATCCAACTTAAAGCACCAACAACAATTAATGTTACTCCAACAGATTTGTTTGAATTAAAGTAAAAAACAGTTCCAATTACAATTAAAATAGTTTGCCAACTAATAATTTCCCACAAAAACTCTGGTGGAAAAATTCCAAAATTTCTTAATAAAAATAGCGAACCGATGATAATTACAAAGATTCCTACAATCATATTTGGTTTAATTTTTGTTTCCATTTTCTTATCCAACTTTCTTTTTAATTAATGTGATGCAACTTAAAATATAAACTTGCAAGGTGGAATTATTTTTCGGTGAATGAGCTTAAAAATTCGGTAAATAGCAAAATATTGAACTCGGCAAATGTTATTGGTTTATGAATTTTGTATTTTTCCAAAAGAATTTTTGTTCAAAAAATGAAAAGGGGAATGAATGATAACTGGAATGAGTTTAATTATTGGTTTTGTTGGATTGCTAATTGGATTTGCAATTTCGTATGCTTTTGTAAGTTCTTCAACAAAAAACAAGATTGATTTAGCAAAAGCAACAATTGAAAACGAAAAAAAAGAGCAATTTTTAGTTTTGGAAAAGGAGAATTCGCAATTATTGGAAAAGTCATCAAGAATTGGTGAACTTGAGGCAAAAATTGGTCAACTTGATGATAAGTTTAATCAAAAAGTAGATGAAAATACAAAACTTGTAAAGCAAAATGCGGAATTAGAAACTGCATTAAAAAAAGAGCGAGAAAGCACGGCTGAAAAGCTAAAACTGCTTGAAAACTCGAAAGATGAATTAATAAATCAATTCAAAAATCTTTCAAACGAAATTCTTGAAGAAAAAAGTAAAAAATTTACGCAAACCAACAAGGATAATATTGAAGGAATTTTAACTCCATTAAAGGACGAATTTGCAGAATTTAGGAAAAGAGTAAACGATGTTTATAAAAATGATTCCGATGATAGAACTGCTCTTAAAACTCAAATTGATGGTTTAAAAGAACTGAACGAAAAACTTGGAAAAGAAGCACTAAATTTAACGAATGCGTTAAAAGGAGATTCGCAAAAGCAAGGAGCTTGGGGCGAAGTAATTTTGGAACGTGTTTTGGAGGAATCTGGTTTACAAAAGGGACGCGAATATGAAATTCAAAAATCATATACTGATGAAGAAAGAAGAAGAAATCGTCCCGATGCCATTGTTCACCTTCCAGATAATAAAGATGTAATAATTGATTCAAAAGTTTCAATTGTGGCTTATCAAAATTACTATAAAACAGAAGACAAAAACGAAAAGGAAAAGTACTTAAAAGAGCATTTAATGAGCATTAAAAATCATATTAAAGGATTAAATCTTAAAAATTATGATGAAATAGAAGAAATTAAATCGCTTGATTATGTTTTGATGTTTATTCCTATTGAATCAGCTTTTATGTTGGCAATGGAAAACAATTGGGAGTTATTTAGAGAGGCATTTGAAAAAAATATAGTAGTTGTTACTCCAAGTACTTTATTAGTAACTCTAAGAACTATTCAGAACATTTGGCGATATGAAAAACAAAGCAAAAATTCGCAAGAAATTGCAAAACGAGTTGGTGATTTGTACGATAAATTTGTCAATTTTACTGAATCACTAAAAGATATTGGCTCAAATTTGGATAAAGCGAAACTTTCGTTTGAAACTTCAATTAGCCGATTATCGACTGGAAAAGGGAATTTAGTTTCGCAAGTTCAAAAGATTAAAAGTCTTGGAATAAAATCAAAAAAAGAAATATCAGAATCACTAATTGACGAAACAGACGAAAGTTATTTGTTAGATTTTAACAACGAAGAAGAAAACACAGATGAATAAATATTTTAAAATTGGAATCAGTTTATTTTTAACCATTTTGGCACTTTTTTTAGGAATTGTTATAATTTCCTATTTTATTCTTAAATCTAAAATTCCAGAATATGAAGGTGAAATTAGTGTAAAAGGAATTTCCAACGAAGTTAAAATTTTTCGCGACGAACACGCAATTCCTTTTATTATAACACAAAGTGAGTTTGACGCAGTTTTTGCTCTCGGTTATGTTCACGCACAAGAGCGACTTTTCCAAATGGATGTTTCGCGACGAGCTGGACAGGGAAAACTGAGTGAAATTTTTGGAAGTTCAACCATTCCTTTTGACAAAATGTTTAGAACTGTGGGAATTAACAAACTTGTAAAAGAATCGTTGCCAAAATTAAATCCACTTTCAATTAAATATCTCCAAGCATATTCCGCTGGAGTTAATGCATACATAAAACAAGCGGATGGAAATTATACTTTCGAATTTGATGTGCTTGGTTACGAGCCAGAATTGTGGAAACCAGAGCATAGTTTAATAATTGCAAAGCTTATGGCTTGGGAATTAAATATAAGTTGGTGGACAGATTTTGCGTTTTCAAATCTTGTTCAAAAACTTGGGGAAGAAAAAGTTAAAGAAATTTTGCCCGATTTTGAAGAAAATGCTCCAACAATAATTCCAAATTACTTAAAATTATCTGCTTCCATTGAAACAGATTTTTACAAAGTTGACAAAAATTTTCGTGAGTTTATGGGATTTGTTGGCACTCATATTGGCTCAAACAATTGGGTTGTAAATCCAAATAAATCGGAAAGTGGAAAAGTTATAATTGCAAACGACCCACATTTGGCGTTTCAAGCTCCAGGAAAGTTTATGTTTTCAGTAATTAGAAGCGATGTTTGGAATGGCGAAGGTTTTTCAATTCCAGGTTTACCAGCTTTTATTATTGGAAAAAACCAAAATATTGCGTGGGTTTTAACAAACGTAATGGCTGATGACGCCGATTTTTACATCGAAAAGTTCGATTCCTCGGGAACTAAATATTTTATTGATGATAAATGGCTTAATCTTTCAATTGTTGAAGATACAATTTATGTAAAAAGTGAAGATCCAATAATTTATAAAATTAAAAAAAATCATCGTGGACCAATAATTTCGGATGTTCATCCTTTTGGTGAAAAGGGAAATGACAATAAAGCAAAAATTAGTATGCGTTGGACAGCTTTGAACAAAACTGACGAAATTTTTGCAATGATTTCTATTAACAAATCAAAAAATTGGAAGGATTTTGAACGTGGAGTTGAGCATTTTACTGCTCCAGGACAAAATTTTGTTTATGGCGATAAAAATGGAAATATTGGATATATCTGTGGAGCAAAACTTCCAATTCGCAGTTCAAATAGTCCAACTTTAATTTTTGACGGAACTACAACTGCAAATGATTGGCAAGGATTTGTTCCATATAGCCAAATGCCAAAATTATTTAATCCAAGTGATAATTTTATTGCCTCGGCAAATAATAAAACAATCAAAAATTTTAGCTATCATATTTCAAATTTATGGGAGCCATCTTCACGAATTGAAAGAATAACCGAGCTTTTAATGCAAAAACAAAAGCATTCTACTGACGATTTTAAAAAATATCAAAACGATTTTTATTCACATTATGCAAAAAAGATTGTCCCTTTTGTTTTGGAAGCATTTAAAGACGTAAAAATTAAGGACGAAAATCTCAAAACTGCATTAAGTTTGCTTAAAAATTGGGATTTTTACTTGAATAAGGATAACCAAACGCCAACAATATTTAATGAGTTTTTCCAAAAATTGACAGAAAATATTTTTTATGACGAAATGGGAGAAGACCTTTTTGAAGAATACGTGTTTGTTGCAAACGTTCCTTACAGAAAAGTGAATGAATTATTAAACGATATTTCATCCGATTGGTGGAATAATGTTAAAACAGAAAATTATGAAACTCGCGATGATATTATCCGAAAAAGTTTGGTCGATGCGTTAATTTCACTCGAAACCAAGTTGGGAAAGGACATTACTCTTTGGCAATGGAAAGAATTGCACAAAGTTACTTTCAAACATTTCTTCACTAATAACGCTCCGATGTTGGAAGGAATATTAAATATTGGACCCTTTCCAATTGGTGGTGATGGAACAACAATTTTTAATACTGAATATTCGTTTGTAAATTCAGATTCCTACGAAAATAAATTAGGTCCGGCTTTGCGTTTTATTTATGATTTTGCAAAACCAGATGAAGTAAATATTATTTTACCAACTGGCGAATCGGGTTATTTTATGAGCAAACATTACAACGATATGACTCAACATTGGCTAAATGGAAGATATTTGAAAATAAATATAAACACTTCAGATATTGAAAATAGAAATTATGATTTGCTAAAATTGATTTCGGAAGCAGAATAATAGATTACAATGGAAATGAGAATAGAAAATAGTAAATTTGATTTGTAAAAATTGAATTTTAATTGGAAGTTAATAAAATAATATTTTCTTCCAAAATTGTAGATAAAAATAAGAGTTAATAAAATGAGAGTTACCGAACATCTTTACAAAGCAAACGAAACGCTAATTAGTTTTGAAATAATTCCACCAAAACGCGGGGGAGATATTAAACAACTACTCGGTGTTTTGGAAGATTTAGTTAAATACAATCCGCCATTTATCGATATTACAAGTCACGCAGCCGAAATTCTTTATGAAGAAACTGCAAACGGTGGCTTTAATATGAAAATAAAGCGAAAACGTCCTGGAACTTTAGGAATTTGTGCATTAATCCAAAATAAATACGGTATTGATGCAGTTCCACACGTAATTTGCAATGGTTTTACCAAAGAAGAAACAGAGGATTTTCTAATAGAGCTTAGATATTTAGGAATTGATAATGTTCTCGCAGTTCGAGGAGATGATAGCGGATATAAAAAACAAGTAAAATTTGGACGTTCTACAAACGAATATGCCAAAGATTTAGTTAAGCAAATTTATAAAATGAATAACGGAATTTATGTCGAAGATACTTTGTTGAATGCTGATAAAACCAATTTTTGCGTTGGTGTTGGTGGATATCCCGAAAAACATTTTGAATCACCAAATATTGATACTGATATTAAACACGCAAAAGAGAAAATTAATGCTGGAGCCGAGTACATTGTTACTCAAATGTTTTTTGATAATAAACATTATTACGATTATGTTGAAAGATGCCGAGCGGCTGGAATTACTGTTCCAATAATTCCAGGACTTAAAATGCTGAATAGTAAAAATCAACTAACCTCGCTTCCAAAAAATTTTCATATTGATTTACCAACTGAATTGGTTAATGAAATATCGGAAGCAAAAAATGAGCATATTCTTGAAATTGGGGTTAATTGGACTGCAAAACAAGTAGAAGATTTGCTAAATAACAGTTCGCCAGCAATACATTTTTATATTATGCAAAACTCAAATCCAATAAATCTTTTAATGAAAAAATTGAATTTATAAAATGGGAAAGAAATTGAACAATATCTTATTAGGAAAGCAGCTTACCAAAAAATTGAAATGGGGAGTTGCTGGTTGTGGAAATTTTTTAGAAAATACATTTTTACCAGCATTTCAACACCTTAAAAAAAGCAAATTAGTCTCTGTTTATAGTTCAAATTTGCAAAGAGCAGAGTTTATTAAAAAGAAATTTAACGCCGAAGGTAGTTTTAATAATTATCAGCAATTTTTGAAAAGCGATATTGAAGCAGTTTATATAGCAAGCAAAAATTCCGACCATTATCAACAAGTAATTGATGCAGCAAATGCTGGGAAGCATATTCTTTGCGAAAAACCACTTTCAATTACGCTTGAACAAGCAAAAGAAATGGTTGAAGTTTGCAAGAAAAATAATGTAATTCTTACAACAAATTTTGTTATGCGTCATCATCCAATTATCAAAAAGACTAAAGAATTTATTGATGGAAATTTGATTGGAAAAATTGTCTCAATTTCGGTTAAATTTAATTATGATAATCAACCAAATGATAATTTTAGATTTAGACTTAACGAAAGTGGTGGCGGTGCATTGCGCGATCTTGGTCCACATATGATTGATTTATTACGGTTTTTGGGTGGCGAATTTAGCATTCTAGGCGGAGCAGTTGATAATGTAATTTACGAAAGCAAAGTTGATGATTTTGCTGCCGCACTTGTAAAATTTGATAATGGTGGCTATGGCGATTTTAACGTGTCGTTTAATGTTAGCGAACCTGTTAACAGAATTGAAATTCTTGGTCATAAAGGAACAATTATTATTGATAATATGATTGGAAAAAGAAATGCGGCTTCCAAAATGACTATTAGTCTCAAAAATGAAGGAAAAAAAGCATTTAGACGACGAGCTAATAGACAGCTTTTCCTTTTACACGACGTGCAACGAGCATTCCAAAAAAATGAAAAGCCACTAATTACGGCTTATGATGGATTAATTAATATGGAAATAATTTCTAAACTTGAAGCGAAATGAATCTAAAAAAGCAGTTGGTTAAAACTTGCCACAAGGTTTATAAAAAAGGATTTGTAGCAGCTTTTGATGGAAATCTTTCAGTAAGAATTGATGAAAATAAATTTTTAATCACCCGTTCTGGAATTAATAAAGGTGAAGTTACAGAAAATGATATTCTTACTATCGATTCCAATTGCAATATTATTGAAGGAAGTGGTAAAATTACAACCGAAGTGAAATTGCACTTAAAAATCTACAATAGCAGAAAGGAAGTTAATTCAGTAATTCATTGTCATCCAATTTATGCAACTGCAATAGCAACTTCGCGTGAAAATTTTCCAAATAATATTTTTCCCGAAGTGATTTTAACTTTAGGGAAAGTTCCAATTTGTAATTATGCAACTCCTTCAACAGATGAACTTGCAAACTCGCTTAATCCATTTGTAGATTATGCAAATGTCTTTTTACTTTCCAATCACGGAGCGGTTTCAGTTGGCGAAACTATTGAAGTAGCATTTTTTAGAATGGAAAAGCTTGAACATATTTCCAAAACCATTTTTGTTTCAGAATCAATTGGAAATATGAAAAAGCTTGAAAATGAGCAAATTGAAGAATTATACGCAATTGCGGATAAAACTTATGGAATTAAAATAAACGAAAATAATAAGGTAAAATTATAAATGAATAGTAAAATTACTGTCGGACTTTTGCTTGGCGGAGCTTCTACAGAGCGTGCAGTTTCGAAACATTCCGCCGAAGGAGTTTTGAAAGCGTTAAGAACTCTTAGTTATAATGTGGTTTTAATTGACCCAGCTTATGGAAAAAATCAACCTAAAACTGAAAATGAGTTTTTTGCCGAATGCGATTGTTCGCCCATTTCGGCAACAAATTATGTAGATGCAATTAATTCGGATTTATTGTATGAAGTTGACATAGTTTTTAATGCTCTTCACGGTACTTGGGGCGAGGATGGAAAAATACAATCGCTACTAGAGTTCAAAAATATTCCATACACTGGTTCTGGAATTTTAGCATCAGCAGTTTCTATGGATAAACACATTACTAAAAGCATTTTAAAACATAGTGGAGTTAGCACTGCAGATTGGATTCTGGTGAAAAAAGACTCTCTAAATTTGGATTCTATTAAGCAAACAATTAATGAACAGTTTAATTTTCCGTTAGTTGTTAAACCAAATGATCAAGGTTCGGCTATTGGACTTTCAATTTGTGGTAATTTTAACGAGTTGGAGGAAGGAATTTCTTTCGCTTTTCAATTTTCAAATAGCATTTTAATCGAAAAATATGTTGATGGATACGAAGTAACTATCGGAATTTTGGATAATTTAGTTTTGCCAGTTGTGGAAATAAAACCAAAACATTCGTTTTACGATTATGAATGCAAATATACTTCTGGAATGAGTGAATATGAAGTTCCAGCCAAATTGCCAAGTGAAGTTACCAAAATGTTACAAAATCAAGCGCTAATTGCTTATAATTCTGTTGGTTGTAAAAATTATGGAAGAATTGATTTTAGATTGGATAGAAATTATAATCCATTTTGCTTAGAAATTAACACGCTTCCTGGATTAACCAGCACAAGTTTGCTTCCAAAAGCTGCCAAAGCTGATGGAATAAGCTTTGAAGAATTGATTGATAAAATTATTAAAAACTCATTATAATATGAATAAGGAAAGAAGTATAAAAATAGTCTATGTCCTGTTTATTGTAATAATTCTTGTTTTGCTTATTTTTAACGATAATGGAGTTTTACAATATTTGAATCTTAAAAATGAAGTAAACAATTTGGAAGAAAAAATTAAATCAACTCAACTTCAAATAGAAAAACTTAATTCAGAAATAGATTCATTGCAAAATAGCGACTTTAAAATAGAACAAGTAGCTCGAAACAAATACCGTATGAAATTTGAAAACGAGATTCCAATAAAAATCAATAAGCAATAAATTAGTAAATATGTCAGTTCAAATTCCACAAATTCCGCTTTCAGAAAGGATTAGACCCAACTCACTTGAGTCGTTTTTTGGGCAAGAAAAATTGGTTGGAAAAGGCAGACCAATTGGAACGATGATTGAAAATGATACAATAAGTTCAATGATATTTTGGGGTCCGCCAGGAACTGGAAAAACAACTTTAGCAAAAATTATTTCTGCAAAAACTGCTTCAGAATTTTTTCAATTAAATGCAGTTTCATCGGGAGTTAAAGAAGTTCGCGAAGTTATTAAAATGGCAAAGCAAAATTTGCTATACAACAAAAAAACAATCCTTTTTATTGACGAAATTCACCGTTTTAACAAATCGCAACAAGACGCATTGCTGAATTCTGTCGAATCTGGCGAAATTACATTAATTGGTGCAACTACCGAAAATCCTTCGTTTGAAGTAATTCCAGCCCTTAGGTCTCGCGCACGCGTTTATATTTTGGAAGCCCTTTCGGTAGATGACTTAAAATCGATAATTAAACGAGCAATTAAAGATGATGAATTTTTGAGTTCACTTCCAATAAAATCAATTGATGAAAATTTTTTAATCTATGTTTCTGGTGGCGATTCGCGAATTATGCTTAATGTTTTGGAAGACGCAGCTAAATATTTATTAAATAAAGATGAAATTAATATTTCAAAAGAGGTAATTGAAAATATTATTCAACAAAAAAATGTTTTATACGATAAATCTGGAGAAGAACATTTTAATGTAATTTCTGCATTCATCAAAAGCATTCGCGGAAGCGACCCAGATTCAGCAATTTATTGGTTAGCTCGTATGCTCGAAGGTGGCGAAGACCCACTTTTTATTGCAAGAAGATTAGTTATTTTGGCTTCAGAAGATGTTGGAAATGCCTCGCCAAATGGATTAGTTTTGGCAGAAGCCACATTTAGCGCTGTTCATAAAATTGGAATGCCCGAAGCGAGAATTATTTTAGCTCAATGCGTAACTTATCTTGCTTCTTCGCCTAAAAGTAATGCAGCTTATATGGCAATTAAAATGGCGGAACAAGATGTAAAGCAAAATCCATTATACAACGTTCCATTGCATTTGCGAAATGCTCCAACAACTTTGATGAAATCAATCGGTTATGGAAAAGAGTACAAATACCCGCACGATTTTGAAGGTAATTTCACTCCTCAAAATTACTTTCCTACTGAAATGAAAAATACGCAATACTACTTTCCAACCGAAAATGGACAAGAAAACAACTTAAAAGAACGTTTGCAGAAAATTTGGAAGGGAATTAAGGACTATTCCAAAAAGTAAGCTATATTTTTTTGAATTGTTTACCAGGAAGTTGCTGAATTAAGCCTTTAAATTCCAAAGACAACAAGTTTACTAAGGTATCAGAAATTGATAGTTGTGAGTCAATTGCAATTTTGTCAATTTGTTTTGGAATATCATCCAATACAGAATATGTTTTTTGTTCAAATAATGAAATATCAACCACTTGTTTTGGTAACGATTTAGCAATAATTGGATTTAATTTTAATTTCAGTTCAACTAAAATATCTTCAGGTTCAAAGACTAATTTTGCTCCATTTCTTTGAATCAAAATATTCGTCCCTTTACTTTGCTCACTGGTAATATTTCCTGGAATTGCAAAAACATCTTTGTTTTGGTCAAATGCAAATTTTGCAGTTTGCATGGCACCACCATTTTCCCTTGTTTCAACAACTAAAGTTCCTAAAGAAAATCCCGCAATGATTCTATTTCTTTTCGGAAAGTTCTGAGCATCGGGCTTTGTTCCTAAAGGAAATTCCGAAATAACAGCTCCATTTTCGATAATGCTTTCAAATAGACTTTTGTTTTCGGGAGGATAAATATTATCTAATCCAGAACCAATTATTGCAATAGTTCTTCCATTTGCTTTAATTGCCGATTTATGGGCAACAGAATCAATTCCTCTCGCCATTCCACTAACAATTGTCATGTCATGTGACGCTAATTCAGACGAAAAATGGTTTGTCATTGCTTTTCCGTAATCGGTGCTGTTCCTTGTTCCAACAATTGAAATGGATTGTTCATCCTTTTTTTCGATTTTTCCTAAAACATAAAGTATAATGGGCGGATAAAATATATCTTTCAATTGCTGCGGATATTCGTCATCCCAATAAGTAATTACTTGAACATTAAGATTTGTTAGCTTCTCAACTTCTCTATTATATTGTTCTTTGAGCGAATGAAAATTGTTGATTGTGTTTGAAACTTTATTTGTTAAATCAGTATTAAGGGTTTCAGTTAATTTCAATTTGATATTATCAGTACTAAAAAGACCTTCTATTGAACCAAAAATATCAGTTAACCGCAAAAGCTTTATTATACCAATGCCTTCAATATCCAAAATTGAACGAATTTTTAATAATTTGTCAATTTTAATAGAATCCAAAACGTCCCTCCTTTACTCTTTACTCGAATTTAAATTTTACTTTTCCGTATTTTTTCTATAAAAAATTGATAATGGAAAGAAAACCAAATATGCTAGTAATAAAACAACTGGTGAAAGAGAAAGAGATAATTCATTATCCCAAGTTCCTTGACCCATTATTAGGTAACCGACAACTAAGAGAATAATTCCAATTGCAAGAAAAATATAGTTTTCTTTGCTCCAATAGTTAGAAAAAGGTGAAATAAAACCAATTCCTTTTTGATTTTGTTTTTTTACTTTTGCCATAAAACTCTCATTAAAAATAAAACCCAGTATTGGGGGGAAATACTGGGCATAAATAGTATAAAGAACTTATCAACTTTTATCAAGCGATTAGCTAATATATAATTAGTTGAATTAGATGTCAAGAAAAATTTACTTATTATTGATAGACTATTTTCCGAATTGTGTCAAACTGTAAATAAGGATATTGCTTCTTGAGCAACTCAATTGCAGTTGAAGCACTAACTTTGGAAAACCTAAGATCTTTGAATTTTTGTTTTATTAAATAATCACGAACAGATTTTTCATTAATCAAACCATGATTCTTCAATACATTATAAGTTGTATCATTAATAATAGAAGACAAAGGATTTTTATTATTAAATTGCGAATTCTCAAATTCTAAATTCATAATTACCTCAATAAATGTTGAAAATGTAAGTAGAAAAGCATTTAACTAATTAAATTTTTACAATTAACACAATATTTTGTTCCGTAATAAATATATGAGTAGATAAAAGAGATTTAATAAAGAAAGTTTTAGCATATTATGGGTTAATAAAACTGTATAATAATAGAAAAAAATAAAATTATTTACGCAATTATTTGTATTTAGAAAAAAATAATATTAAATTAGTTGATGCAATTTTTGAAGATGTGTTGTTTTGAATTTTTGAAATATTTATCAAATAATTTTTTAATAAACGAAAAAATTATTTGGAAATAATTAAAAACATTATTACATTTGAAGATGCAATTTTTATAGACTTGATGTTTTATGTTCTGAAATGTGATTAAAAGTGAAAATAAAATAATTTTGCTTGACAAAATTAAATAAATCACTTAAGTTTCGAGTCCGTTTGAAAATGATGTTCTTAAACAGAGTGAATGACTAAAGCAAGACTTTAGTGAATGACAAGATAAGTAAGATTACGCGAGTTTTAAATAAAAGTAAATTTACAACGGAGAGTTTGATCCTGGCTCAGGACGAACGCTGGCGGCGTGCTTAACACATGCAAGTCAAGGGGAAAGTTTTCTTCGGAGAATTAGTATACTGGCGCACGGGTGAGTAATGTATAAGTAATCTACCTATAGGAAAGGAATAACTCTAAGAAATTGGGGCTAATACCATATAATGCAGCGGCACCGCATGGTGATGTTGTTAAAGTAATTTATTACGCCTATAGATGAGCTTGTATTCGATTAGCTTGTTGGTAAGGTAACGGCTTACCAAGGCGACGATCGATAGCTGGTCTGAGAGGATGATCAGCCACACTGGAACTGAGACACGGTCCAGACTCCTACGGGAGGCAGCAGTGAGGAATATTGGGCAATGGACGAAAGTCTGACCCAGCAACGCCGCGTGGCGGATGGAGGC
>Ga0074197_1000371_pt1 | contig 59518 bp, 50 predicted proteins | sample EPASupsiteSAE305_FD_64526 | JGI IMG/M metagenome (GOLD analysis project Ga0074197, IMG submission 64526) | Bioremediated contaminated groundwater microbial communities from EPA Superfund site, New Mexico - SAE3-05 reassembly with SPADES | ecosystem: Environmental > Aquatic > Deep subsurface >... | reverse complement strand
CGTAGCTGCGGGTCAGTCCCTTCAGTTCCAGCACAATACTGCCACTCTTGGGGGCATCAGGAAACTGGAAGCGGATCTTCTTGCGCTCAGGCGGCAGCTCAATCCGTTCCACCTTCTCCAGCTGCTTGATCCGTGACTGCACCAGTGAGGCCTTGTTGGCCTGGTAGCGGAAGCGACGGATAAAGTCTTCGGTCTTCTGCACCTCTTCATCCTGCAGCCGCTTGGCCTCCCGCAGGGCCGCCACCCGTTCTTCCCGCTGCAGCAGGTAGGTGGAGTAGGAGCAGTGGTAGTCAGCAATGGTGTGGTTCCAGACCTCGGCGATCTGTGAACAGACCTGGTCCATGAAAAAACGGTCGTGGGAGACCAGGATTACCGAACCGGGATAGGAGCAGAGATACTGCTCCAGCCAGTTGCGGGCCTCGATATCCAGGTGGTTGGTCGGTTCGTCCAAAAGCAGCACATCCGGTTTTTGCAGCAGCAGCCGAGCCAGGGCGATCCGCATCTGCCAGCCGCCGGAGAACTGGCCGCAGTCCTTGTGCCAGTCTTCCTGGCTGAAGCCCAGACCTTTCAGTACGGTGCCGATCTCGGCCTCCATGGTGTAGCCACCACGGTGGCGGAACTGCTCCTGCAGTTCACCATAGCGTGCCAGCAGGAGATCATGCCCGGCTGCATCGTGGGGCATCTGCTCCAGCTCCTGCCCCAGACGGTGTAGCTCTTCTTCCAGTGCCAGCAGTTCTGACAGGGCCGAGCGGGCCTCGTGGAACAGCATCCTGCCGCTGCTGACAATGCCATCCTGAGGCAGGTAGGCTGCTTTAGCACCTTTGGCCAGCTGGATATCACCGTTGCTTGATTCCTCAAGCCCGGCAATGATCTTCATCAGTGTGGATTTCCCGGCTCCGTTTTCGCCGATCAGAGCAACCCGCTCACCCTTACGCAGGTGCCAGGAGATGTTCGCAAACAGAACGCGACCGGAATAGTCTTTAGAGAGATTAACAAGTTGGAGCATTTATAAAACCCTGATAGCACGCGGATGACGCTGATTGAACTGATTAGTACGGATTAAAACCGGAAAAAGGGGATTAACATCTTAAAAACAAAAGGAATTTTACATGGTTTAACCTGATTCTTGTTTTTAAGGTTTTAACCATTCCGTTTTTGCCTTTATCCGCGAAAATCAGCCAGACCCGCGTCATCCGTGGCCCATGCCTTTAGACTTCAGCGGTATCTGAAATAATTGAACCATCACGGAAGGTAATCCGGCGGGAGGCATATTCTGCAACTTCCGGTTCATGGGTAATCATCACAATCGTAATCCCCTGCTGGTTCAGGGCAGTGAACAGATGCATGATTTCCTGGGTGGTGGTGGTGTCCAGGTTGCCGGTTGGCTCATCAGCCAGGATCACCGCCGGTTCATTGACCAGGGCACGGGCAATGGCTACCCGCTGCTGCTGACCACCGGAGAGCTGGGCGCTGGTATGATTGACCCGGTCTCCCAGACCAACCCGCTCCAGGGCTGCCTTGGCCCGGCTATGGCGTTCTGATGCTGGAATACCGGCGTAGACCAGTGGCAGTTCCACGTTTTCCAGCGCCGTGGTGCGGGGTAACAGGTTAAACCCCTGGAACACAAAGCCCAGTTTTTTATTACGCACTTCGGCCAGGCTATCCGCTGTCATACCGGCGGTATCAATCCCATCCAGCCAGTAGGTGCCACTGGTCGGTTTATCCAGACAGCCCAGAGTGTTCATGCAGGTGGATTTGCCGCTGCCGGAGGCCCCCATGATCGCCACAAACTCCCCCACGCCAATGGTGAAGGAGACACCCCGCAGCGCCTCAACGATGTGGTCCCCTTCGCCGAACAGGCGGCGGATATTTTCCAGTTTGATGACTTCAGACATGGTTAGTGATGGTATGGCTCGTTATTCAGGATAGTACAGGCCCGATAGATCTGTTCAAGCAGGAACGGGCGTACCATCTGGTGGGTAAAGGTCATGGCGGAAAGTGCCAGCACTTTGGTAGCACGGTTACGGACTTCATCGCTGAAGCCGTAGGAACCGCCAATGGCAAAGACCAGCTCGGTGGTGCTGCTATCGCGGTGTTTGCCGATAAATTCGGCAAATTTGACGGAATCCATCTGCTGGCCCCGTTCATCCAGCGCAACCAGCACCGCGTTGGGGGAAAGCTGTTTCAGCAGCCGCTCACCTTCGCGGCGACGCCCCTCTTCCAGGGTGGCATCCTTCTCATCTTTCAGCTCATCAATGGCCAGCGGCAGATAACGGCCAATCCGTCCGCTGTACTCCGCAACCCCTTCCTTGATCCAGGGGTCGCGTGTCTTTCCAAGCCAGATAATACGGAGCTTCATGGCATTGGCTGATCAAATGGTGAACGAAGCTTTATTGGCTACATCAGTGGCCTGCAGCGCTGCTGATAGTTCCACCTGCTCTGCCTTTTCCCACAGCCCGTCCAGGTCATAGCGCTTGCGCTGCTCTTCATGGAAGATATGCACCAGCACATCGCTGTAATCCATCACGATCCATTTGCCTTCGGTCTCCCCCTCAATCTCCTGAACCTTGCCAAACTTTTTCAGTTCTCTGCGGATATGGTCACAGATCGCCTGGTTCTGCTTGTCGGACTGACCGGAGATGATCACCAGAAAATCGGCAATGGTGCTGATGGCGGTGATATCCAACACCCGGAGGTCGTAGCCCTTCTTGTCGCTGGCCAGTTCGGCACAACGGATCGCCCGCTCAAGCGGGGTCAGGGTCTGCTTTTCTGCAATTTTTTCGGTCATGGTTGATACAATCCCTTCTGGGTAATAAATGATTCAATTTCAGGCGGAACAAGATAGCGGATCGATTGCTGTCGGGCCACCCGTTCGCGCAGTTGACTGGATGAGATATCCAGCCGGGTTCCGATCACAAAACGGATACTGGTACCGCTGCTATGTCGCAACAGGTTGTCGGCCTCTCGCACAAACTGATCCCGTACCGTCTCAGGCAACTGCTGCAGAGGCTCCGTAATCTCTTTTTCAGGCCGTTCCAACACTATCAGCGAGGCCAGCGGGAAAATGGCTGCATAACGATGCCACAGTCCCAGTTCCAGAAACGAGTCACTGCCGATAATGAATGACAGTTCATCTTCTGACCGCTCTGCCCTGAGGGCAGTCAGGGTATCGACCGTGTAGGACTTTCCGCTCCGGCGTGCTTCTATGTCACTGAACCTGAAGGCCGGGTTATCTGCAATGGCCTGTTGCACCATGGCTGCCCGCAGTTCAAAGGAAACATCCCCGGCCAACGGCTTGTGAGGCGGGTCTGCAGCCGGGATGAACAGCACCTGATCCAGAACGGCTGCCTCCCGGGCCTCTTCAGCTATCCGAAGATGCGCCAGATGGATCGGGTTAAAGGTACCGCCCAGCAGACCGAGTTTCATGGCTGTTCCTACAGGAACTCTGACAGCTTTTCCCGCTCATCCACCAGATAGAACTCCAGGGTCTTGCGCAGGGCATCATCAATGGTGGTGGTAGGCTCCCAGCCCAGGCATTCCTTGGCCCGCTTGACTGACGGTACTCTGGTCAGCATATCTTGGTAGCCTTTGCCGTAGAAGCTGTCTGATGAGGTCTCCACGATCTTGCACTTGTCAGCCTTTTCCTTATAGAGCGGGAAGGTTGCCACCATGTCACGCAGTTTCTCGGCCAGTTCCTTGACCGACAGATCGTTGTTGGGATTGCCGATGTTGAAGATTTTACCATCGGCGCAGCCGTTCTTGTTCTCGATGATCTTCATCAGGGCATCGATACCGTCTTCAATAAAGGTGAAGGAGCGGCGCTGATTCCCCCCATCCACCAGCAGGATCGGCTCTTCTGCCAGGATGTTGTAGAGGAACTGGGTCAGTACCCGTGAGCTGCCTTCTTTTGCAGTGTGGATACTGTCCAGCTTGGGGCCGATCCAGTTAAAGGGACGGAACAGGGTGAATTTGAAATTCTCATGGTTGCCGTAGGCGTAGATCACCCGGTCCAGCATCTGCTTGGCGCAGGAATAGATCCAGCGCTCCTTGGCGATCGGCCCCAGCACCAACGGTGAGTTTTCTTCATCAAACTCACTGTCCGGTGACATACCGTAGACTTCGGAGGTGGAGGGAAAAATGACCCGTTTTTTATGTTTCACGCACAGACGAATAATCTTGAGGTTTTCTTCAAAATCCAGTTCAAAGACCCGCAGCGGATCCTTGACATAGGTGACCGGCGTAGCAATCGCCACCAACGGCAATACCGCATCGCACTTCTTGATATGGTACTCAATCCACTCTTTGTTAATGGTGATGTCACCCTCCAGGAAGTGGAACCGCTCATGCCCCAGCGACCGCTCCAGCTTGTCACAGGCCATATCCAGACCGTAGACTTCCCAGTCTGTGGTGGTCAGAATCCGGTGGGTCAATGCATTGCCGATAAAGCCATTTACGCCGAGTATCAGTACTTTCATCTGTGTCTCCTAGTTGTTATGCGAATCGATCAGATTCGGTAAATGAACATGCTGTTGCTTCTGTTTCCTGCCCACCATCAAACTGCACCCTGTGCAATTCCAACAGCCCATTGCCGGTGCCGATACACAACGGATTCAGCGAGGCTACCCGTCCTGATTCAGCATTACCTTCTAGCGGCCTGGCTGACCAGATAACAATCTTCTTACCGTTCAACTCAGTAAAGGCGCCGGGATAGGGATGGGTTACGCCTCGGATCAGATTGTAGATCTCAACCGCACTTTTGGTCCAGTCAATCCGACCATCTTCCGGCTTGCGGCCGCCAAAGTAGCTGCCTGCTGCAAGGTCCATCGGGATGCGATCAGCGCTGCCATCCACCAGCCTTGGCCAGGCCCTGCGCAGCACCGTCACAGCCGCTTCGTTTACCTTGCCAAAGACATCGTGGGCCGTGTCGGTGAACGCAATGCCAACCTTTTCCTGATCAACAATATCACCTGCATCCGGCTTGGCAACCATGTAATGCAGGGTAGCACCGGTCTCGGTCTCGCCGTTGATCACCGCCCAGTTGACCGGTACTCTTCCGCGATATTTTGGCAAGTAGGAACCATGCAGGTTCAGCGCCCCTTTAGACGGTATCTCCAGCAGTTCCGGCTTGATCATGTTGCGATAATAAAATGACAATAAAAAATCAGGCGCGATCTGACGCACCCGCTGGATGTTCTCCGGCTCATTGATGGAGCTGGTAAGATATGGAATCTTGTTGGCCTCTGCCAGTTCACGCACTGAACTGAACCAGATCTGCTCCGTAGGGGAATCCTCATGGGTAAAGATCAGGCTGATCTCGGCACCCTGGCACAGCAGCTCTTCAATGCAGCGGTAGCCAACATTATGGTAGGCACAGACAACCAGTTTCATGGCTCATTGAACCCGTAGGTCTTTCTTACCACAAAGCGTGGTCGTTTGCGTACTTCCTGATAGATCCTGCCCACGTATTCACCCACAATACCGATCCCGAAGATAATGATCCCGACAAAGAAAAACAGGATGGCAAACAGGGTAAAGACCCCTTCCACCTCTGCACCAATCATGAAACGGCGGATAAACAGGAACAGGGCAAAGCCGACTGACAGAAACGAGGTGATGATCCCCAACAGGGCAAACAGTTGCAGCGGTACCACGGAAAAACCGGTCATCAGATCAAAATTAAGTCGAATCAGGCGATAGAATGAGTACTTACTCTCTCCCAACGTCCGCTCGGCATGACCCACCATGATCTCTGTGGGATTAGAGGAGAAGGTCTGAGCCAGGGCCGGAATAAACGTGGTGGACTCACTACATTGATTGATGTTGTTGATAATGTTGCGATGATAGGCCCGCAGCATGCAGCCATAGTCGCTCATCTGCATGCCGGTCATCTTGTTGGTGGTGATGTTGACGATCCGCGATGCAACCCTGCGGAAAAGTGTATCCTGACGTTTTTCACGGATGGTGCCGACCACATCATGGCCAGACTCAATCGCTGCAATCATGCGGGGAATCTCTTCCGGCGGATTCTGCAGATCTGCATCAAGGGTGATTACAATTTCACCCGTGGAGCGCTCAAAGGCCGCTAAAATGGCCATATGCTGGCCAAAGTTACCGTTAAATTCCACCACTTTGACGCCGGGATAATGCTGTACATACCCACGCAGCATCTCCAGGGAGCGGTCGCGGGAACCATCATTGGTAAAGATGATCTCAAACGGCCGTCCCAGTGCCTCTGCCACCGGATAGAGTCGATCTATCAATGGCTGCAGCGACTTTTCCTCGTTGTACACCGGCACGACGATACTGACGTATGGCGCTGTCATGCTGTTTGGATCTCCTTTGCCAGAATCTTGACCATCTCTGTTCCCCACACCCCTATCTGCCACTGGCGAATACCGGGTATGGTGTCAAGTTGTTCAACTGTTGTTGGTTGCTGTTCGGCAACCCGCTCCAACAACCAGTTAGGCGCCAGTAGCCCGGACGCTAACCCCATTCGGTTACTAAGCTCTTCTCGCCATTGCTTGAGCCGTGCAATCCGTGCCTTGATACCTGGATTGGGCTCTCCTTTGCCACGTGGAAAACGTGGCAGCTCTGCGTCAGCCACCCCAAGGCCCTGCCTGACTGCCGCCAGCAGGTGATCACCATACCGTCCAAGAAGGCGTGGTGTCAGCCCGGCTATTCCGTTCATATCGCGAACTGTGCCGGGTAGCAGTTCAGCAATTTTAAGCAATGCCTCTGCTGGCATAACCTTGAAGGCAGGTCGGTCAGCCTCCCGCGACTGCTGGTCCCTAAACTGCAGCAATGCTTCCAGCACTGCCAGATTACGGGGCCTCAGCTTACCGGCACCCTTGCAGTTCAGAAAGAGCGGCCCGTTGCCCTTTTCTGTAACCCGGTTGCCAACCAGCAATGCACACTCCTCAGCCACCCATGCCCTGCGGCCAAGCTGTTCCAGGCGTTCTTGCAGTCGATCTGCCAGCTCCAGCAGATGGGCCGTATCGTGGGCAGCATAGTCAGCCATTTCTGTGGTTAACGGCCGTTTGCTCCAGTCTGCCTTCTGAAAGCGCTTGTCCAGCTCAATACTAAAATGCTCACGCAGCAGCGCGGCCAGTCCGAACTCTGTAGCACCGGTAAATTGTGCGGCAACCATGGTATCAAACATCAGATTAACCACAATCCCAAAGTCGCGGTGCAGTGAGCGGATATCATAATCGCCACCATGCAGCACCGTAAGTAGCCCTGGCTTTGCCAGTAACACCCCAAGCGGCGTTAGATCAGTAACCTGCAAGGGATCAATCAACCAGTTTCCACTACGGTTTGAAAGCTGTAGCAGGCAGACCTTTTCACGGTAGTGGTGCATTGAGTCGGCTTCAAGATCAAGCGCAAGCGCTGTTTCATTGGCCAGTTCAGCACAGAGCTGCACAAGCTGATGATTCTGCTCTATCACGGCATAGCGCAATGCTGGCATCAGAACTGCCTCAACACGGCATAGCCGGTGCTGCGCTGGGCAGCGCTGAAGCCAGCACCCTGTATCAGCTCAATCATCTCCTGTTGCGACATCCTGAAGCAACAGCCAGCCGCAGCTACCACATTTTCTTCCAGCATGGTGCCACCCAGATCATTGGCGCCAAAGTACAACGCTACCTGGGCCAGTTTTGCCCCTTGGGTCACCCAGCTGGCCTGAATATTCGGGATATTATCCAGCACAATCCTGGACAGCGCCAGCACCTTGAGGTATTCCACTCCAGTGGCTGTAGTGCCGCCTAGCTCTGTGTTTCCAGGCTGATACGTCCACGGTATGAACGCCGTGAACGACCCTCCAGATGCCTGCATCTCCCGTATTCTGAAGATATGTTCTACGATCTGCTCCGGTGTCTCTGTGCTGCCAAACATCATGGTTGCAGTAGTGGTCATACCCAGTGAGGCTGCGGCCAACATCACCTCGCCCCAGCGCTTCCAGCCGATCTTTTTGGGGGAGATGGCCTGACGTACCTCATCCACCAGTATCTCTGCACCACCACCGGGTACCGAAGCCAGGCCCGCTGTCTGCAGACGTTCAAGCACCTGCAGAATCGTAAGACCATGCCGGTCTGCCAGATGGCAGATTTCTGCCGGTGACAGCGAATGGTTTTGTACAGTGGGAAAACGTCTGCGAATCTGGCCAAACAGCTCTTCAAAATAGCTAATGGTAAGGCTTGGGTGCAGTCCACCCTGCATTAACAGCTGCGTGCCGCCATGCTCTACCAGTTCAGCGATCTTGGCAAAAATAGTTTCATGGTCCAACAGATAGGCATCTGAAGCATCAGCATCACGGTAAAAGGCACAGAATGAACAGCGCGATTCACAGACATTAGTGTAGTTGACGTTACGGTCCACTACAAAGGTGACCCGATTATCTGGGTGCAGCCTCTGTCTGATGCTGTCTGCCCAGCGCCCAAGCTGCAGCAGATCTCCGTTAAGTAACAGCTCAAGCGCTTCTGAGCGGTCTGGCGTCTGTCGCTGCCCCATCATGACAGCAGCCCCTTAACCAACAGTTCCTTTACCTCGCTGGGAATTCGTTTTGCCTTCAGCCCTGGTGTTACGCAGGCCAAGGTAACCTCTGCCTGCACCAGTAGCTGGCCATCAGCATCACGTAACACCTGCTGCTGCAGGGTAAAGGAGGAGCCCCCCACCCGTACAGGTACGGTTGTTACCCGTAGCAACTCGTCATGCTTTGCCGGGGCCTTAAAATCAATCGCCATCCGTACCACCGGAAAGACTGCACCATCGGCTGCCAGTTGCGCAACCGAGCAGCCCTGCTCCCGCAGGAACTCGGTTCTGGCCCGTTCCATATAGTTCAGATAATTTGAGTGGTAGACCACCCCGGCAGCATCGGTATCTTCGTAGTAGACTCGTATCTTCATAATCGTTCCAAGCTTGCCACTCTACTGCAGTTGGCCCTGCACCGCAACCGCAGATGCTACGTCAGCGCAAAATCAACACGCCCGCAGCAAATCAAACAAAAAGGCGCCAATTTCAGGCGCCAGACGATTTTACACCAAAACCCATAGACAGCCATCGGCCACTCCAAAAAACTGCCACAGAAGACAATTCTAGCAGCACCCAGCTCAAGCCCTGTGTTTATCGAGCTTTGCGCATGATCATCAGGCTATGTTCGCCCATTTTCATTGGCAAAAAGTAGTTAACAGCCGACTCAACCACAAAGCCTGCTGTCGTTATCTCCTCCTGCAGCTGCAAAGCCTCTTGCTCACCATTACTGCCACGCATGGAAATCACTCTTCCACCAACTGACGTTAACGGCGCTGCTAATGAAAGAAATTGCGAGAGACTGCTGAAGGCCCGTGAAGTAACCAGACTAAATTCAGCAGACCGCCCTGCTGCCAATGTCTCGACCCGACCATGCAACGCCATAAGGTTTGTCAGTTTAAGCAGTCTGGAAATATGCTTCTGGAAACTTATTTTTTTTCCAACTGCATCAATTGACGTTACCAAACAATCGGGTCTGGCGATGGCGACCACGAGCGCGGGAAAGCCTGCACCAGAGCCAACATCCAATATGTTCTCTCCCGTTTTTAACTCCGGCAACAGATGCAAGGAATCAATCAGGTGCTTAACCGTCATTTCATCTCTGCCTGTTATTGCCGTCAAATTGATCTTCTTGTTCCACCGCAGCAACTCCTGCAATATGATCTCGCAAGCATCAAACTGCTGTGCTGTCAGTTCCAGACCAAGCCCTTTAACTGATTTTGTCAGCAGCTCACGATTCACCCTGCTGCTCTCCTCTGCCTTTCAGCATCACAGACAGTATTGCAATTGCCGCAGGAGTGATCCCCTGAATCCTTGCTGCCTGTCCCAGAGTATCGGGCCTGAAGCGCTCAAGCTTTTCCCGTACCTCTGACGTTAGCCCGGAAATTGCTTTGTAGTCGAAGTCAGACGGTATCCTGGCCTCTTCCTGCTTTCGCATCCGCTCAATCTGCTCCAGCTGGCGCTCAATATAGCCCTGATACTTAACCTGTATCTCTACCTGCTCCCGCACCGCGCCAGGCAATTCTGCCACCTGCGGATCAATTTCCCGTAGCTGTTGGTAGCCTATTTCCGGCCTGCGCAGTAGCTGTTCGTAATTGGCACCCTTCTGCAAATCAGCGCAGCCATGTCGCTCGCACCAGCTCTTTTCTTCAGCAGATAGCGTTAGACGCGTTGATTGTACACGCTCAAGTTCTTCCTTAATCTGTGCGCACTTTTGGCAGAAACCAGCATAGGTTGCTTCGTCAACCAGGCCAACTGAATGGCCTATTTCACGCAGCCTGATATCTGCATTATCTTCACGCAACAGCAGCCGGTATTCCGCCCGCGAGGTAAACATCCGGTACGGTTCTTTGGTGCCCAGCGTGACGAGATCATCCACCATAACCCCAATGTACGACTCATGCCGACCCAACATAATCGGCTGCTTTCCCTTAACCTTAAGTGCAGCATTGATGCCTGCCAGAATACCCTGTGCCGCCGCCTCTTCATATCCTGATGTACCGTTAATCTGCCCGGCATGAAATAGATTTTTGATCAGCTTGGTTTCGAGGGTAGCATGCAACTGCACCGGATTGACGTAATCGTACTCAATGCCGTAGGCCGGACGCATAATCTCGACATTTTCAAGGCCAACCATAGATCGATAAAAAGCTATCTGAATATCAATCGGCAGCGAGGTGGACATGCCGCTGGGATAGTATTCTACCGTTTCAAGCCCTTCCGGCTCAATAAAGGTCTGGTGCCGTTCTTTATCGGGAAAACGGACCACCTTGTCTTCAATCGAGGGACAGTAGCGGGGGCCGATCCCCTCGATTACGCCAGCATACAGTGGCGAACGATCCAGGCCGCTGCGGATAATCTCGTGAGTACGCTGATTGGTATAGGCAATATAACAGGGCACCTGTGGCATGATGATCCGCTCTGTACTGAAGGAAAACGGCACTGGCGGATCATCGCTGTATTGGGCCTCAAGCTTGCCAAAATCAATGGTTCTGCCATCCAGCCGGGCCGGTGTCCCGGTCTTGAGTCGCCCCACCTCAAAGCCAAGTGACTTCAACTGATCCGAAAGCCCCAGAGAAGGCAGATCCCCTGCCCTTCCACCAGCATAATTGATCAAGCCAATATGGATCAGGCCACGCATAAAGGTACCGGTCGTCAACACAACCGTCTTTCCAAGAAAGCGGATGCCACTGCGGGTATCCACGCCGTGCAACTCCTCACCCTCAAGATGCAGCGCCGTAACCTCACCCTGCTTGACATGCAGATTGGCCTGTTGCTCAAGCACTCGCTTCATCCGCAAACGATAGAGCTGCTTATCAGCCTGGGCGCGACCTGCCCGTACCGCCGGTCCTTTACGTGTATTTAACACACGGAACTGAATGCCGGTCGCATCGATGTTTTTAGCCATCTCACCACCCAGCGCATCAATTTCACGCACCAGATGTCCTTTAGCCAATCCTCCGATCGAAGGATTACATGACATCACCGCCATTCCATCAAGACTCATATTCAGCAGCAAGGTCAAACAGCCCATTCTTGCGGCGGCCAATGCAGCCTCGCATCCGGCATGCCCGGCCCCAACAACAATCACATCGTATTTGGTTTCATAGCTATGCATCATGGCCACCATGTTCCACGTGAAACATCATTACTTGCCAATACAAAACGAAGAGAATATCAGATCAAGGAGATCATCAGTCGTGGTTTCCCCAGTAATCTCACCTAAAGCGTCAAGCGCAGCCCTGACATCAAGAGCCAATAGCTCCGGGGGCAACCCAAGTAATACGTTTTCAGCAAAGCTATTAAGAGATTGTTGGGCGCGAATAAGGACATCTCGATGACGAACGTTTGAGATCACTGCGCAGTCATTGGATGAAAACGCCGAAGACTGTACAAAATGACTATAGATCTGAGAAGAAAGCTGATCAACACCCACTCTATTTTTGGCTGAAACGCTACAAATCCCCAATGGCGCGGCAAAAGCAGATACGTCGAGCAACTGGGGCAGATCCGCCTTGGTCACCACCAGCAGATACGGAAGTGCGCCAAGTGACGCAACCAGGTCTGTTAATTCATCGCTCAACGGAACAGTTCCATCAACAAGCAACAACAGTAAATCAGCCTCCGATACCTTGTCCAGCGCCCGGCGGACACCCTCCTGCTCGACACAATCCGCATGATGGGCACGGATACCGGCGGCATCAATGATCTTAACCGGCAACCCCTGCAGAGAAACCGTCTCTTCAATCAAATCGCGGGTGGTGCCAGGCAGTGCTGAGACAATCGCACGCTCTGTCCCTGACAGAGCATTTAATAAGCTGGATTTTCCGGCATTGGGAAGACCAAGCAGGAGGACCGAAACGCCATCACGCAGCACCTTTCCGGTTGCAAAGGTAGCGAGCAACTGGCTGATTCCGTCAGAAACCGATGACACTTTGGCTTCGATGACGGCAAATACAGCTGGATCAACCTCATCCTCAGGAAAGTCTATATGGGCTTCCACCAAGGCCAAGGCCTCAATAAGCGGCGCTTTTAAAGCAGTCAACGAACGGGACAGATGCCCTTCACGTTGCGATTGAGCCAGACTCAAAGAACGTTCTGTACGACTGGCGATCAGATCCATGACCGATTCTGCCTGAGCAAGGTCGATGCGACCATTCAGGAAAGCCCGCCGTGTAAATTCACCCGGCTCAGCCAACCGTGCACCGGCAGAAATACAAGCCTGGAGTATCGCACGAACAAGATAATAGCCACCATGACAGTGCAGCTCAAGCACATCCTCACGGGTGTATGAGCGGGGAGCACGCATCAGAACAGCCATACCTTCATCAACCAGACTGCCGTCAGGCGGGTTAATCAGGCGGCCATAGAAAAGGCGGTGGCTCTCAAAGCCACCGCCATTCTTCGTGCATGATCCTTTAAAAACCTTCCGGCCAATATGCTCTGCATCAGGTCCACTGACCCGAACTATCCCCACTCCTCCTGAACCAAGCGGGGTTGCTATGGCAGCAATAGTATCACGAATATACATGACGCACCGGATTAGTCTTTAACAAGCTTGTTGATATATGCCTGCTGGCCTATGGTCAGTATGTTGTTAATTAGCCAGTACAAAACCAGACCAGAGGGGAAGCTGAGAAACATGAAGGTAAAGATGACCGGCAAGCCAAGCATAATTTTCTGCTGCATTTCATCCATGTTGGAAGGGGTCATCTTCTGCTGAATAAACATGGTAACACCCATTATAACAGGGGTTACATAATAAGGGTCCTTGTCAGAAAGATCAGTTATCCAGAGCATGAACGGAGCATGACGCAGCTCAATCGAGAACATCAGCGCCTTATAAAGGGCAAAAAATACCGGGATCTGGACAACCATGGGTAGACAACCCCCGAGAGGGTTGACTTTGTGATCGCGGTAGAGCTCCATGACTGCACGATTCATGGCATCTTTGTCGTTCTTATATTTCTCTTTCAACGCAGCCATCTTAGGCTGTAATTTACCCATCTCTTTCATTGACTTGTAACTCTTATGGGTAAGTGGAAAGAAAATTATTTTTAGAATAACGGTGATTATAATAATCGCAATGCCGTAGTTACCTACGTAACGATAGAAAAATTTAAGAGAATAGAGCATCGGCTTGGCAAGGGCAGAAAACCAGCCAAGATCAAGGGACTGCTCCAAGGAGCTACCCTGAGCCTTGAGGATATCAATTTCCTTGGGACCGATAAACAGTTTATGGGCAACTGTCACAGCCTGTCCAGGAGCAGCTGAAAAAGCTGGTGTAGTGATATCAGACTCAAGGTAACCGGTTGCACCCTTCTTCAACTCAACTGAAGCGATACTGTTATTAACAGCAAGCAAAGCGCTCAGAAAATACTTATCATTGATGGCAGCCCACGTTACGCCCTTATCGTACTTCTTGGTGGCTGAAGCAACATTCTTAGGTGCATCGGTATGCAGAGAGCCGTCAGCATAAAGAGAGGAGCCATAGGTTTCATAACGACCATCATTTTGAGGTGGGTCAAACGGAGAAGTAATCAGGTGCTGAAAAGAACCAACAATAGGAGCTGAAGAGTTATTGACAAGCTGCGTCTCCAAAGTAATCCCGTAACCATTACCATCAAAACCATACGTCTTGCGGACAACAAACCCCTGAGCATCAACGTAGGTGAAGACAAGTTGCTTCTTTTCGCCAGTCAAGACCTTCAATGAACTTACGCTTGAGCTGTAAGAAGCTTGAGCTGAAAGAGCAAAACCAACACCGCGGGTTGAAAAGGAAGGTAAGGAAGGATCGGCATTGGCAAGCAGTTTAACCTGCACGGCACCTGGTTTATTGGTCTCACGGAAACCTCTCAATGTCAGGCTCTTCAAAGAAGCACCGACACCACTGAAGACCGCTGAATAATGCTCGGTCTCTACCGTCACATCTGCTGCAGAAACGGTCTTGGGAATACCGACCGGTGCAACAGCAGCAGACACAGCCTGAACGCTTACAGCAGATGCAGCGCCAACATTATCGGTTTTAACAGGGGCAGATGCGGCAGGAATCACTGCCTTCTTTTCTGGACCATAAAAAAACGAAAACAGGTAGAAAACACCGATGGAAAGTACTACTGCGAGTATAGTCCTTTTTTCCATGAAAACACTCCGTGGACACTAGGAGACGGGATCGTATCCACCCGGATGCCAAGGATGACATCTAAGCAGACGGGATACTGTCAACAGCATACCTTTATAGGGGCCATAACGGCGTATAGACTGCAGTGAATAATCTGAACATGTTGGGTAAAAACGACAGGAACCTGGAAGCAGGGGGGAAATACATAACTGATATGCCCGGATAGCTGTTATAAGGATACGTGACAGCATGAACGTGAACCGATCTGCTGAAAAGCTCGCCGCAGCTCAGTACTGAGAACTGCGACGTTATTTCCAGCAGCCTGACGTCGAACAATAACATTCAGATCAACGCCGGGCAACAGTGAACAATGATGACGAAAAAACTCTCTTATATGACGTTTAAGCCTGTTTCTTACCACTGCATTGCCTGCTTTTCTACTGGCTGTTACGCCAAGCCGAGGGTAACCATACTCATTAGCCTTCCAGACAACAAGAAAAGACCGTCCGGAAACTACAGTCTTACTGTCGGACAGTCTTAAATAATCTGAGCGGCTTAGCAGGCGGTACTGCTTTGGAAAGCTGTCGCCACACACCAGCACAATTAAATACTGTAAAAGCTATTTACTTGCGATCTGAACCGAGAGACGTTTACGACCCTTGGCACGACGGCGCTTAATAACCAGACGACCATTTTTGCTCGCCATACGCACCAAAAAGCCATGAGTGCGCTTGCGGGATGTGTTACTTGGCTGAAATGTTCTTTTCACAGTGGTACTCCAAATACGTGTATTTAATTTAATGTGGTAAAAACTCGAATATCGACCACATTTTCCTGCGTACAGGAACGGAACTTATAAACAAATTAATCTGTTTTTGTCAAGTACTTTTGTTTTTTGAAAAGTAGTTTAAGCGTTGAAAAATTGTGTAGGCTCTGTTAAGGTTTCAAGCCCAAAATCAGGTTAATTATACACTAAACGCATCTAACTAGCTTTATTTACAATGAACTCAAGTTATCAACATATGTTGATAAGCCTGTTTATAAACCTAAGAGCTCAGTTTTCATCCCCACGCTAGGTGTATCTAGTTTATAGCTGCATGAAGCATAGCATTACGCTAACCAGGAAAGATTGGAACCCAGATTTATGCCGTCTACAAAACTCTCTACAATGCATACGATCTGGAATCAGACCGCAACAAACCTTGAAAAAGTTATATCACCTCAAAACTATGCTAACTGGATTCAACCTATTCAGTTCAGCCATGCTGATACTCAATCAATCTATCTACTCGTACCTAATCATTTTTTTAAAGAGTGGCTGGAGGATAACTACATAGATCTGATCAACAGCGCCCTATCAGTTACAGCCGACAAAAACATGCTGGTAAGTTTTATTATTCAGGAAAAAGAGCCTGAACTGTTGCCTGACGAGGCGCTGGAAACGCCACCACTAAAGCAGACACATCATCTGAAAGATCAGTATCAGATTAAAGAAAGTCCGGCCCTCAATCCACGTTATACTTTTGACCATTTTGTTAGTGGCGCTGGAAATCAGTTTGCGCATGCTGCCTCCATGGCAGTAGCAAATAATCCGGCCATCACCTATAATCCTCTGTTTATTTACGGGGGGGTTGGTCTAGGTAAAAGCCACTTGTTAAATGCGGTTGGACACAAAATTATAGCTGATAACAGCAACACCAGAGTCTGCTACTGCTCTGCTGAAAAATTTATGCACGACATGGTCAATTGCATAAAACTCAATAAGATGGATGAATTTAGAGAGCGCTTTCGTTCAATTGATGTACTACTTATCGATGATATACAGTTTATTGCAAGGAAAGAACGGACACAGGTTGAATTTTTCCACACCTTTAATGCTCTTTACGAAGCTGGCAAACAGATTATCATTACATCAGACAAATTTCCCCGTGAAATAGACCTGGAAGACAGATTACGTTCACGTTTTGAATGGGGATTGATTGCGGATATTCAAGCTCCAGATTTGGAAACTAAAATTGCGATTCTTAAAAAAAAGGCCGATATCAATAAAATACAACTGCCTGATGAAGTAGCCTTTTTTCTTGCTTCCAGCGACACCCGCAACATCAGAGAACTAGAAGGCATGCTGATTCGATTGGGTGCTTATAGCAGTCTGCAACATATTCCAATCACATTGAGCATGGCAAAAAACAACCTGAAAGACATTCTGGTTGATAAACGAAAAGAAATAACTGTTGAATTAATCCAAAAAACAGTCGCTGAACACTTTGGACTTAAAGTAACTGACCTGAAGTCTGAAAAACGCCTGAAGGCTTTTGTACAGGCCCGTCAGATAGCCATCTGGCTCTGTCGTGATATGACTAGTGCATCTTATCCCGACATCGGGGCACGATTCGGAGGTAAAGACCATTCAACGGTGATCCACGCCACCAAGAAGATAGAAAAACTATTGGCAGAAGATCCAAATTTAGTCAAAACCATGGACGAATTGAAAGAAATAATACTGCATTAAAAGTTGTGATCATAACCTGTGTATACAACTGTTGATAGCTGTTGGTAATAGCAGGACTGTTAATAAGTAACCTTAACCATGGTTCGTAATCAACAAGACATAATCATTAAAAATAGTGTTATTTTAAATAGTTATAAGTTATACACGCTTTCCACAGGACTAATAATAAATATAAAGACTTTAAAGATTTAAATACTATTTATTGAAATACAAAACGAAGGAGTCTGACATGAACTTCAAGATAGACAGAGACACCTTTTTAAAGGCATTGCAAAAAGTGCAGGGAATTGTGGAAAAAAGAACCTCAATGCCGATTCTCTCGAATATTTTGATCGAAGCTCAAGGAGACTCACTTGAGATAGTTGCTACGGACCTTGAAGTCGGTCTTAAAGGTACCTATCCAGCCAAAGTGGAAACAGATGGTAAAATCACGGTTGGTGCAAAAAAACTGTATGAAATTGTAAAAGAACTGCCTAATCAGGAAATCACTTTCATTTCAAAGGAAAATGACTGGGTAGAAATAACCTGCGGTAAGGTCAGATTTAACATTGTTGGATTACCCTCTGACGAATTTCCTGCCGTAGCGTCGGTAAAGGGTGCTCAACTACTTGAACTTGAGGCGTCTTTACTAAGAAAAATGATAGAAAAAACATCCTATGCCATCTGTAATGATGAAACAAAATATAATCTGAACGGAATCTTTACCAGAGTTGAGCCAACTGAAAACGGACAGGTTTTAAAGATGGTGGCCACAGATGGACATCGCTTGTCTATAGCTTCAGGAGCATTCAGCGGCAGCGCAAATCCAGAACTGCTAAAAGGGGTTATCCTTCCCAAAAAAGGTATCTATGAGATCAAGAAAATCACTGACGAGGGGGATGGGCTGCTGCAGTTCGGTTTTGTTGATAGCAGTGCAGTGTTGAAAAAAGGCGACACCACGCTGGTTATGAGATTGGTAGATGGAGAATTTCCTGATTACACACGGGTAATTCCAGCAGCAAACGATCAGATTGTAAAGGCACCCAGAGAAGAACTGATTCATGCTGTACGGCGGATGGCTATCCTCTCCAGTGAAAAGTTCAAGGGGATCATGCTGGAGATCGAAGGAAACGGAGTTAAAATATCATCAAGCAATCCAGAGTTGGGTGATGCCATGGAAGAACTTGATGTTCAGTATGAAGGTACCCCATTCTCAGTACGCTTTAATGCTCGTTATCTGCTGGATGTTCTGATGGTTTCTGAAAGTCAGTATGTTTTGATGAAGTTTAAAAATGAACTGTCACCTTCAATTGTCACACCGGATTCAGATGATGAACTGTTAGCTGTTATTATGCCAATGAGGCTCTAGATCAGACGTGTTTGTAAGTCAGGTCTGGCTTGAACAGTACCGTAATATACTAACAGCCTGTATCCAGCCGGCACGGCACCTGACAGTCCTGTATGGCTGTAATGGTCAGGGCAAAACAAATTTATTAGAGTCAGTGTACCTGCTGGGAAATGCTCGATCTTTTCGTTCAGCCAAGGTTCCGGATCTGATTTATCATGGTTGCAAGGCAGCAGCTGTACGGGGCTTAGTGCAGACAGCAGGTGTTGAAAGTAATATTTCACTGCAGCTTGAACATACCACCCGCCGGGTGACGGTTGATGGTAAAGCAATCCAGCGGGCAGCTGATCTGCATGGTAAACTGGTTGTTGTTATTTTTTCACCTGATGATACTGCCATGGTAAAGTTGGGTCCTGAAACAAGGCGACGGTATCTTGATCGATCACTGTATGCCAGCGATGCAGGTTTTCTGCAGGATTATCACAACTACTACCGCATTCTCAAACAACGTAATGCCCTGCTTAAGACCAATCAACAGGAAGGGCTGGATCTTTGGACTGAACAGCTGGCAGAGGCTGGCAGCAGGTTGATGGACCATCGTCAACGCTACACTGACCGACTCAATCACCTGTTCCAGCAAAAGTATCAGCAGATAGCCGGAGAGCAGGAAAAAGTAACGCTTGTATACCAGCCTGATGTACCCTGCACAGCCGAAGATAACAGAGTAGAAACACTGCAGACGGTGCTGAATAATCAGCGAGAACAGGATCTCCGTTACAAAACCACCAGCCGTGGGCCACATCGGGATGACTTGGCTTTTTTGATTGGGGGACGGCCTCTGAAAGGCTTTGGTTCCCAGGGGCAGCAACGCAGCTTTGTGCTGGCACTGAAAATGGCAGAACTGGACCATCTTCAGGAAACCTTTGGTGAGATGCCGGTGCTGTTACTTGATGATATCGCTTCTGAACTGGACCGGGAGCGGATGAAGAACCTGCTGAGCTATGTACGCCAGCGGGAGGTCCAGGTACTGATTACAACAACCGACGTAACTCCCTTTCTTCCGGTGCTACAGCAGGACAGCAAGCTATTCCGGGTTGAAGAAGGCAGACTGACGTACGAAGGAAACGGAACACCATGAGCGAGCTTGAACAGAACGGAACAGCAGCATCAAATGAATACGGCGCCGGCAGTATCAAAGTCCTTGAAGGGCTTTCAGCAGTACGGAAACGCCCGGCCATGTATATCGGTTCTACTGCCAGTGCTGGTCTGCACCACCTGGTGTACGAAATCGTTGATAACTCAATTGACGAAGCACTGGCTGGCCATTGCAACGAAGTCACGGTAACCATCAACACAGATGGTTCAATCACCGTTGTAGATAACGGACGTGGTATCCCCACTGACATGCACCCCACAGAAGGGCGCTCAGCTGCAGAGGTTGTCCTCACCGTTCTGCATGCCGGGGGCAAGTTTGATAACGACTCCTATAAGGTCTCGGGCGGTCTGCACGGGGTTGGCGTCTCGGTGGTCAACGCACTTTCCAAATGGCTTGATCTTGAGATCAGACGTGATGGCAAGATCTGGCGTCAGACCTATCACCGCGGTGAACCGCAAGCACCGCTGGAGGTAACCGGCAACACACGGCGGCGTGGTACCAAGATCACCTTTATGCCGGATGAAGAGATCTTTGAGACCACGGAATACTCGTTTGATATCCTCTCCCAGCGACTGCGTGAGTTGGCATTCCTGAATGCCGGGGTGCGGATCAAGATCAATGATGAACGGGCTGACGGGAAATCCCATGATTTTTTCTACGAAGGCGGGATCAACTCCTTTGTGGAATACCTGAACCGGGCCAAGACCGCGCTACATCAGAAGCCGATCTACTTCAAAGGGGAAAAAGGCGGTGTGGAGATGGAAGTCTCCATGCAGTACAATGACACCTATGATGAAAAGATTTTCAGCTTTGCCAACAACATCAACACCCATGAGGGCGGTACCCACCTGGCAGGTTTCAAAGCGGCCCTGACTCGCACCATGAACACCTATGCAGCAGGCAACAACCTGACCAAAAACGCCAAAGTAGCCATCTCGGGGGATGACCTGCGGGAAGGGATGACCTGTGTCATCTCGGTCAAGATTCCCCAGCCCCAGTTTGAAGGTCAGACCAAGACCAAGCTGGGTAACTCGGAAGTTAAAGGCTATGTTGAATCACTCTTAAATGAAAAACTGGCGGTCTACCTGGAGGAAAACCCTCAGGTAGCCAAGCGGATTCTTGAAAAGTCCATTGAAGCTGCCCGTGCCCGTGAGGCTGCCCGCAAGGCCCGTGACCTGACCCGCCGTAAAGGAGCCCTTGATCTGGGCGGACTGCCGGGTAAACTGGCCGACTGCCAGGAAAAAGATCCGGCCCTGTGCGAACTGTACCTGGTCGAGGGTGACTCTGCAGGTGGTTCTGCCAAACAGGGACGTGACCGTCGCTTCCAGGCGATCCTGCCGCTGAAGGGCAAGATCCTCAACGTTGAAAAGGCCCGTTTTGACAAGATGATCTCCTCCCAGGAGATCCGTACCCTGATCACTGCCATGGGTACCGGTATCGGCAAGGATGACTTCGACATTGCCAAGTTGCGCTATGGCCGGATCATTGTCATGACTGACGCCGACGTGGACGGTTCACACATCCTGACCCTGCTGCTGACCTTCTTCTACCGCAACATGCAGGAGCTGATCGAGCGCGGCCACCTCTACATTGCCCAGCCGCCACTCTACAAGGTCAAGCGTGGTAAAAAAGAGCTGTACCTGCGTAACGAAGCAGCCCTGCAGACCTTCCTGCTGGAGGAAGGGGCTGAAGAGTTGGTCCTGAGTATGGAAAAAGGGGATCGCTCCTACATAGGCAAGCAGATCATTCCGGTGGTACGTCAACTGATTGAGTGGCGAGCCCTGTTTGAAAAGGTAGTTAAAAAGGGTATTCCTGCAGACCTGCTTGATCTGCTGATCAGGGCAGGAGTAAAGCCGGGTATTGAAGAAGTGGCGGGATTAGAGACATACCTGAGTATCATGCAGGGACTGATTGACGACTGTGATTATCAGTACCAGGCAGAGGATGAGCGGGTCACCTTCAGGATCGGCAATATGCGTTCCGTGATTGATAATCAGACACTTCTAGTCCTTGCTGGCCATGAATATGAACTGCTGGTTGAATCAAACCGCAAGGTGGCAGAGCTGATGGCAGGCGGACTGGCCCGTCTGGAAGAAAACGGCAAGGGACTGCTTGAGACCAGCCGGCATGAAGAGCTGCTGGCCTACTTCCTTGAATATGCCAAAAAAGGTCTGGGGATCCAGCGCTACAAAGGCCTGGGCGAGATGAACCCTGATCAACTCTGGGAGACCACTATGAATCCGGAGAACCGGATCCTGTTGCAGGTCAAGATTGAGGACGTAGTAGAGGCTGATCAGATTTTTACGGTGTTAATGGGTGATCAGGTTGAACCGCGCAGGGAGTTTATTGAGCTGAATGCGTTGAATGTCGTCAATCTCGACGTCTAATTCCTGTGTTGTAGGTTTTCCCAATTAGTTAAATTTTGGCCCCATAACCTTAAAAAATCCTATAATATTAATTTGTTTTAACAAAAGCACCCAGTTGGGTGCTTTTGTTTTTGATGGATAAAAGTAAGCAATTGGGTGACAAGATAAGACTCAACAACAATTGTCGGGTAGCTATTTGACTGAGATCAGTTGATACGGTATACACAAGAGTTATTCCACTCTAAGATGACGGACGAAAAGGTTCCGATAATTATGGATATGAATGTACTTGTAGACTACGTCAAAAAAGGAGGTTTGTCATGGCCACTGCTGACCAGATTAAGTCTCTAATACGTTCGCATTTCAGTAATGAATCGGAACGATTTTATACTATTGCATTGCAAGTAGCTGCACATGAAGCAAAACAAGGACATCCGGCGCTTGCACATGATATTCGTGACATTGTTGAACGTGAGCAAAAGAAACGTGGCCCTAAAGTGCTTAACTTTCCGCAAGATCTGCGGGGGCTTGTGCTTACGGAAGAACCACAGGTTTCAAAAGCTGCCCTGGTAATTCAGCAGTCCCTGCAGGAACGCATTCAGCAAGTGATTCATGAATATCTGCAGCAAAATAAGCTTAAGTCGTTCGGGCTTTCGCACCGTCGTAAAATTCTGCTTATCGGCCCTCCTGGGACTGGCAAGACCATGACCGCTCGGGTACTTGCCAAAGAGCTGCATTTAACGCTTCATACGATCCAGGTAGACAGGTTGGTCACAAAATTTATGGGTGAAACCAGTGCTAAGTTGCGTCAGATATTTAATCTGATGCAGCAGGAACATGGGGTTTATCTGTTTGATGAGTTTGATGCCATAGGCGGCGAACGCTCCATGGATAACGATGTGGGTGAAATGCGCCGTGTTCTCAATGCGTTTCTGCAATTTATTGAGCAGGATACTTCAGATAGCTTGATTGTAGCAGCCACCAACAACCCCAAGTTACTTGATCAAGCGCTGTTCCGCCGATTTGACGATGTGCTGTATTATGATCTGCCGTCAAGTGAAGAGCGGAAATGTCTGATAGAGAATCTCCTCGGGGTTTTTAAAGCGCCCAAATTTATTTGGAAAGCGGTTCTGTCTGAAAGTGAAGGTTTGAGCCATGCTGAAATCGATCAAGCATGTCGAGACGCAATCAAAAAGGCTATCCTTGGTGATGTTGCAAAAGTAAACGCCACCGCACTACTTGAATCAATTAACAACAGGCAAGACGCCCGTAAAGGTCAACGTGGTGATAATTAATGCCTCTTGATAGACTCCCCCATATCACACTGCCTGAACCGCCTGAAAAACTAGGATTCACAAGTACGTCTCAAATGGGTGCGGATAAACGGATTCCTCCTCGGAGCCGCCAAAACCATGCTGATTTTCTGAGGAACCGCCTCAATCAGGCATGGAGCGAATCTGAAAGCGAATTTGTTGCCAGCCATACAGACAGACATGGGGTTTATGTTGAATTTAAAGGGTCACCTGGTTTTGATCTGATAACAAAAAGCCTTGAAGATATGCGGTCTAAAAAAGTTAGGCTGTGTAATGTGCGGTCTGTAAATGAAATCGTAACAAATGAAGAAACTGGTCAGCCAGAAGAACTCCCCGTTGTGTATGCCACAGTTTTTATTTCAAACGATAAGCGCCAAGCTTTTTTTGAGAAAATTGAGAAGTATGCAACTGAAGAAAGTAGCCCAGGAAAGCCTAAAAATGCCGACCTGATCAATGGAATAGCTGATTTACGCAAGGCTCTTTTGATAGAGTCTTTTTGGCAAGATGATCAAAACCTTATACCATCCGATGAACCAGAGTGGTGTGAGGTGTGGCTCAGCTCAGATTCTATGGATGTCGTGCGTCGTTTTGAAGAGTTGCTTGCCCATCAAGAAGTAAATTCAAAGAGCGGCTGGATTCGGTTTCCAGAGAGAACTGTCAAACTGGTTTACGCCAATAGGACTCAGCTTGAAAACCTGACACGATTTTCAGATGATATCGCTGAGTACCGTAAGGCTAAAGAAACAGCGGCATTTTGGACTGATCAGCCTAATAGAGAACAAGCGGAGTGGGTTGAAAACCTTGCGGAGCGTTTGCAGGTAGACAGAGAATCCCTTGTGTCAATTTGTATCCTTGATACAGGTGTGAATCATGGTCATCCTCTGCTTACTCATATTCTGGATAGTGCAGATTGCCATGCCGTAGGTCCTCGGTGGGGAAATCACGATCATGATGGGCATGGCACGTTAATGGCTGGTGTTTCTGGCTATGGAAATCTGATAGAGATCCTTTCTGGAAGCGGGCCAGTTTATGTGAATCATATTCTTGAATCCGTAAAGATTCTTCCAAACAAAGGGAGAAATGCGCCGCAATTATGGGGTGATATAACCTCACAGGGAATTAGTCTGGTTGAAATACAAGCACCAGACCGCAAACGGGTTTGTTGCATGGCTGTGACTTCTGAAGATACACGTGATCGCGGCAAGCCCTCTTCATGGTCAGGGACGCTTGATCAAATTACCGCCGGTGTTGATGATGGTACCAAGCGTTTGATGGTTGTTAGCGCTGGGAATTTAACAGATTTGAATCAAGTAACCAGCTACCCCGATGCGCAGATTTCAGATTCCATCCATGACCCTGGACAGTCCTGGAACGCTCTGACAGTTGGAGCATTTACAAAGTTGGATACGATCACAGATCCTACTTTGAGCGGATTCACACCAATAGCACAAGAAAATCAGCTATCCCCTTTTTCCACAACTTCTACTGCCTGGGATGACAAATGGCCTATCAAGCCAGAAATTGTCATGGAAGGTGGTAATATGGCGGTAGACGGCAGCGGTTTTGCGACTGAATGCGATGATTTGTCCCTTCTTTCAACACACTATCAACCGCAAACGCAGCTATTTTATCCATTTAAGATGACCAGCGCTGCTACTTCCCAAGCAGCAAATCTTGCAGCAAAAATTCAGGTGGTTTACCCGGAATATTGGCCTGAAACAGTGCGTGCCTTAATGGTACATTCAGCAGAATGGCCAACGCCACTTAAACAGCAGTTCGCCCGAAACAATTCAAAGACAGAGATAAAAAAAGTGTTACGAGCATGTGGTTATGGTGTGCCCAATCTTGATCGGGCACTCTACAGCGCTTCTAATTCTTTAACGCTAATTTCACAGGCTGAGATTCAGCCGTTTGAAGTTGCAATAAAAGTTAAGGACGGAAAACGCAAAAAAGAATATAGAACACGAGATATGCATATCTACGATTTGCCGTGGCCCAAAGAAGTTCTTCTCCAACGCCATGATTTGCAGGTCGAAATGAGGATTACTCTTTCATACTTTGTAGAACCGGGGCCAGGTGAAATTGGCTGGAAAGATCGTTACAGATACGCCTCCCACGCACTCCGCTTTGATATTAATTCTCCTGGGGAAGCCAGAGAACTATTTATTCAAAGAATCAATGCTGCAGCCCGTGAAGAAGATGAAGGCCACCCAGGAACAAGCAGCGCGTCTGAACATTGGGTGATAGGACAAGCCCGTGATAAGGGTTCCATCCATTCAGATATTTGGCGTGGTACTGCGGCTGATCTTGCTGATTCGCATCATATTGCTGTCTTCCCACGGATAGGTTGGTGGAGGGAAAGAAGTTATCTTGGCAAGTGCGAAAGTATGACGCGCTACTCATTGGTAGTTTCAATAACCACCCCCGAGCAGGAGGTTGATATTTACACCCCTGTTGCTCAGCAGGTTGGTATCTCAATCCCGCTTACAATCACTACATAAGTACAGATACTCTTTAAAAGAAGAGGCACGTTTGTTAACTCACTATGCGCATTAAATTCCTCCACACCGCCGATATCCACCTCGGTAAAACATACCGCACTGCCGCCGATGAAGCTGAACGTTATGAGGATTTTTTTCGGATGCTTGGCAGCATCGTCTCTGATGCCATTGCCGAACAGGCTGATTTTATCCTGATCGCCGGTGACCTGTTCCACACTGGCCAGATCCTTCCCCGCACCTTTGCCCGTACCATTGAAACCCTGCAACCGCTGAAGGATGCCGGAATTCCCTGCATTGCCGTGGAGGGGAACCACGACTGGATTCATCGCCGTGACAGTATCTCCTGGATGGAGGCGTTGTCGCAGATGGGCTACATCTGCCTGCTGCGGCCATCCCGCACGGAAACAGGCGGCTATTGTTTTGATCCGTTTGATCATGAAACCGGCATGGGTGGGCAGATCGAAATCAAAGGCCTCAACATCTATGGACTTGGCTACATCGGTACCCAGGCAGGCAGCCATGTGGCACGTATCTGTGAAGCGGTTACCACTAAAAACAACCTGCTGCTGTTTCATGTTGGGATCTGGACCTATTCACCGGTGGAGATCGGCAACATGCAGCCGGATGAGGCATTGCCGCTGTCAGAGAGATTCGATTACGTGGCATTGGGGCACGGGCACAAGTCCTATCTGATTGCCACACCGGAAGGGCGCAGCTATGCCTTCAATCCCGGCGCACCGGAACGGGTTAACTTCGGTGAAGAGAAATACGACAAAGGCTATATTCTGGTTACGGTTACGGATGGTTGCTATAGCCATGAATTCCGCCCCACTGCACCCCGTCCGATGCTGGTGACTACCATCAACCTGGATGGCGCTGAACATGCCGACCAAGCTCTGGAAAGCTTCCGCAGCCAGATCCTGGCGATACTGCCAGCGTCTGATGATACCCGTAGACCGCTGCTGGAGATCAAGCTGACCGGGCGCGTTGCCTTTCATCCCTTTGAGTTGGGACGAGAGCGTTTGCGGCTGGCGCTGGATGAGATCTGTAGCCCGCTGCATGTTGAGATCAAAAACCACCTGTCACTGGTGACACGAAGCAGTGATGGTGAAGATGCCAAACGCAGTCTGGCCGAGATTGAGCGGGATGTGCTGGGGGAGTTGATCAGTGCCAACAGCAGCTACAAGGAACAGCGGGATGAACTGGTCAGCCTGGCCCTGTCTATCCGTGATCAGGTGCTGAAGGGGGACGTGGACGGTGAGGAGCTGCTGGGCCTCCTCTCCCGTGAGTCATAGTCATGCAGATACTTTCTATCCATCTTAAGAACATCAAGTCCCACCGTGATCGGGAGATTACCTTCTCCAGTGGTATCAACGTCCTGTCCGGTCCCAATGGTGTTGGCAAGAGTACCATCTTTGAGGCCATTGGCTATTGCCTGTTTGGGGTGGATGCCAAGGACTTTGTCTCCAACGTGGACCGTTTTCTCTCCATCGGGGCAAAAAGAGGTGAAATCAGCGTCACCTTCCTGAGCGACGATGGCGAGACCTACCGGGTAAGCCGCACTGTGGGGGCTGCTGCCAAGTGGTTGCTGGCCAAAGAGGTCGGCGGGCGCTTTGAGGTTGAGGATCATGCCCGTCTGGAAGAAACCGAGGCACGGGTGGCAGAGCTTCTGGGACTTGCCAATGGTCGCCCTCTGGCGGAACAGTTCAAGCTGGTAATCGGTCCTTTCCAGAATGATTTTCTTGGCCCCTTTGTCATCAAGCAACCGACCAAACGTCAGGAGGCGTTTGACGAGATTCTCGGTATCGATGCCTGGCGTAAGACCTACAAGGGGACCAGCGGTCTGTTGTCAGCCGTGCAGGAACGGCTCAAGATTCTGGCGGTGGAGGTATCAGGCAAACAGGAACAGCTGGCCGTCTTGCCGAACAAGATCAGGGAGCGGGCCGGTAACCAGGAAGATACCATACTGCGGCAGCAACAGCTGAAGGAAAAGGATGCAGCGCTTGCGATCCTGAATAGCCGCCTGGATGAGTTGGAGCTGCGGGAAAAGGCGGTTACCGCTCTGAACGGTGAGGTGAAGATTCTGGAAAGCCGTATCAAGGATGGTACGGTCAAGGTTGGGGAACAGCAGCAACGGGTTGAGCAGAGCCAAACCGCATTGAGAGTTGTAGATGAGTCGAAGGCTGGCAAGGAGGCATTCGAAAAGATCGAGGCATCTCTGGAGCTATTGCGCAAACAGGAACAACAGCGCCGCAACAGGGAACAGGAAATTGCCGGTCTGGAAAAAGAAGCGGTACGCCTGTCCCAACTACTGAAGCATGAGCGCACGGAAATAGAAAAAATCGACACAGAATTGAATGAGGAGCTGGAAAAACTCAGTAAAAGTCGCGTTGAACTGCAACCGGATGCACGGCTTTCCGCCAGTGCCAGTAACCTGCCGGAGTTGCGCACGGGATTGGATACCCTGCGTGGACAGCGTTCTTTGCTGGATGGTCGGCGAGAAAGTCTGCTGGAAGGAAAAGAAAAGCTGGGTGAAGGGGTCTGCCCGTTCTTTCAGGAACAGTGCTGCAATATTGCCGGTACCGCCCCCCGCGATGTCTTTAGCAGCCGTATCGATGAACTGGTCCGTCAGGCAGCTGATCTGGACGGGAAGATCGAACAGGCACGTACGTTGCTGAAAGGTGCCGAGACCGCTGATAAAGAACTGAACAGCCGAACCGTCCGCCTGCGGGAGCTGGAGAAACAGCTTGTTGCGTTGGAAGAACGCCGCAATCAGAATCGGAAGCGGTCTGAAGGGCTGGAGACAATTGTTGGTCAGCAGGCTGCAGCTGCAAAAACAGTTGAGTCAGGTAAGGTTGGGCTCAAGGCCTTTGCTGAGCTTGATGCACAGATTGACGAAGCTGAAAAGCTGCGTCTGCAGTATCAGCCTGCCAGGGATGCCTATACTGCCAACCTGAATCTGGCCACAGAGCTGGAAGCACGTCAGCAGCAGCTACAGAAGATGGTGCGGCTCCTTGAGGAGCTATCGGCTGAGTTACGGACAAAGCAGGTCGATCTGGCAAAACAGAGTCAGGAATTTCAGCCGACACTGTTGCTGGAACTGCGTAAGGACAAGGACGTGTTGTTGGCCGATCTGGCCACACTGCGTCAACAGCTCTTGGAACTGAAACGAACTGCTGATCGACTTGAAAAGGAGATCGGACAGTTGACTCTGATTCAGACAGAGATTGAGGCCAAACAGTCTGAGACCAGAAAATTTGAAGACAAGGAAAAGCTGGTCAAGTTCCTGCGAGATAAAGTTTTCAAGCATGTCTCAACCCAACTGTCTGAGCGATTCCGTGAGGAGATCAGCCAGCGAGCCGACCGGATCTATCGTACCATCGCCGAATCTGACGAGGAACTGTACTGGGGAGATAATTACCAGATCATTCTGAAAGATATGCAGGATGGCAGCATCCGTGAACGTAGTGATGACCAGCTTTCCGGCGGCCAGATGATGAGTGCGGTTGTTGCCCTGCGGCTGGCATTACTCCAAACCATTGGCGCACGTGTAGCCTTCTTTGATGAACCGACCTCTAACCTGGACGCTGCAAGGCGTGAAAACCTGGCCCATGCCTTCCGCGCCATTGATGTTGGCAGGGAAGAGGTGACGGAACACTGGTATGATCAGCTGTTTCTGGTTAGTCATGATGTCTCTTTCACTGAAATAACGGATCAGGTGATACAGGTAGGCGAATAATGTTTCAAATTGGGTTGTCATGAATCGTCAGAAATTTATTAACTCTCTCAAAAAGCGATTTTCTTTGCGTTTGCATATGACTGATCCTGCCCGTGCTGGACGGACACACTGTTAAGCGAGTACACTCCCTAACAGAAATGACCAATGGCAAAGGAAGTAAACTCGGGTACATCACGCCAACGTCATTCACAGCAGTACAAAACTGAGGTTCTAGCTCTTGCCGAACGAGTCGGCGTTTCAGTTGCTGCAAAGCAGCTTGGACTCAATGAAAGCCTGTTGTATTCCTGGCGAGTCAAAAGCCGTCTAAATCAAGATCGCAGCGCCGTTGAAGAATGATTGGCTGTTGAAAATGGCGCTTGAAACGGCAAGTGGCCGAACAAGCTGAAGAGCTGGCCATCCTAAAAAAGGCCGCGGCGTACTTTGCGAAAAGCCTGAAGTGAAGTATGATCTCACCCGCATCCGGGGCAGAGGAGCTGCATGCTTTTACAGACGCTTGAAATATTTCTGATTGCCATTACCGCCGGTGTGTTTGGGTCCATGCTGGGGCTGGGGGGTGGCATTATTATTGTGCCGGTCCTGACACTGCTGTTTGATCTGCCGATGCGAACAGCGGTTGCCGCCTCAACGGTATCGATCATCGCCACCTCCACCGGCGCTGCAGTGGCCTTTCTGCAGGATCGCCTGACCAATACCCGGGTTGCCATCTGGCTGGAAATGGGGACCGCCACCGGCGCACTTAGTGGCGCACTGATTGCCGGCTACCTTAACCAGCGTTTTCTGTACATCCTGTTCGGCCTGCTGTTGGCCTATTCCGGCTACAACATGTTCAAGACCCGCAAGAATGAACTGCCGGAAGGGGTGCTACCGGACCGGCTCTCCCAAAAGCTGCAACTGCAGGGCTCCTATACTGACCGCCAATTGGGCAAAAGGATCGACTATCAGGTAACCGGCACCATTCCGGGGCTGATCGTCATGTACTTTTCCGGCATTGCAGCTGGTCTGCTGGGGATCGGAGCCGGCATCTTCAAGGTTCCGGCCATGGATCAGATCATGCGGATACCGTTCAAGGCTTCCACCGCCACCTCAAACTTCATGATCGGCGTGACTGCCGCCTCCGGTGCCGTGGTCTATTTTGCCCGTGGCGACGTCAAGCCGATGATTGCCGGGCCGGTGGTGCTGGGAGTGCTGCTGGGGGCGATCCTGGGGGCCAAGCTGATGGTCAGGCTCAAGACATCCACCATCCGCAAGCTGTTTATTCCAATCATTATCTACACTGCCTTTGAAATGATCTACCGGGGGCTGAAATGACAATCCATGATCCAGAACTGCAGCCCCCCCCTTCACCCCACGAACCGATTGAGCTGTCCCTGGCCCGCCTGCTGCGGATCGGTTCGCTGATTGCGGCTGTGCTGATTGCAGCCGGTATCGGCGTTATGCTGCTGGGCAACGAGGCAGTTGCCACCCGCCTGATCACTGCCGGTCTGCTGGCACTGCTGGCCACGCCGATAATGCGGGTTATTACCGCGGGCCTGATCTTTGTGCGGGAAAAGGACTGGCGCTTTGCCTGCTTCTGCCTGGTGGTGATCTGCGCCCTGGCCGCCGGTATCCTGCTGGGACAGGGGCACGGTGGGTAGCGATGATTTACAGGAATGATCATCAAAGAAGACCGTCTTGGACTCGATATCATTTACATACAGGCCAAAAGATGGGAAAATACTGTCACAATTCATGATCGATTTCGGCGCTGGGGTTGCAACTGATGCGATATATGAATTGAAAAGATTGGATTCAGACTATTTTACAGAGAGCTAAGGAGATACTCGATATGAAAGCTGCATCCACACAACAAAAAAATACGAAATCATTTAAAGCACCCAAACAAAACCGAAACAATGTGACGGAGTTGTCAGCATATCTTGCCGAACGTGAGCGCCAGCGGCAAATATTGGTACACAGCCTGAAAGGCAAGTTCAGCGATATGAAATTCAGCAGTGAGGACCTTATTAAACAGCGTCGGGCAGAAACATTACTGGAGGGGTGCTGATGCACTATGTACTTGACGCCTGTGCCCTGCTTGCCTTTTTGAGGGGAGAGGAGGGAGCGGACAAGATCGAAACGCTGCTTCTTGACAACAATAATCGTTGTATGGCACATGCGGTCAATCTGTGTGAGGTCTATTTCAACCTTGTGCGAGAGTATGGAGAAACCACGGCTCGTGCGGCAATGCAGAATTTTAAGGATATTGGTGTCTTGCCGGTGGACGATATGTCCGAGCCATTTTGGCAGGATGCAGGAAATCTGAAGGCAACAATCAAACGCATCTCTCTTGCGGACTGCTTTGGACTGGTAACCGCCCGTAATTTCAAGTCCCCCTTTGTCACCTCTGACCACCATGAGCTTGAAGCGGTATCACAACATTTTCCGGAAATTGAGATTATGTTTTTCAGGTAATTGGTTAGAGACAGAAGAGTTGATACCCTCCCCTATTAAAAACCGAGCTTACGACCTGCCCTAAACCCCTGCAGGCCAAAACCATGCCCATGTACAGTACCGCACGAAAGGGTTCCCATGCACTACCAGATCCGTTTTATGACCATCCTGCTGCTGTTGTGTGTTGCGTCCCTGGCATCGGCAGCCACTCCTGACGAGCTGTCCTCAACGGTAACCACCAACTACCGGGTCACCATTCCCGGATTTTTTGGTGATTTCAAAGCGATTGGCAACGTGCTGATGCCTCGCCGGGAGGGGTTAGGTGTAAACCGGCCCAGCAAGATGTTTAAACCAAACCTGGTAAAAAACCGGCAACTGGTCATAGCCGGTGGCGGTAATCTGTCTCTTGGCGATGTACACAACAGTACGCTGAAGCCGGGCGAACGGCTCTATCTGTACGGGGTCAGCACCGGCAACAACTACCTGCAGCTTGATCTGTACACTGTTGCAACTTATAGTGTGCCGGGCATGCGGGGACCACAGGCACTGCAGGCCTCTGTCCGTTTCCTGTATGAGGGCGGGCTGGCCGGTCTGACCACCAATCAACTGCTTGATGATATTAATGAGTGGTTTGATACAGAAGAAGAGACCCGGCCTGCCACAAAACCGCGCAAGACTGTCAATACAACCCGTACCATCAAACTTGGCCAGACCCAGGAGGAAGTGACGACAGCCTTTGGAGCCCCGCAAAAACAGATCCTGCTGGGGACAAAGACCATCTTTCTCTACTGTGATGCTGATCTGAAGGTAATCTTTGTGGATGGCAAGGTTGTTGATGCCGAATAGTCGGCAGCAGGCAACACAAAGTAATCAGCATCTATTCGGCACATACCTGGCATTGACTATAACACACTGGTATTTCATCAGTATTTTGAAAGGATGCACAAATGAACATTGAACTCAAGTACGGTTGTAACCCCCATCAAGTACCTGCAAGCATTGTGGTGCCGGAGAACTCCGGCTTTAAGGTCTTAAACGGCACTCCCAGCTACATCAATATTCTTGATGCCCTTGGTGCCTGGCAACTTGCCCGTGAACTGAAAATTGCCACCGGCAAGCCGGGTGCTGCCTCGTTCAAGCATACCAGTCCGGCAGGGGCTGCCATTAGCGGACCGCTTTCCGAGACTTACTGCGCCTCGCAGTTTCTGACCGTGGGTGAGCTGTCGCCGGTTGCCAATGCCTATATCAGGGCCAGGGGCGGCGACCGGATGTGCTCCTTTGGTGATGTGGCTGCGGTCAGTGACGTGGTGGATGTCTCGCTGGCCAAGGTATTGAAGACAGAGGTGTCTGATCTGATCATCGCCCCTGGTTTTGAACCGGAAGCGCTGGAGATCCTGAAGGCCAAAAAGGGTGGCTCGTACCTGATCTTCCAGATTGATCCTGCCTATGAAGCTGAAGGGATCGAATCCCGTGAGCTGTTCGGCTTTAGTCTGCGTCAGCAGCGCAACACCACAAAGATCACGGCTGAACTGTTCCAGCAGGCCGTGACCACCGGCAAGCCGCTGACCCCTGAGGTGCTGGAGACGCTGATCGTTGCCACGATTGCCCTGAAATACACGCAATCCAACTCGGTCTGCCTTGCCCTGGAAGGTCAGGTAATAGGCATGGGTGCTGGCCAGCAATCCCGGGTCCACTGCACCCGGCTGGCCTGCGACAAGGCTGAAAAATGGCTGCTGCAACAGCATCCTAAGGTGCTTGGGCTGGCATTTAAAGATGGTCTTAAAAAGCCGGAAAAAGCCAACATTGTGGATCAGTTTCTGCTGTGGGATCAGCTTTCCGAACCGGAGCGGGTCCAGATGCTCTCTGGCCTGACCCAGGAACCGGTACCGGTCACCAGTCAGGAGCGGATGGCATGGATGCAGCAGTTCCAAGGGATTTGCCTCTCTTCCGATGCCTATATCCCGTTCCGCGACAACATTGACCGGGCAAACCGCAGCAATGTTCAGTTTGTGGCCGATGCAGGCAGCTCTCTGCGTGACGAAGAAGTGACCGAGGCAGCCCAGCAGTACGGCATGACCATGCTCCATACCGGCGTGCGGTTGTTTCTGCACTAGCTATTATCCGGGAAGCGGAGTGGGCCGCAGCAGCCTGCTCCGCACCATCCCGACTTTTATGACTCCTGCTCACACACCTGAAAATCCGCACGCAAAACCACTGGTCCGTTTTCTGCTGGGCCGGATGTCCTCCTCAATCGCCTTTCAGATGCTGGGAGTGGCGGTGGGCTGGCAGATGTACGCCATTACCGGCAGCGCCTGGTACCTGGGGCTGGTGGGGCTGGCCCAGTTTCTGCCCATGTTCCTGTTAACCCTGGTGGTGGGGCATGTGGCTGATCGTTATGATCGCCGCAGCGTGGCCCGTACCTGTCAATTTGTTGAAGCCCTGGCAGCAGCAGCCCTGGCAATCGGCAGTTACCACGGCTGGCTGAACAAAGAAAACATGCTGATGATCCTCTGCGTGGTGGGTACGGCGCGGGCCTTTGAGTACCCCACCATGCATGCACTGGTTCCCCGCCTGGTTCCGGCTGCATTTCTGCCACGCGCCCTGGCCTGGTCTGCCTCGGCCAACCAGACCGCCACCATTGTGGGTCCAGCCATCGGCGGGCTGCTGTATGCCGCCGGGGTAACCACGGTCTACAGCACCATTGCCGTACTGTTTCTGGTGGCAAGCGGTTTTATCTCCAGCATCCGTATCCATCCCACCCCAACCAAACCGGAACCAGCCAGCATCAAGTCGCTATTTGCCGGTATCACCTTTATCAAGCAGCATCCGGTGGTACTGGGTGCCATCTCCCTTGATCTGTTTGCCGTGCTACTGGGCGGGGCAACCGCACTGCTGCCGGTCTATGCCCGCGATATCCTGATCACCGGTCCGTGGGGGCTGGGGCTGCTGCGCTCTGCACCGGCAGTGGGTGCGTTGGTTATGTCGCTGTTTCTGGCCCGTAATCCGCTCCGGCATAGGGTGGGGCGGACCATGTTTCTTTCCGTGGCGGTTTTTGGCGTTGCTACTATCGTATTCGCCCTGTCACGGTCTTTTTTACTTTCAATGGCTGCGCTGGTGGTGCTGGGGGCAGCGGATGTGATCAGCGTGGTGATCCGGTCATCACTGGTGCAGATTGAAACCCCGGATGAGATGCGCGGACGGGTCAGCGCGGTAAACTCTCTGTTTATCGGCACCTCAAACCAACTGGGGGAATTTGAATCCGGCGCAACCGCTGCCCTGTTGGGCACCGTACCATCGGTGCTGATCGGCGGCATCGGCACGTTGATTGTGGTGGTGCTCTGGATGCGGCTGTTTCCACAATTGGCGCAGATTGATACTTTGGGGAAGCGGTAAGAACAGCAGTCAGGTGGTTGCGGCAGCGGGATATTGGGCTATAGTTGGATGACTGCTCCGTTTGCGGGGATGGCCGGTTCATGCGCGTGCGTGTGAACCGGTCAATAAAGTGTTGGTCGTAAAAACTAGGCAAGCCAATCAATAATATTAAGGGCGGGAATTCGCACGAACTCTCGGGCGTTATTTGTAACCAGAGGAATTCCTGACGAAACGGCATGAGCAGCAATCAGCATATCCATAGAACCAATTGGTGTACCAGCTTTTTCAAGAGTAGCTCGAATATTACCATAAACGTGAGCGGCTTCTTCATCGAACGAAACAACTTCTAAAGGTGTAATGAACTCATCAAGGGCTTTGGTATTTTTTTCTTGATGCGTACTCTTGGCGACTCCATAGCGCAGTTCTGAAAGCGTAATGGAAGAAATACCTATATCGCCGATCTGATATTCAAGAAAACGCTTTAACACGGCAACGGGTTGTTGTTTGATAATGTAAATGCAGATATTTGTGTCGAGCATCAGCTTCATCAGAAACTCTCCCGTTTATCAAGTTCTGGCTGCACTCGATCACCCATGAAATCGCTGGAAAACTTTTTAAGACTTCTAAATAAAGAATTCCATGAATCGCTCCGTGGAATCAACTGTACAACATTGCCGGTCTTTTTAATAAATACTTCACTGTCATCGAAACGAAACTCTTTGGGCAGTCTGACTGCTTGGCTTTGCCCATTTTGGAATAATTTTGCAGTTTTCATGATTTACCCCCCCCACAAAAATATATATTTTAAATATATATTTATAGCTTTGCATTTGCAAGCAATATTTCGACAACGAGGACATGAGGAGTGGTCGCATTAACCCTAAACTTTTGGAACCCCTAAAAGAGATCAAACCAACAATCGGCACGACCGGGCCTAAACCCAGCCCGGTCAGCCTCAGCCCCGTTGCTTAACAGAAAAAGGAAGGCGGCTCTCGCTACCCTGAAAATATTTGACAAGACTACAGATTATCAGGCAAGCTCCTCACCATGATCCGACGTAAATCCTTCATAGCGCAAACAGATGTCACCATGCACGGTGCAATGGAGTAAGCTACGTTCGTATAAGATCATTACAACCTAGTATCCAAGCCCGTCTCCCATGGAGGCGGGCTTTTTTATTTCCCCCTCCGCCAGACGGCACAACAAGGAGGAAAAAACATGTCCAAAAGCAGTGCATTTGATTCGTTGATGACCATTACCAAACGGCCGCCGATTGTGATGGTGGAGGGCCAGGGTTCATGGCTGACAGACAGCAGCGGCAAGCGTTACCTTGATTATATCCAGGGCTGGGCAGTCAACAGCCTGGGACATGCGCCAACCGTGATCAGCCAGGCCATCAGCAGTCAGGCAGCCCGCCTGATAAGCCCCAGTCCGGCCTTTTACAACCAGCAGGCCATTCGTCTGGCTGATCTGCTGACTGACAACAGTTGCTTTGAGCGGGTGTTCTTCGCCAACAGCGGGGCAGAGGCCAATGAAGGGGCCATCAAGCTGGCGCGTAAATGGGGCAGTCTGCACAAGGCCGGGGCCTATGAGATCATTACCATGGTCAACGGCTTCCATGGCCGTACCCTGGCAACCATGTCCGCCTCGGGCAAACCGCATTGGCAGGAGCTGTTTGAGCCAAAGGTACCCGGCTTCGTCAAAGTAGGGCTGAATGATCTGGATGCAGTACGTGCTGCCATCACGGAGCGCACCGTGGCGATCATGCTGGAGCCAATCCAGGGTGAGGCCGGAGTGATTCCGGCCAGTCAGGTATTTTTGCGGGGTTTACGGCAGCTGGCTGACGACCATCAACTGCTGCTGATCTTTGATGAGGTACAGACCGGCATGGGACGGCTCGGCTCACTGTTTGCCTATCAGCAGGCCGGGGTAGAGCCGGATATCATGACCCTGGGCAAGGGGATCGGCGGCGGGGTTCCGCTGGCTGCCCTGCTGGCCAAAGAGGCGGCCTGCTGTTTTGAGGCGGGTGATCAGGGGGGCACCTACAACGGTAATCCGCTGATGGCTGCGGTTGGCTGCGCTGTGCTGGAAACCATGCTGCAGCCCAGTTTTCTGGAACAGGTCTGTGACAGGGGGACGCAACTGGCAGAGGGATTGCGGAGGCTCTCCACCAAGTATGGCCTGGGTGAGGTGCGGGGCAGCGGGCTGCTGCTGGCACTTGAGCTGCCAGCAGGCAACGGAGACACTATTGCCGAGGCGGCCCGTGAGCAGGGCCTGCTGATCAATGCTGCCCGGCCTGATACCCTGCGCTTGATGCCGGCCCTGAATGTAACGGAGGATGAGGTGGCGCTCTGCCTGAGTCTGTTGGATCAAATTTTCGCACAATCAGTATGACCAGCAACCAGTTAAAGGTATACTGATCAGACGGAGGAGACGGACCATGCAGCTCTATCTACAACAAAGCGAGATCATCAACTGGCAGCATCCGGCCATACTGGCCAAGGCCGCTGAGCTGGCTGCAGAATTGACTGATAAAACCGAAATCGCCCGGCGCTGTTTCGAGTTTGTGCGGGACCAGATCAGGCATAGTTGGGATTACCGCCAGAACCCGGTCACCTGCCGGGCCTCGGATGTTTTGGAGTATGGCACCGGCTACTGCTACGCCAAGAGCCACCTGCTGGCAGCGCTGCTGCGGGCCAATGGCATCCCGGCCGGGTTGTGTTACCAGCGCCTGTCGGTTGGTGATAGTGGGCCGCCCTATTGTCTGCATGGCCTGAATGCGGTCTGGCTGGAAGACTATGGCTGGTACCGGATTGACGCACGGGGCAATAAGCCGGGTGTGGATGCCCAATTCTGCCCGCCGGTTGAACGGCGGGCCTTTCAATTCCAACCGCCGGATGAGGTTGACCTGCCGGAGATCTGGCCTGATCCGCTAGCGGTGGTGGTGCAGGTACTGAGCAGCTGTGCTACGGTGGAAGAGGTCTACGAAAATCTGCCGGGTGTTGAATTAGTATCTTTGGTACGGGGGTCCCTATGACAACCGCTACCCAACCAACCCGTTGCGGCTGGGTCAGTGATGACCCGCTCTACCGCAACTACCACGACAACGAGTGGGGCGTACCTGTCCACGATGACCGGCTGCTGTTTGAGTTTCTGACTTTGGAAGGGGCCCAGGCCGGGCTGTCCTGGATTACGGTGCTGCGCAAGCGGGAGTCCTACCGTGCTGCTTTTGAGAACTTTGATCCGGCTCTGGTGGCCTGTTTTGATGAGGCAAAACAGCTGGAACTGCTGCAGAACCCCGGCATTATCCGTAACCGCCTGAAGGTAGCCTCAACCATCAGTAATGCCCGCGCCTTTTTGCAGGTGCAGGAGGAGTTTGGCTCCTTTGATGCCTATCTGTGGCGTTTTGTGGATGGCAGACCTATCCAGAGTGCCTGGCGCAGCATCAAAGAGATACCGGCCAGCACGCCGGTGTCCGATGCCCTCAGTCGCGACCTGAAAATGCGGGGCTTCCGTTTTGTTGGCAGCACCATCTGCTATGCCATGATGCAGGCGGTAGGGATGGTAAATGACCATACGGTTGATTGTTTCCGCTGGCAGGAGCTGCAAAACAAATAACCTGAACCAGCCATATTTTTCATTACAACCGTTCTGTTTCAGGTAAAATGATACCTGCGTAGTCGCGCTGAGTGTATCCCAAGCATCCCTGGAGCAGCTCCCATGGTTGATCAAAAATACCGTCCGGTACATGTCGCCTGTATCAATCCTGACAAATTTCCGCAGGTTGCCCTCTACATGCAAAGCGGCACCAATCTGGTGCTGTATAAGCCGGCAGATCGCCCTATCAGCAAGGCTGACCTGCAGCGTTTGAACAACAATCAGGTAGACCAGTTGTATGTTGGTTCTGGAAGTATCCGGGAAGTTTGTGATTTTCTTGAGGATAGTATTTCTGACATCCTGGCAGACAGTGACATCTCTGGACCGGTCAAGGGGCAACTGCTTTCCCAGGTGGCCATGAACTATGTAATGGATGTCTTTGAAATGCCGGACAAGCTCTCAAATCTGGATCGCTGTCGGAATCTGGTCCGCCAGTTGCTGCAGTATATTGTTGGTAACCCGAATCCGCTGGATGCCTTGCACTCCATTGTTAGCCATGATTTTTACACCTTTGCCCATAGCGTACATGTTGCCTCACTTTCACTGCTGGTGCATGCCGAGGTATTCGGGCTGACAACCGATGAGCTTGAGGATGTGGGGATTGGCGGCATCCTGCATGATGTGGGGATGATCTTTGTACCCAGCGGCATCCTTGAAAAGACCGACATTCTAACCAATTTTGAGTACAACCTGATCAAGAAACATGCGGAGCGGGGGTACGAATGCCTGCGTGATTTGGGGGGCTTCAGCGAGATCACCCTGGCAGCGGTCCGCTACCACCATGAACGGAACAACGGCGAAGGCTATCCCTTCCAGCTGGCAGGGGATGAGATTCCACGAACCGCGCAGGTGACTGCAATCTGCGATGTGTTCAGCGCCCTGACCTCAAACCGGGCCTACAAGAAAGCAATGTCAAAGGACGAGGCACTGGCATTGATGGAGAGTGTTGGCAAGGATGTCTTCAGCCCCCGCCTGCTGGAAAAATTCAAGGCCGTTGTCCTGCCTGAAGCGTCTTAATGTCTCCATCCTTTACGACACTACGCTGGCGCCTGTTTTTTACCCTGGCCCTGATCTACATTCTGGTCTATTTCTACCGGGTTTCACTGGCTGTGGTGTCAGCTGATGTCAGCCGTGATCTGGCCCTGACCCCGGAGCAGTTGGGCAGTCTGGCAGGCATCCTGTTTTACGTCTATGCCGTGGCCCAGATCCCGTTGGGGCCGCTGATTGACCGGGTGGGCCCCCGTCTGGTGATTTCCGGCTGTGGTCTGTTAACCACCCTGGGAGGGCTGCTGTTTTCTCAGGCCGGCTCTCTGGCAACCGCCATGGCTGGCCGGGTATTGATCGGTATCGGCACCGCTGCGGTGTTGATGGCCACTTTCACCATCTTCAGCCACTGGTACACCAGGCAGGAGTTTGGCAAGGCCTCGGGCCTGATGGTGGCTGCCGGTAACCTGGGCAATCTGGCCGGAACCGCTCCGCTGGCCTTTGCCGTAGGCTATATGGGGTGGCGTTCATCATTTCTGGTAATCGCTGTGCTGCAGGCAGTGGTAACTGTACTGATTTTTGTGAAGGTACAGGACCGCCCGACCTATCCGCCTGGAACAGCTCCCCCTGAACATCAGGAAAAACCGGGCATGCTGGCAGCCTGGGGAATCATCGCCCGTGACCGCTCTTTCTGGCTGCTGGCTGCCATCGCCTTTTGCTGGTACGGCAACTATCTGGCAGTGCAGGGGCTATGGGGCGGGCCGTTTTTAATGCAGGTGATCGGCCTGTCGCGGGAAGGGGCAGGCAAGATGCTGATGTGGACCTCGGTCGGTTTTATCATCGGCTCCATGCTGACTGACCGGATTGCGCAGAAGGTTTTCCGCTCATACAGCCGTACCCTGCTGGTTGGTCAGCTCTGCCTGACCGGGCTGATGACCGGCTTTCTGGGCTGGTTGACGCTGCTACCACTCTGGGCGCTACCAATCTATTTTCTGGGCATTGGCCTGACGGTCTCAACCGGTGTGATGATCTATCCGATCATCCGGGCCATGGTGCCGGTCAGTATGGTGGGGACCGGTCTGACCTCGTTGAATTTCTTTGTACTGCTGGGGGCGGCTGTTGCCCAGCAGGGGATGGGTGTGGTGATTGCCCATTACGGCGGTTACACGCCGGAGGGGTTTCGGGCAGCCTTCAGCCTGCCGGTGGCAGGCCTGCTGCTGACCAGCCTGCTGTTTCTGTTTGCCCGCAACTGCCCGACCGGGGAGTAAGACAGCTATCTGGTCATCCCTTTGGGTGTTTTGGCCTCTTTAGGGTGGATTTCCGGGTGATACGCATCAATGTACAGCTTGAACGTGGTCCCCTCTGAATCAACCAACTGGTAGAGGTCAACAATATGCCCGTCTTCTCCCGGCCCTACATTGCCGATCCGGTTGACGTTAAACGGCTTATTGTTCTTGTCCCGCAGCGAACGCAGGTAATATTTTGAACCGGCAATCCCTTCAGACAGATCAGCACCGCCCATTTTGATCGGGTTTTCTTTGGTGTAGCCAAAGGTGGCATCATCTGAGACGTTTTGAGGGGTTTCTGCTGTTGGTTCTGTGACTGCTGGCCGTTCTGCCGGAGCTGTTGCAGCAGGAACCCCACGACGGAGCATCCTTGAGCGGCGGCTATTGTTAATATCATCGGTTGGGTCAGCAGATACCAAAGCTGGCAGCAGAACCAGCAGGGCAATCACGAGAGTTGCAAACCAGCAGGCCGAACGTTTCATGGCAGTACCTCCACAATAGGGTAATAAACGTTTCAACTGTACCACATCCTGCACGAATGAAAAGCAAGAGGTAAAAACAATGCGCTCCCTGCTTCTGCTGCTGCTAATGACCATGCTGACCTGCCCGGTCTCTGCCCTGGCTGCCAGCTATGAAGAGATCAGTGACCTGGTTGTAGAACGTCGCTATGCCCAGAAACTGCAGGCATCAGGGCGTTATGATGAGGCATTGAAGCAGGCACAGCGGGTGTTGGCAACATCCCGGAAGCTCTTTGGTACAGATCATCGTGAAATTGCCATGAGCCTGGATACGGTCGCCTCTGTTTTACGCAAGATGGGACGATTTGGGGAATCTGAACAGTACTTTGTGCAGGCACTGCAGATAAGCCGCAAGCTGCAGCGGGAACAACCTCACGATTATGCAGGTGCCCTGCAAAACCTGGCTGGCCTGTACCGTGAGACCGGACGGTATCGTGAATCTGAGCAGCTCTACCAAGAGGCGATTGCCACCCTGAAACAGATGGAGCCAAAGGATGATGAAGCAGTGCTGTCAATCTCCGGCAACCTCGCCATGCTCTATCAGGATCAGGGACGTTATGCAGAGGCAGAGCCGATCTTAAAGGCCGAGTACCAGTGGGCGTTAAAGCAGGCTCAGCCTGATTCCCTTGCGGTGAGGATGAACCTCTCAATGGACAATAAACGCCTGTTTTTGGCAGAGCGGATGTCTAATCTGGCCGGTCTGTACCTGAAGATGCGCCGGGCTGGTGAGGCGATGGAACTGACTGCGGCAGCGCTGGAGATCAAACTCCAGAGCCTTACGCCTGATGATCCCAGAGTGATGCGTGAGATGAACAATCTGGGGATGATCTACCGTGATAATGGACGCGAGAAAGAGGCAGAACCGCTACTGCGTCAGGCAGTGGCCGCTGCCCGCAAGGTCTATGGCAACCAACATCCAGAGCTGGCCATCTATCTGGATAACCTGGCGCTGCTGTATCAGCGACGGGAGAGTTACGACAAGGCTGCGCAGCTGCAGCGGGAGGCAGTGGCAATCAGCCAACAGGCGCTGGGCAGCACCCATCCCAATACCTTGATGCAGAGGAACAACCTGGCAGTTAACTATCTGCTGCAGGATCGTTATGCAGATGCTGAGCTGCAGTTGCGGGCACTGCTGGCAGACAGCAGGTCAGGTTCCGCCGGTTCGCATCACCCCGAAGTTGCCACACGGATGACCAATCTGGCAGATGCCCTGCGGCTGCAGGGCAAGCACCTGGAGGCCCACCGGCTGCAGGGAGAGGCATTAAGGATCAGTGAGCGGAAGCGGGATGACCTGTTCCTGCTGCTGACCGAGCAGCAGAAGCTGTCCTACCTGCGGGATGAGATGGCGTTTGTCAGGCAGTATCTGGCCCATACCCGCCAGGTGCTGGCACAGGATCCCGGTGCTGCGAGTGCTGCCCTGCATACTTGGCTGCGCTGGAAGGGGATTGTGATGGAGTCCCAGGGGCGCTATCTGGATGCCCTCTACAGGACCGATGACCCTGCCTTGAAGCGACAGTTTGAGGAGTTGGTCTCGGTCCGCAGAGAGTTGGCTGGTCTGCAGCTGATTCAGCCTAATCCCCGTTCAGCCCAGAGCCACGCCGCCAGAATCGAGCTGCTTGAGTATCGCAAAGAGCATCTGGAGGCAGCTCTGACCCAACGCAGCGCGGTCTATGCCAAGGCCGGTGCATCACAGCGCTTCAGCAGCAATGAGCTGCGCAGGCTGCTGCCAAAGGGTGCGGCCTATATTGATTTTGCGCTGGTTGAGGATTGGCACTATCAGCCGCTGGAGGTACGCGGCCTGCGTTATCTTGTCTTTATTGTCAGCAACCAACCGGGTGCAACGGTACAGATGCTGGATCTGGGGCCTGCAAACAGCATTAACCAGGCGATTACTGACTACCGTCGTCAGATTGCTGCACAGGCCGGTGCCGGCAAGGCTGACCCAGCGCGACTTGCCGCTGTGGCTGCCGATCTCCACAGCAAGCTTGTGGCACCCTTGCTCCCCCATCTGCAGGGGGTTTCATCGTTCATCATCAGCCCTGATGCCGGTCTGCACCTGCTGCCGTTTGAGGTGCTACGCGCTAAAGGTCAGTCCTACCTGCTGGAACAGTATGCCATCAGCTATGTTGGCTCAGGTCGGGATATGGCCCGTTTTGGCACCTCTGTAGCCAGCTCGGGAAAGGCGTTGTTGTTTGCTGATCCTGATTATGATCTAACCTTGCATACCGCTGAAACAGGCCGTTCCCAGGCAGAACTGCTTGCTCAGCTTGCGTCCCTGCAGTTCAACAGGCTGCCCGATACCAAGGTGGAAACCGATGCCATTGCCGGACTGCTCAGGCAGGGGACGCAGCTCAAGGTACAAAATCTTGTTGGTCGCCAGGCGCTTGAATCCACCCTGCTTGCTCAATCACTGCCCAGGATACTGCACCTGGCAACCCACGGGTTTTTCCTGCAGGACGAGGTAACCGGGGGCAGTGAAACCCGAGGTCTTAAAGCTGTGCAGCTGGTTAAACCAGCCAATGGCGCAGCTCACACAAAGCTGACCAACCCGATGCTCCGTTCCGGGATTGCACTGGCCGGCGTGAACCGCTCATTGGCCCAGGGGCAGGATGATGGTCTGGTGACGGCTGAAAAGATTCTGGGGATGCGCCTGTTGGGGACTGATCTGGTCACCCTTTCAGCCTGTGAAACCGGGGTGGGAGATATCAAGGCAGGTGAAGGGGTCTTTGGCCTGAAGCGGGCCTTTATTCTGGCTGGCGCCAGAACCGTGGTCTTAAGCCTCTGGTCAGTGCCCAGCCGGGAGACCACCGAGCTGATGACTGAATTCTATCGACTGATGGCCGCTGGAACTCCCAAGGCAGCGGCCCTGCGGCAGGCGCAACGGACCATGCTGAAGAAATATCCCCATCCCTTCTACTGGGGGGCATTCCAGCTGGTGGGCAGCCCGGACTAATGATCCTGGAACCAGCTTATAACTGATAAGGCTTCGACAGCAGCCTGTAGAGCATGCTAAAAACAGACCATGAAACAACACCTCAGCTTTAACCATATCCCTCGCCTGCTGAAGCTGGCAGGCCCGATGATCCTTTCCACCTCCGCAATCACGCTGATGCAGATCATTGACACCATCGTGCTCTCCTACGATTCCAGCCAGGCCCTTGCGGCAATCGGTCCATCCAGCATGGCAGTCATCCTGTTTCAGGGCTTTCTGTTCGGCACTGCCGGGTATGCCGGCACCTTTGTGGCTCACAACCATGGGCATGGCAACCCCCAGGGGGTTGTCTCATCAGCCTGGCTTGGTATCTACACTGCCCTGGCCTCAGGTATTGTTGCCTTGCTGGCTGCCTGGCCCCTGGCACAACTGTTTCTGCTGACTGGCCATGCACCACAGGTGGCCCGGGATGAACAGGCCTATTTCTGGATCTGTATGGCCGGCTCATTCTTTCCGGTCTTTGGCAGCGCCCTGGCTGGCTGGCTTTCCGGCATCGGCCGACCGGCGCTGGTCACTGCTGTTACCTTTATCTCCCTTGCCTTTAATGCGCTGTTAACATGGGGGCTGGTGCTGGGGGAATGGGGCCTGCCCCGGATGGGGATTGCCGGTGCCGCTCTTGCAACTGTATCAGCCCAACTGATTGCGGCCCTGCTGTACGCCTTCCTGTTTGCACGATCAGGAGGGTTCAGGAATCAGGCTGCCCGCTGCCTGAACCGGGTGGAGTTTCGCCGTTTTCTATCACTGGCTGCACCGATGGGATTGCGGATCAGTGGCGAGCTGGCAGCCTGGACCCTGTTTCTGGTGGTTGTGGGACGGCTCGGCATTGTAGAGCTGGCAGCATCAAGTATCGCCTTCAGGATTAACGGCATCGCCTTCTTTCCTGCCCTGGGGCTGGGGCAGGCTGCCGGTATTCTGGTGGGGCACGCTCGTGGCGCTGGCAGGGATGATGAGGTACCGGCTATTGCCTGGCAATCCCTGGCGGTCTGTGAAATCTGGATGCTGCTGATGGCCACACTGTTTGCCACTGCAGCAGGGCCACTTTACACAATATTTGCCGGCAACAGCCCGGAATCTACCATGATTATCGCAACCGGTACGCTACTGATGAAGTTTGTGGCTGTTTACTGCATCTTTGACGCAGCCAATGTCATGATCGGCTGCGTGCTGGCATCGGCAGGTGAGACCCGCTGGATAGCCCGTACCTTTTTCATCGCAACGAGCATCTTTGTGACCCTGCTCTGGCTGATTGATTACACCATGCCAGGCCTGGTGGCTGAATGGACCCTGGCAACCTGCTTTGTATTTTGTACGGCGGTGGTCTGGTTGCTGCGTTTTAGAACCGGACACTGGAGAAAGATACAGATTGTACGCAGCGCGGCTGTCAGCTAAAGGCACTGCAGACATTGTCAAATACGATTCCTCTGGTAGAATTTGACGGTAGCCAGTCTTATGCAAAGGAGAAGAGCACCATGAAGAAACTGTTATCGATTGTACTGATGCTGTCCTGTTGTCTGCTGATGATTACGGCGGTTGCCGTTGCCGAGGGAATGGATTGCGCCAAGACCCGCTCATTACCGATTAAATCCGGCAAACTGTACAAGGATTACTATGGCAGTGCCGTTACCAGCGACAAATCCATCCTGCACGGCTTTCGCTGGGGCATCACCAACCCAAAACCACAGAGCATGGCCTATTTTGGCGGTACTATGAAGGCAACCGGTTCTTTTGCCAGTTTCCGCGCTAAAATCTACATTGATGCTGGCATCAAGGCGCCCATGGAGTTTTCCTTTAAAAACAAGGACCGCAATGGCGAGACACTGAAATCCGTCACGGTTGAACCGGGCGAGACAGTGGACGTTACTTTTGATACCGGTGGCAGCAAACAGATCTTTGTTCAGAGCGAGCTGCGGATCAACCATGACACGGCCAAACGGATCGTGATCGGTGAACCTGAATTTTATAGCTGCATCAGCAAATAGCCTGTACAGACTGCCTGGCACGGTTGCGCAACCGGCCAGGCAGTTTTTTCATGGTTGCAAAATCTGCTGATACCAGCTAAGTCCTACCTGTGACACCCAATTACCACTACCCGAAAGAGCCCGATGTCCAAACAATTTATCGCTGAACTGAAAGATAGAGATGTTGTTGATTCCCCGTTTATGGTCAAGGAAAAGACCATGGCCATGGCCAAGAACGGCAAGCCGTATATGAACCTGAAGTTCATGGACAAGAGCGGCGAGATTGACGGCAAACTTTGGGACAACGTGGATGAGCTGGACAAGGCCTTTCAGAAGGGTGATTTTGTCAAGATTCGCGGCACTGCCTCGCTCTACATGGGCAAGATGCAGCTGGTGGCCAAAGAGATCAAACGGCTTGAAGAAGAAGGGGTGGATCTGGCGGATTTTGTGCCGGTCTCGCCGGTGCCCCAGACTGAGATGCGGGCTGAACTGGCCAGTGTGGTGGCATCACTAACCAACCCCTATCTGAAAGCGCTTATGGATGGCTTTTGCGGTGATACGGAGTTCATGGCTGGCTACTGCAAAGCCCCGGCAGCCAAGGGGATGCACCATGTCTATATTGGCGGGCTTTTGGAGCATTCCCTGTCAGTAGTCCGGCTGGTGGATGCAATCGTACCGCTTTACCCGGGCCTGAACCGTGATCTGCTGGTGGTGGGTGCCTTGCTGCATGATCTGGGCAAGGTGGCAGAGCTGTCCTATGACCGTGCCTTTGAGTACACTGATGAAGGCCGTCTGATCGGCCATATCAGCATCGGTGTCGAGATGCTGACTGAGCGGATCGCCACGGTTTCCGGCTTCCCCCGTGAGCTGGCCATGCTGCTGAAACACCTGCTGCTGTCCCACCACGGCCAGTACGATTACGGCTCACCCAAACGGCCCAAGACCGTTGAGGCTACTATCCTGCATTACCTGGATGACATGGATTCCAAGATCAATGGCATCCGCTCCCACATTGCCAAGGAAACTGCCCAGGGCAACCGCTGGACCAGCCATCATCGCCTCTATAACCTTTACTTCTTTACCGGCAACGGCATGGAGGATGAAGGGCAGGAGGAGATGATTGCCCTGTCTGAACCGCTGGCAGAGGCAGCACCGGAACCGGCTGCGCCTGCTGAAAAGGAAACGCCGAAACCGGCCAGAGACAGTTTCGGCAATCAACCCTTTGCGACCCTTAAAAATCTGGACCTGTTCGGTAATTAATTTAGCTTTAGCCGGGCTGTCTCGTAATGATGTACCAAAGCGAAATCAATCAGCCGCAACAGAACGCAAAGATCACAAAGAATTGCAATTAGTTAGTATGCATTTTAAACACGCCCGCAAGATTAACTATCAGTTCCTCTTTTATTTCTTTGCGCTCTTTTGCGGCAAAATGCGGTTTAGAATTTAATAACCTGCTGGCTTTAGCGACGTCGTCCAAGTTCGCTGGCATATACTGCACCCAACGTGGCTGCATGTTTACGCGCCCAGTCGGTCAGGTGGGTGGTGCCGGTTGGTGGCGCGTCCACATACAGCAGATCAGCCATCAGCCCCTCTATCTCCTCACGGGTAATAAAGACATCACCAACCAACTTACCAATCATTGAGCAGGCCAGATAACCCAATTGCGGTGAAACAGAGATAATTGGTCGCTGTTTGCCAATAATACTGCCAATGGTTGCCACCAGTTCGCGGTAGCTGAAGGTCTCCGGGCCAATGGCATTGATAATCCTGTTTTCAGTTGCTGCTCCCTGTTCAACTGCCAGCTGCGCAAGGTCATCTACATAGATCGGCTGCAGACGATACGAGCCATCGCCAAAAACCCCCACCACCGGCAGTTTACGCAGCGCCCAGGCAATGTTGTTAATCAGGATATCCTCTTTACCAAACAGCACCGTGGGACGCAGAATTGCGTATGACATGCCAGACTCTCGCAATGCCCGCTCCAGAACTGCCTTGCCGTAAAAATATTCCAGAGTTGATTCTTCAGACGGATTGGTGATGCTGACATGCACCACCCGCTGCACTCCAGCTTCTTTGGCAGCCTTAAACAATCTGATCGTATTGTCTACCGCCTCAGCATGCTTGAAGTTGGCATGATTAAAGCGCACCCAGTAGGTATTATAGAGCACCGATGCGCCGCGCAGCGAGGCCACCAGTTGGTTGTGATTGGCAAAGGCAAGCGGGTGGTGTTCAACCTGGCCCTGAAATGGATCAAGTACCGGTTGCTTACTGGTGATGGTACGCACGCGATGCCCTTGCTCAAGCAACCTCTGTGCAATGTACTTTCCCGAATAACCAAATGCCCCGGTGACAACATCCAGTTCATTCTGTTTCATGACCCGTCCCCTTTCTAATTTGTTTTTGTATGTTCAGAATTTTGTGAACTATACTACCCAAAAAAAAGAGCCAACTCCTATATCTTGTTCATGAAAAAACCGATCACCGCCCGCGCCTGTGTTTCGCTTGAAAGCAACTTGTTGGCAAGGCTGTCAAAGGTGGCCAGCATCTGTTCCATCTGCCTGAGACGTTCCAGGGCAATGCCATCCGGCGCTGATGCTGCACTTTCAAGGGTATCCTTGATGTGGGCTACCACCGGATCAAACTCCCGCCGTTTCCGTTCCCGCATGATATTGAACAGCATCTTCCAGGCATCCGGCTCACAGACATAGAACTCACGGCGATCACCCGGTTTATAGACCTTGCGGATAACGTTCCAGGTCCGCAACTCCTTCAGCGACATACTGACATTGCTCTTGCTGATGGCAAGCCGCTGGCTGATATCATCCAGACACCAGGACTGGTCAGAGGCGATCAGCAGACCATGGATACGGGCAACCGAGGTATTTACCCCCCAGAGTGAGCCCATCGCCCCCCATGATTCAACAAACCTGTCTAGTACTTCCGGTTCCATACAAAACCTTTGTTCATTTTTTTGTGAACATAGCAAGCATGCTGTTAGCTGTCAAGCGCTTATCTCTTTTCCCCGAAACGACCACCAGATCAGCTGCAACAGCAGTCAAAAGTGCTTGTTGAATAAGTTTATTTCTGAGTCGTGATATGACGATACGGAGGCCATCCTAAGATGAAGCTAAAGGCGGCCAATTGGCCGCCTTTAGCATTAAATTTGGAGTTCCAATAATTTCTACAGAATTCGTGACAAAACCTTTCAAGCCTACACCAGCGCCAGTTCCAGCTTATGCTTCCGTTTCTCCCAGTCAGGCATCATCTTCTCCAACAGCCGATAGAAATCACCACTGTGATCATGGTGTTGCAGATGGCAAAGCTCATGGGTAATAACGTATTGAATACACTCTTTGGGAGCACGAATCAGATCCGTATTAAGTGTCAGTTGTCCATTGCTTGAGAGACTGCCCCAGCGCTTCTTCATACGTCTGATCTTCATCTGAGGTCTTGCAAGCCCAAGCGGTTCAAAATGTCGCCAGCAACATTCAAAACTTTCCTGAAAAATGCCTGCCGCCTTTTCGCCGTACCATCTTTCCAGCAGTAACCGGACCTTGTCTTGGTGAGCAGATGTACTTGTCTTGACAACAAAATATCCCCTCAACAGCTTGACCGAGTCCTTGCTAGCTTCACTGACCTTCAGGCGGAACTGCTTGCCCAGATACAGATGCGTTTCACCGCCAATAAAGCACCGCTCAGGTGTTCTTGGCTCAAACTGCTGAAAATACTGCAGTTGCCTGATGATCCAGCGGGCTCTTTTGCCGACCTTCAACTGTATCTCATCAAGACTGGTCCCGTTTGGGGCCTTAATCACCACACTACTATTCGGATGCACCTCAATAGCCAGCGTTTTTCTGCTGCAATGGAGCACGTGGTAACGGATACTCTCCTTGCCATAACGAATGGTACAGAGTGACATCAGCTACTTTCTCCGGCTTCTGGATACATTCAGCGTTTTTTCAATCAGCGCATCCATCTGCTCAAGACCGATTACAACGCCCCTGGCGCCTTTTATTTCATCAAACAGATAATCGTCGATGTCGTTGATCACCTTATTCTGCGCATCATCGTCATCCCAGAACTGCACCTTCCAATGACGATCAAGAATAGCCTGGATTGCCAGGGCAGTATCAACGGCAACAGCTTCACAGGTTTCCGGCTCTATTGACAATTCCGTCAAGAACGTCTTAAGCACGCCAAAAAACGCCATGGCCTCTTCGTTATGTACAAGCCTTTCCGGCATGTCATCATGCTGGCGGGTAACCACCTTGGTACGGTACTCCATGGTCCGGTTCAGGTATTCAAGATCTGAAATCCGCCTGGCCCGAAAATCTTCAATCGCCTGCTGGATCAATTTGGAAAATTTATCGTAAAAGGCCGGATCTTCGGCCATCTTTTCGGTAATGACCTTTTTGGTGGCATGGGCAATAGCATCAGCCTTTGCAGCGGTTGTCCTGCCGTAAACCCCCTGTTCTTCCTTGACCACGGCAAACATCTTTTCATCAAAGATGTTGACCGGTTCATTCAACTGGATCACCTCATTAGCTTGAATATGGGTATCCAGCAGTTTTTTGATTTTTGGCTCGTAATCGCGATAATCAATCGCCTCAGCATAGCGAAGTTTGACCGCAGCCTTCAGGTTATGGAAACGTTTCAGGTCGGTCTTGTAACGGTACAGCGTATCTTCGTCAACCGTCGAGATAAACGCCTCGGATGAAAGGGCAATCCCCAGGGTTTTGCTGTATTCTGCCAACCGCTGATAGAAACCTTCCCGAACGGCATCATCGGCCAGAACAACCTCATAGGCCTCTTCATCGTAACGGCTTTTCACCTCTTTAAAGATATCCCACAGGTTGGAATAGCGCTGGGGTAGCCTGTCAACTTCTGCCTGTATGGAAGTCAGCGCCCCTTGCAGGTCATCCGCGTCGTACCCCTCAAAGGCGCTGTACATGGTCAGGGCCTTATCCAGCTCTCCCAACAATCCCACATAATCCACCACAAAGCCTTCGTCCTTATCTTCAGAGAGCCGGTTGACACGGGCAATGGCCTGCAACAGCGTATGTTCCTTCAACTCTTTACAGATATAGATTACCCGGTTACGCGGGGCATCAAAACCGGTCAGCAACTTACTGACCACAATCAGGATCTCCGGTTCCGCACCAAACTTGAACTGATTGATAATCTGCTTGGTATATTCATCTTCGCTGCCGTAGCGCTTCATCATCTTCAGCCAGAACTTGACCACCTCGTCCGTTGGCTCGTCATCCGTCTCCTCATACCCTTCACGGCTGTCCGGTGCAGAAATAACCACCTCGGACGAGACAAAACCGATCTCCTGAAGATGTTCATGGTACTTCAGGGCAACCGCCTTGCTGGGGGCAACCAGTTGCGCCTTGAAACCGGTCTCCTGCCAGTTGGCCCGGAAATGCTCACTGATATCAAAGGCCCGCATATAGACAACCTGATCCGCCTTGTTCAGCATTGACGCCTTGGCATATTTCCGCTTCAGGTCGGCCTTCTCCTGCCTGCTCAACGCCTGGGTATGGCGCTCAAACCAGAGATCGATAGCGGCCTTGTTCTGTTCCATCTCCACATGGCGTCCTTCGTAAAGCAGCGGCACAACCGCACCATCCTCCACCGCCTGGTTGATGGAGTAGTGCGGCTCAATCAGCCCGCCAAACTTGATAAAATTGTTTTTCTCCTTCTTCAGCAACGGCGTGCCGGTAAAACCGATGTAGCAGGCATGGGGAAACATCTGCCGCATCCGCGCAGAAAAACCGCCAAAGTTGGTCCGGTGACTCTCGTCAATCAGCATGAAAATGTCAGGCGAGTCATCCTGAAATTTTTTGATGTTCAGCGCCTTATCAAACTTGTGAATCAGGGTGGTCACAATGCTGGCTTTATGCTCTGCCACCAACTCCATCAGATGCCGTCCAGAGGTGGCCCGGTTTGGGTCAAGGCCGCAGGCGCTAAAGGTATTGCCCAACTGTTTATCCAGATCATCACGGTCAGTTACCAGCACAATTCGGGGATTATTCACGCAGGGATCAAGGGCCAGATTCCGGGCCAGCATAACCATAGTCAGAGACTTGCCGGACCCCTGCGTATGCCAGATAATACCGCCTTTACGCCGCCCCTCACTATCCAGTTGCCTGATCTGCTCCAGAGTCGCCTTAACCACAAAATACTGCTGGTAACGGGCTATTTTCTTGATTCCGCCATCAAATAAGGTGAATTTGAAGGCCAGCTCCAGCAGCCGCTCTGGGCGACAGAGGCTGTAAATAGCGCGGTCCTGCTCGGTAACAAGCCGCTCTCCCTCTGCCTCACGGGCATCAAAATCCGGCCGGGCAACGCTGAATTCGCCGCTAAACAGAAGATCTTTATCAGCTGGCGCAAGAGCGGTATTCACGCACCGGCTGACATCGCTTTCCGTATCCTGCAACTCTTTCCAGATGCCCCAGAATCTGGACGGTGTCCCTGCGGTTGCATACTGTGCAGCATTCTTGTTAAGTGCCAGCAGCAGCTGACTAAACACAAACAGTTTGGGAATATACTCATCGCTCTGGTTGCGGATAGCCTGGGAAATCGCCTGTTCCAGCCCCACCGTGGGGGCCTTGCACTCAATCACTGCCAGCGGAATGCCGTTGACAAACAGGACGATGTCAGGCCGGGCCGTCTCAGTACTGCGTGAGCGATCTACGCTGAATTCAGCGGTTACATGAAAGCTGTTCCGCTCCCAGTTGTGCCAGTCTATGTAGTTCAGGTTAAAACTCTTGGCATCTCCCTCCACCGTCTGCTCCAGGGCCGTACCCAGGGTGATCAGGTCGTAGATCGCCTCATTGGTCTTTAACAGTCCATCGTACCTGATATTTTTCAGCTTCTGGATGCCGGACTGGATATTTTCTTCACTGAACAGAAATTCACGGCCCTTGTAATTGATCCGGTTAAGTCGTTTCAACTGGTCGCGCAGGATGCCTTCCAGCAGGACATTGCCGGTTTTACCCTGGCGCTGTTGCATAACCTCTGCGGGGGGAAGGTAGGCATAGCCCAGATTGATCAGCAGCTGCAGGGCAGGGATCTGGGAAAGGTATTTCTCGTTGGTGTGGAAACCGGTCATGGTCTTCTCCGGGCCTGGCTGCGGGTGCGGTAGAGCCGTTCGGTAAAGCCGCCTTCTTTTTCAAAGGCTTCCGCCTGTGCGGCAAGCTGGCGGTCGAGGAGGGAGCAGGCAACGGCCAGCAGGGTAAGGGCCGCGTTGGCGGCTATTTCGGGGTAGGTGGGTTGGCTTGGTTTTGTGGATGCTGTGGACATTATGGACGACGTGGACGTTGTGGACAGTCCATTACGTTCATCAAGTCCATTTCGTCCACTTGGTCCATGCTTTTGCTCTTTACACCACTCCGCCACCTCATCCGCACTCCCGCACCGCCGCGCAACCAGCCCCTTCCGGCGCGGGTCTTCCCGCTCCCACAACGGCAGCCCATGCTGGCGTAAAAAGTCCTCATAATCCAGCTTCAACTCTTCCAGGCTGGCGCGGGCCACATTGGTCAGTTTCAGCTCGGTTTTTTTGGAGGTGCCGGAGGCTTGGCTGCCTTCGGCGATATTCTGCACACCGCTGCGGGCTGCCTGCACCATCTGGTCGCGGGTGCGGCTAAAGCGGTCTATGTAGCGCTCACAAAAGCGCACCGTAATATCAAAGACAAGCTGGGCAACCTGAAAGCTCTTCAGGTTGCGATATCCGCCATGCTTCGGAATTAAACCCTCACCACCACCACCCATAAAACCTCCCAAACAAAAAGAAGTCCACCAAGTCCAAAAACCAAACACCCCCACCAAACCCTACCCCACCCGTACCCGCCACTGCCCGGTCAACAGTTTTTGCATCAAGCCGCGTTTCTGCCTGCGGCAGGCATCGGCCTGCTGTTTCAGCAGGTCGAGTTCTTGCCGGGCGGTGGTGAGGATTGCAGCGATTCGCTTTTGTTCTTCAAGTGGCGGTAGGGGGATTTTTACTGTCATAAAGTCTGGGATACTGATTTGTTTGCCGTCACGAATACCGATTACGGCAATGTTGAGGTACTTTTCGATGAAAAGGTACGATTTGAAAAAGTGCCGATAAAAATCGTCATTTATTTCCAGTTTTGCCCGAAGCACGGTATAAGCTGGACTTATGAGCCCTTGGTACCGTGAATATTCAATGCCGCCCTGGAAGGAACGAAGACTTATGGCGAAATCGCCCACTTTTATCAGCTTATACGTGTCAGTGCCACTTTCTGGAGACATAACCCGACCTTCAAGCATGGTGCGTGGTATAACACCACGATCTTGAGTTACAGAAAGCAACTCTTCATGGTTGTTTTGTCTTTCAGAAATACTTTTAAAGATTTTATCTGCTCGAAGATGCACCCAACTGTCACACTTATCAGTAATCATCGACTTGACAAGTGATGTGAATTGCTTCTCCTTGGCCGCAATCAGCCGTTCGCTCTTTTCGATGGCCAGATCCCAGGTGGAGAGCAGGGAGGCGATGGCGGTTTGTTCAGCTAGTGGCGGTAAAACTATAGGAATTTTTAGAGCATCTTCGACTTTTATGTGCTCAACCGTAGCGCCAAACGACATTTCATTGATATGTCGTTGAGCCATAGGAGAAAGTAGTGAATGTAAAAGAAATTCTGGATTCAGAACTGTTTTGTTTGCCCTGTAATGAAACAGTCTCTGGCCAAGAAAGACTTTCTCATTTCCCTCTATCATTCCAACTTCACCGACGGGAGCTTCTCGAGTTAAAATCACATCACCTTTTTGAGGGACCAGACGCCTAGTCCAATTACGATATACCTCTTCGGTTACACATTTGGTGCCATTCAAAGATATACGTCCACCTCGTATATTCGATGTTCTTAACATCAAATAAGGAGTTTCTGTTTCGACGGTGGGTGCTGTTTTATTTACACAATCAATTGCATATTCACAGAGATTGGAAATTTCCTCTTTCTTCCAGTTATCCGGCATCATTCCTCATCCCCCACCTTCTTCTGCTTCCGCTCCAACTGCTTGACACCCTTCTCTGGCACCGGCAGTTCTTCCGGCATGGTGCCGCCCAACTCCTTGATCGTCTGACGAACTTTCGCCCCAACCTCGAAATGGGTCTGATTGGCTTTGGCTTTTCCTTTGACCTCGTCCCGGCGCAGCTTCTCCTCGGCCTGTGTGGCTCGGAAGAGATTTGCCGCTAACTCGGTGCTTCCCATGTGGTCAAGAATCTTCTGACTCTTTTTTAAGCCCTTGCGTCCATGAATCCCTTTAGCATCCAGGCCGCCATACAGCCCCTTGTAACCATGGTTCTGAAACACCGCAAAATCGATAGTGGTCTCAACACCAGCCAGTTGAGCGGCTTCAACCAATTGCTTGTTGTGTTCTCTCAGTTCGTTGCGCAGAAACAGACGTTTCTCATCTTCTTTCAGTTGCTGGAATGCTTTGTCGTCGGCCAGTTCCTGTCGACGAGTCTGAAGTGCGAAGTAGGTCTGACCGTTGGCAATAACAGACTTAGTCGGATCAGCATTCTGTACGAGGAGGTAACAGGCATAACGGGAGAGCGCAAAGGAAGGCATTTCCCTTTCAGCGCCTGAGCCAATTGAGACCATCTCGTGCATCTCCACGAAATGGTCAGCAACTTGCTGGCCGCTATTTTCGCAAGCTTTCCGGGCTTTCTCAATGACCGGCAGAAAGTTTCTGAACTCAGCATATTCCAGCACTTTTGAGAGTTGTCTAGCCATCCAGTATTCCTGGCCGTACTCGTTGACCTTCTTAAGCTTCTCGAACGTTTCGTGATGTGCCTTTTCGATCTCTTTTCCGCGCATGATGTTTCTCCATTCAGACCATCTTGCTGAGGTCGGTAAAATGGTTTATATCCGATTGTAACCATTTGCGTGACGCCACGAAAATGGTCCGCAACTTTGTTGAACTATCCGGAAATTCCGGATAGTTCATTTCATCTTTCAATCTCCTTCAACAACTCCGCCATCCGTGCCCTTACATCACCCAGCTCTTTCTCCAGCTGCTCAATCTCCAGCTGCACGGCATCAATATCGATCTCGACCTCTTCCTCAAAGGTGTCCACATAGCGCGGGATGTTGAGGTTGAAGTCATTATCCCTGATCTCTTCAAAGGGAGCGACATGGGCGTATTTATCTACCTCCTGTCGGGCGGCAACGGTATCGACGATCTTGCGGATATGCTCGTCGGAAAGGGAGTTCTGGTTTTTCCCTGGGAGATAGTCGCGGCTGGCATCGACAAAAAGCACATCCTTGCGGCTCTGGTTGGCTCCACCCTTTTCTCGACTCCGATCAAAGACCAGGATCGCCACCGGAATGGAGGTGGTGGTGAAAAGATTACCCGGCAGGCCGATTACGGCATCCAGCAGGTTCTCTTCAATCATCTTCTGGCGGATGCGCCCTTCGGCAGCACCCCGGAACAGGACGCCGTGAGGCACGACAACCGAGACCCGCCCTTCTTTTTCCAGAGCTGATTCGACCATGTGGCTGATAAAGGCCCAGTCAGCCTTTGATTTAGGGGGCACGCCGCGCCAGAAGCGGTTAAAGCGGTCACTTTCAGCATTTTCAACGCCCCACTTATCGAGGGAAAAGGGTGGGTTTGCCACCACGACATTGAACTTCATCAAAGCATTATTTTCCACCAGCGCCGGGCTGTTGAGGGTATCGCACCATTCAATACGGGCACTGTCGGCACCGTGCAGAAACATGTTCATCCGGGCCAACGCCCAGGTGCTGCCATTGGACTCCATGCCGAACAGCGCAAAGTTACGGTCGTCCACCTCCCGTGCTGCCTCGATCAACAGACCGCCGGAACCGCAGGTCGGATCACAGATGCGGTCGCCCTGCTTTGGTCTGCCCAGTTTGGCCACCAGGGTTGAAATCTTGTGCGGGGTGTAAAACTCACCGGCCTTTTTGCCGGAGTCGGAGGCAAAACGCTCGATCAGGTAGATGTAGGTGTTGCCGATGACATCTTCTGAAACCTTGCCGGGGCTCATATCCAGCAGCGGTTTGTTAAAGTCTTCCAGCAACGTCTTCAGGCGGCGGTTACGGTCTTTGGTCTTGCCGAGATTTGCCTCACTGTTGAAGTCAATATTACGAAATACGCTCTCCAGCTTCGTCTTGTTGGCCTCTTCAATGGCATCCAGAACAATATTGATCAGCTCACCGATATTGGCCGCGTTACGCCGTTCATATAGACTGTAATAGTCGGCCAGAAAACGATCTTGTACCTTGCCGGTTTTGTGGTCTTTCAGTTCAGCATACGGCAGTACAAACCGTTCCCGCTCCAGCCTGCGTCTGATGCGGGTGTCATCATCGCCGTAGTGCTGACGATATTCCTCGTAGTGGCTCTTCCAGACATCCGAGATGTATTTCACAAACAGCATGACCAGGATATAATCCTTGTACTGTGCCGGATCAACCACTCCCCGGAATGTATCGCAAGCCGCCCATGCTGCATTATTAATGTCTTTTTGATCAATTTGTACGGCCATTACTGTCATTCTCCTTGAGCCAACTGAAGTAACTGGGATGAAATATAGTGGTTCCGTTTTTCTATAACTGTTTTCAGGATACGCTGCTCCTCTGCTGCCAGTGACGCTATTTCCACAATCAGCCGTTGCCGGGCAATCGACGGCACAAACAGTTCAAGATTTTCGAGCGACTGCTTGCTGATCATCTTGAGCGCCGTACCTGCAGCGCAACTGGCAAGGTAGGATTGGGCGGGAAGTTGACTGATGTACCAGTTTAAATAGTCGGGGAGGAGGGATCGGCTGGTAACCCGGATCCGTAAAAGGGGGGCAGCAAGAACCGCATCACCAGGATCATCCACCAGCAGGGCTGCATTGCTGGTTAGCCCACGCGAGCGGAATACCAAATCTCCTGGTCTTAGCAGGTGGTGTTCCCTCGGTCTGTCCAGATCTACCTTAACCAGTTCGTCACAGCAGACACGATTGGAGCTGGTCAGGTCTTTCATCTGGATAACGGCAATCGAACCAGTCTCCATGGATTCAAGCCGCGTACGGAATGAGTAGCCTGCCTGAACATCAGCAATATTTTTTAAAATAACCTTCATATATCTCCATTACGCAGTAACGATATAACTGCACAATAAAAATGTAGTTCGGTCTTGTCAATATATTTTAGTGGTAACGGCGTTACTGTAAAGTTTGGTCGTGTGTTTAAAAAGATGCCCCTGCTTTTCGAAGTGCCCTTTCAACAAACTTTAGGGTTTAGCGTTATCAGCCATGAATTCTCAGTAACGGGAATCTCACCAGGGGCAGTCTCCATTATTCACAAGTCCCATGTATGACTCCTGAGCAGATCAAACATCTGACCTAGTACATAGCTGCCTTCCTCGAAACGACCACCAGATCAGCAGCAGTCCGGCCAGGCCAAAGGTCAGGTAATCGGTGGGCACACCCAACAGCCAGTGTTTATGCCAGGGGATGAAGTGCGGCTCAAATTTGCTGAGGCCGTAGCAGGGGTTCATCACAAACCAGACAAAGTCTTCAATGATCCAGAACAGCATCAGGCTGCCCATGCAGCGGGCCTCCAGGCGCCAGTTGAAGCGCCAGACCAGCAGCAACGGGAAGTGAAACAGCAGTAGCATGAAGGAAAAGACCCAGGCGTGGTAACCGGTCATGGGCCTGCCACCCCAGAAGATATCCAGCAACGGGTGTGATTCAATCCGCCAGGTGGGCAGGGCGCAGGCCCAGCCGTTG
>Ga0074197_1000366_pt1 | contig 59835 bp, 66 predicted proteins | sample EPASupsiteSAE305_FD_64526 | JGI IMG/M metagenome (GOLD analysis project Ga0074197, IMG submission 64526) | Bioremediated contaminated groundwater microbial communities from EPA Superfund site, New Mexico - SAE3-05 reassembly with SPADES | ecosystem: Environmental > Aquatic > Deep subsurface >... | reverse complement strand
AACTATACTTCTGCTTTCATTATAGCAACCAAGCATAAGTTAAACAATGTTCCATAGTAAAAATAGCTGATAAATAGTCTTGCTGAACTGCCCCCGAAAAAAAGGACTATTGAAATAAACACCAGCCCTAAACTAAAATTACAACTAGAAAGGGCAGGTGTTTTTTCTTGACTGGATATAAAGGAATGGCTAAATATTCAAGGGAGCTTAAAGTTCGTGCTTGTAAAATGTATTTTGAAGAAGGAAGAAGAACAATTGAAATCTGCGAGGAACTTAATATTAAAAATCGCGCTCAACCACAATTTTGGTATAAGCAGTATCGTGAAGGCGGAGGCTATGATGCTGTCGGCAGCAAAGAAAGCGGCAAACCTAACAGAAGCAGAGTGGATGAAACAGCTTATAGGATTAAGCAGCTAACTATGGAAAATGAGCTTTTGCGGGATTTTCTCCAAATGCTAGAAAGGGCGTGATCAAGAACGCAAAATTCTGTATCATCCGTAGATATACAGGTAAATATCCTGTACAAACAATGTGTCATATTCTCAAATGCTCTAAAAGCGGCTACTATACCTGGCTTAATCGTCAAGACCGAGAAGATAGAGACGATATTATTGCCGATCTTATTTTTGATTGTCAAAAGCAAACCAGAAACACTTATGGTTATCGTCGAGTAAAAGACTGGCTACTGCGCGAGACAGGCCTTATCATTAATCATAAGACTGTTCTTCGCATCATGACTAAATATGGCTTATTGTCCGAAATACACAGGAAACGAAGATATAAAAGTCATTGTGATAAAGCCTACAAGGTCAACAATATTCTTGCCCGCAACTTTAATGCTGACCATAAAAGTACTAAATGGGTTACTGACATTTCATATATACATACCAACACAGGAGTGTATTATCTGTCAGTAATCAAGGATTTGTATGATGGTTTTATTATTTCTTATAAACTTGGCAAGCAAAATGATATGTGCCTTGTTACCGATACTTTAATAATGGCAAAAAAAGAGGCCGCTAATGGAATGGTACTCCACAGCGACCAAGGTACTCAGTATACCTCATCAGCATACTACAACCTGACTAAAGAATATGGCATAACGCCATCAATGTCAAGGGCTGCTACTCCACTGGATAATGCTCCAATCGAAAGCTTCTTTGGAACACTGAAATGCGAGTGTATTTATAGGCAGAAACCCAAAGATTTTGACCATGCTTCCCAGCTTATTGATGACTACATATACTTTTACAATTACATCAGGCTTCAATCTAAATATAAAATGACTCCTTATGAGAAACGATGTCTGAGACTTGCAAGCTGATTGATGTTTAATATCTTGTCCCGTTCTAAAATTCATAATATAATTTCTATGATATGTCATTATTTACAGACTATCTTTTTATCCCTGATTGATCAAAGTTTTAGTGTTGGTGTTTATTTTACTGTCCAGCCAAATGGTAGCAGTTCACTATGGTAATTTCATGCCATTTCAGGTCTGCATAAACATCAAATAAACATCGACTTGGAGGTTTTGAGCCTTCCGGACAAAGAAAAAATCCCTGCCATCATTATAGATAGCAGGGATTTTATTTGGTTGCGGAGGCAGGACTTGAACCTACGACCTTCGGGTTATGTGATTTTATAGAGATAAGCATTAAATAAAAATCAATATGCTGCTTTTAATTTATTTTCAAGCCTTATAATACTACGTATAATAATCTTTTTACCCAGTTTTTCAAATGTTTTTTGCATACTCTCTAATGCTTCTTCTGCACATGTGTAAGATCCAATTAATCTCTCATGCCTACCGTTCTCAATCTTATAGTCAATCTCGAAATAATTACCAATTAATTCCATTCTACCACACCTCTTTTTCAGGAAATTTCTCTCAAAAACCTTTATATACTTCTCAAGTAATTATTATATTCTTTTTTATAAGTTTTTGAGTATTACTTATTTCACATCATCTCCTATTAATATATAAGAAATCTATTTTGTTAAAATAATTAATAATTTAGAATATTATAATTTCTACTTCGATTATAGCATTCTAATGTTAAATAAACAATCAATTATCAAAATTAAAAAGCTTAAAATGTCCCCTACTATAAAGTTTTAATAGTTTTTATATTATATTCTAGGTAAAGTACTTTCTTTAATTAAACATAATGAACATATCATCAAAACAAAGCTTCTATAAATAACAATCCTCTTACATGGAGGTATTAGCAAACTGGAAACTATTCCTTATACTTCCACAAATAACTTAACTTTATATCCACAAAAAGCTTGCCCCTCCATATGAATCATCTTTTTCAACTCTGCAAAAGTGATAAAACTACATTTATGAAATGCGTAAAAAAACACCTCCCCAAAATTGTGTCAGGAGGCGTTCTTTATAACAAGTTGTTTTGTAATTTGCAAACTCAAATTACATATAAGCTATTACCATACTTCCCCATAAGCAGAATTATTATAGATATCTTCAAGATATGCCTTGTGGCCTTTTTCCATTACGGCCAAAGCTTCAAACATTTGTTTCTGTTCAGCACTCTGGCTGGAATCTGCCATTGCATTATACATATCCATCGCCTCTTGCTCATTTTTCATAGCCAGGGCAACGGCATCCACGAAATTCATATCTGCGGATATTCCTGGTTTTTCAACAGCTTCAGAAATTTTATAGTCTATAGCCTTTGCAAATACAAGTGGTTTCGCATCAGTTTTTAAGTAAGCTTCCAGGCTTTTCTTGTGATTCAGTTCATCAGCTGCCAATTCTGTAAATAATTGTATTACAGAAGCATCCTTCGCTTTCTTGGCTATTGCCAGATAATACTCATTGGCATCAATTTCAGACTTAACTGCAAAACTTAAGATTTCTTTATATTCTTCTGTTTTCAATTAAATGCCCCCTCTTTTTCTCTTATAGTTTAAGTTTATCAATTATATTTAGATTGTCAAGGTTATTGGCATACCCCGCAGATTCGAGGCTGATTCTAAGTTAAAAAAAATACAATAAACTAACTTATGTATCACTAGGCTTTAATTACTTTTTTGGGGGAGTGGTTTAGGTAATAGTTGTATACGATAATCTCACACCCCCTTAGGCCTAAATAAATATCAAGTCCCTTCCCTTACAATAAAAGAAATGTATCCACCTTTTAGGTGGATACATTTCTTGGTGCGGGAGAAGGGACTTGAACCCCCACGGTTTCCCGCCAGATCCTAAGTCTGGTGCGTCTGCCATTCCGCCACTCCCGCATAATTAAAGCTCATTGTGCGAAAGCTATTTTAACATAAAAAAGATTCCCCGTCAAGGAAAAGTCCGGCAAAACCCATATATTTACTTGAAATCTTAAAATTAAATTTGAGGTTTTTTATAAAAGATTATCTAAAATTTTAATTTACAACTTAAAAGGTTGCTTCAGTTTTTAATACAAATTTTTTAAAACGATAAGGGGTATCTCCACTATAGCGCTTAAATTCTTTAATCATATGAGATTGATCAAAATAACCGTTGTCTAATACAACATCAGATAAAGATTCTTCCTCCTGAGAAAGGATCCTGACCATGTTCTGAAAACGCATGATATTAGAATAGTCTTTGATGGACACTCCCAAGGCTTCTTTAAATCTCTTACGGCAGTAACGTGTGGTATAACCTGTTTGATCGCTAAGTGAATCTACCCTGATATTACCGGCAGCATTACAAAGCTGTATCTCCGAAAATTCAACAAGATCTAGTAAATAGCTTTGGTCAATAAGTTTTTTCAAGGCAAATTTTTGAAAGATACTTATCCGCTCTTCAAAACTGGCGGCAATCTTGATCGCAGCTTCCAATCCATTGTCCCCAAATTGGTCCCTAAAGGAAGCAGTCTCATCCAATAATTCATTCCAAAGTATCGGCATTATCTTCATGCCTTTGGTGGTATATGGTTTAAAACCAAAATAGGTGCAATTCGGCTTTATGATAATCTCCCGTGGTGCTGTCTGCAAGCCACTGATAAACGCCGAAGGGTTATCATCACAGCAAAAAAGAAAGTCCGCACAAGCATCAGGAATCACCCGCAGTGACCTTTTGGTTTGGCTGCCCGTCTGGAATTGATAAAATAATGCCATATTCTTTTGGCAAACCGGATTCCATTTAAGTATCTTTTCACTATAGTGCAGGGTGTTAAGCTCCAGTTCCGGCTGGAGCGGACCTGCTTCCTGGCTTGACTGTTGATTACAGATCATTTACTATTCCCCCTTTAACAGCTGTTTCCTAATAACGCCTTCTTCATGGAGTATAAATAAATGATATTTTATGCATAAAGTTTCTGCATTGGAGACTGATTCCCTGCTCCAATAGAAAAAAGAATTCCCTCTAGTTAAGGGAAATTCTTTTTCTTAGTTAATCGTATTATTTCAGATAAAATAATTCTCCGCCCAAAAAAGTCATCTCTACTTTGGTGTTTTTGATATCTTCCGCAGGTCCATTTATAAAATCGCGGTCTACTACCACAATATCAGCATAATTACCCGCCTCAAGTGAGCCAAGCACCTTATCATCATGTGAAAAGAAAGAAGAATTTTTGGTAAACATAATTAAAGCTTGGGTTGGAGTTATTCTTTGCTCGGCGTTATAAACCGTTCCGCTGGCGCATTCACCATTGACAGCAACAGACATGCTCAAAAAAGGATTATAATTTCCTATGGGGCTACCCGAGCTACCGCCGACAATTATCCCCTCATCAAAATATTTTTTATAGGAAATATTTTTATTTTTTTGATTATCTTCATGGATAGATACATCATCTTGGTAATGGCGGATCGTTGGTTGTATGGAAACGCCAACATTCATGCGCCGCATCCTTGCAAAATTTTCCGGAGACGGCCAGGGATTTTGAATAAGATAATGGCGGTTTTCTCTGACATCACTGATTTTGGCGGCTTCTTCAAAAGCATCCAGACCACATTCCGCAGCCTCATTGCCCACTGTATGTAGTGCAAGTTGCAAATTATTTTCCTGCGCTCTGCAGGCTACGGTATTTAGTTCCTCCTGAGTGATAGTAGTAAATCCACATGGTTCGGGTACCTGTTTACCAGTTTTTCCAAAATAGGTAGGTCCTATCGCCGGAACACAATCCAGCTGTATTTTTACCGCGCTAAGCCTGACCATATCATCGCTAAATTCACCATTAACTACCAGGTTACCCACTCTTTTGAGGTGATCCTCAATGCTTCCTTGCTCTTTGTCTAAGTAGTAAAGCATATTGGCACGAAATGGCAGACGGCCTTGTTTTTCTGCTTCTTTGTAGGCGCGCATCTGATTAAAAGGCAGATTAGCATCAATGACACTGGTAATCCCATATTTGACAAACTCCGTACCGGCACTTTCGATAGCCCGAATCATTTGTTCCAGGTTGGGTTCGGGGATAATATTGGCAATAATAGTCATTTCCCCCGCCTCATAAATAATGCCTGTAGGAACGCCTCTAGCATCCCGCTCAAAAACACCGCCTTTGGGATTGGGAGTGTTCTTACTTATATTTGCGAGTTCCAGGGCCATACTATTGGCAACGGCTATATGTGAACAATGACGCACACAGTAAACAGGATTATTTGGACAAACCTTATCCAGATCGTAGCGTGTAGGCAGTTCTTTTTTATCCCAAACCAAGTGATTCCATTTTACACCCTGAATCCACTCACCGGGTTTTACGGTAGCAGCCTTTTTAGCTAATGCATCCTGCATATCTTGTAAAGACTTACAGTGAGCAAGAGAAACATTCTGCAGTCCAATGCCCGTCCAGATTGCATGGATATAGCTATCTATCAATCCAGGGATTACCGTTTTACCGCGTACATCAACCAATTTAGTTTTACTTCCAATATAAGGATAAATATCTTTGGCATCACAAACAGTGATAATCTTGCTGTCTTTGACCACGATGGCTCCCTGATCAAAAATTGGAAATTTAGTCTTGCCTGCTTTGATTTCTTCAATAGTTAGTGCAACAGTATAGATTTTGCCATTAGCAATAATCAAATCGGCATTATTATCAGACGTTTTTAAATGGCTCATTTAGCACACCTCCTAATTACCGTATTTCAATTTAATCATTCCATTAAAAGACAGATTACTTTTGCAATTTTGTATATACAAACCGTTTATAGACTATTTGATATAATTAGTGGTATTATAAATGAGTAATATTTTTTACAATGAATTTCCTTTACTTATTTTTGCAAAAACAAAATTTTAGGAGGTTTTGTGCATGAATAACCCAGAAATAGAACAGATCAGCGAAATTATGCAAAAATATATCGAAGCCACATACAAAGCAGATATCCCGCTTCTCGAAAGTATTTTTCATAAGGACGCACACATGACCGGTTATCTCGGCGAACAGCTCATAATTGGTACACCAAAGAGTTTTATAGAAGATATGGCATCTCAACCGTCTATGAAAGAAAAAGGAGACCCCTATAAGGCTGAAATCACTTCTCTTTCAGTTACCGGTCGTATCGCCGACACAGTAGTATTCGAAACCGGCTTCTGGGGCATGATCATTATAGAAAATCATTTTAACCTGATTTTTGAAGATGATAAGTGGCAAATAATCTCGATGAATTTTACCAGCTTAGAATAATAAGGCTTAACCGGGTTCCCAGTAGTTCAGGGAACCCTGGTTGCCTACTTTTGTTTATTATTAATAGAGAGAGAATGGTGTTATGATCTCATACAACCAAAGTATATAACCTTTCTCTTTAACTGCGAACTATCACAAGTGATAGTTCTACTGATAGTATCTTAATATGAAGGGTAGAGGTATTGTTTTCTTAATATATGGCTTGTTATAATATAATGTAAATATTTTGCGGAAAACCGCGAATAAAAAGGGGGGGGGCGAAAGAATGAGTCAGGATGCCATCCAAGTTTTAAGCCGCATGCGGGTCAATGAGCTAATGGAACCAATCCTTTCTCATCCCCTGACCGTAATCAATGCCCCAATGGGCTATGGCAAAACTACCGCCCTGAAAGACTTTCTGCGCAGCAAAGGCATCCAGCCCATCTGGCTGCCTTTAGTTGGCTCTGGGGGCTCTTTAGCTTATGCCTGGGAACGTCTGACCGCCCATATTCGCAGAAAAAAAAGCCAACTGGGCGAACAGCTAAACAGCCTTGGTTTTCCTATGAATGCACCGCAAACAGCGAAAATCATCGATATTATCAGCGAAACGCATATTTCATCACCTGCTGTGGTAGTTATCGATGATTACCACTTAATTGACGACCCCAAGATTGCTTCCCTGATTACTTTGATCGTCAGCGAAGAAATACCTAATTTGCATATCGTGCTGGTTACGCGTGAAGAACCCAGCTTTGATATATATGATTTAGAGCAAAAACAGCTTTGCTTCATCGTCACTCAAGAAGGATTAAAGTTCATGCCGCAGGAAATCGGCGATTATTTTCGGCTGATGCAATTCAATCCTCCTCATGATATCCTCAACAAGGTCGCTGAATGGACCGGTGGCTGGATCTCTGGCATCTATCTGGTAATGCGCGGTTTGCAGCAGGGTCTGACTATTGGACGAATAGACACCATTGATGAACTTATCGAGAAAAACTTATATAGCTTTTATGACCAAAACACACGTCTCTTCCTGATCAAATTGGCAGTCCTTGGAGAGTTTTCCGCCAAGGAAGTAGAATTTGTTCTCGAAGAACCTGATGCCACTTCGCAGCTTAGGACTATCTGCCGGGGCAATGCTTTTATATCATACAATCACCTTTCCGGCAGATATCAGATGATCAACCTTTTCCAGGATTTCTTGATGGAGAAAGGTCGGCAGATCGGCTTTGATTTTCATCGGATTTATGTGCGGGCGGGGAATTGGTTTCTTTCTTGCAACAAACGCATTGCCGCTTATGATTTTCTTTATTCCGCGGGTGAGTTGGAAGCCATTTTAAAAGACCTCAACGATGGTGACAATCAGGACGTATCCTTTGCTCAGTTTCCCCAGATCCATAAAATTTTCGAAGGGTTGCCTGAAGAGGTCAGTTATCGTTACCCGATCGCTACCATGCATTATGTAAGAGCAAAAGCAATTTTATGTAAACGCGAAGATATCGAAGAGTTGAACCAACGCTTATACCGCATGGAGCAACATTTCCTTTATGCCGATTTACCTGTCAAGCAAAAAAACAAGATCTTAGGCGATCTTTATAATACCTGGATTTTTATAGCCTTCAATGATCCCCATAAGGTAATCTGGTATGCCGACCGCGCTTTGCAATATTTTAACGGGAAACACTCTGTCGTAGTTCCTACTCAAGCAGAATTCAACTTTGGTGCCCCGCACCTTTTGTATGCTTATTATAAAAATAATGGCCGCCTCCGTGAAGATGCGGAATTCATGGCCACTAATTTCCATAAATTAGCTCAAACTGTTGAGGGTTGCGGCGCAGGCAGCGAATCGCTGGTCATGGCCGAATTTTCTTTAGAGACCGGGGCCTTTGACAATGTTTCCATTAATGCTTACAAAGCTATTTACCAATCCAGAGCTTATGACCAGATCTGCATTGAAATCTGTGCCGTCTTTGCCCTGGCCCGCCTTTCTTTTATGCTGGGGCGCTTTGAAGAAGGAGACAAACTTATTACCGAGCTTGCCGATAATGTAGACAAATATAATAACAGCGTTCTTAACACTACCCTAACCGTTTGCATGGGTTATTTGGACAGCTGCTTGGGCAAAGAAGAAAATATCCCCGAGTGGTTAAAAAATAATGATATGGACTCAGGCAGTTTCATGTTTCAGGGCATGGCTTTTAACTATATCGTTTGCGCGCGGGCTGTTCTCCTATCGGGAAACTTTGTCCGCTTGGATGTACTTTGCGAGGAGTTCGAACAGCATTTTTCTGTGTTTGAAAACCAGTTGGGCTATATCCACAACCATATTTGCGCCGCAATAGCCAAAGAAAAGCTCTATGGCATGGAAGCGGGCAAGAAACGCATGCTCACCGCCCTGGAAATTGCTCAGAAGGACCACGTGGTAATGCCCTTTGCCGAGACCGCCGAATACGTGCTGCCTATCTTAAAAGAGCTGCGCAATGAAGGAAAATTTTATCCGGCATTTCTTGATGAATTGCTTGCCTGTTGCGAGATGTATCAAAAGAGTCTTACCATCTTAAGAGAAGTACCTGTTAATCTTTCCGAACGTGAAAGAGAAGTTATTAGCATGTTAACGCAGAGCCTCTCGCATAAAGAAATTGCCGAGAAACTATATATTTCAGTGCCGACAGTCCGCTATCATGTGAAAAATGCCTACGGAAAATTAAAGGTTAACAACAAGCTGGCGGCTATTCAAAAAGCCAAGGAGCTTGGCTTAATTTAAATTTTTAAAACTTTTAACTTGTAAGTTATTGACAGACAGGAGGCCCCCGCAATGTTTAAATGTAGTATTTTATATCCTAATCACGAAGATATCCGTTTTGACATGATGTACTATTTGGAAAGACATATGGTAATGGCTAAGGAACTGACCAGAAATGGTTGCCTGGGAACCGAAGTAGAGGTCGGCGTTTCCCGAGGTAAAGATGTTCCTTTTATGGTTATAACCCATTTTTATTTTAGATCACAGTTGGATTACGAAACCTATCTTGCTCCCAATATCAAAAGCTTTGCCAAAGATGTGCCATATTTCAGCAACGTTGAGCCGATTGTCCAGCTTAGCGAAGTAGTTATGGATGAGCTCCCCACAAAATAATTATTAAAGATAAATAAAAAAGAGCTCCAAAGGGCTCTTTTTTTAACTAGCAAATAGGGAAAACCCCGCCATCTTATCAGATAGCGGGGTTTTATTTGGTGAGCCATCCGCGACTCGAACGCGTGACACCCTGATTAAAAGATATAACCATAGGTTTTCTCTAATTCTCTACATTTCTATAATTTACACTAAAACCCAAGCTAAAATATAAGATTATGCTTGTTTTTATTTAATTCATTATTGCTAATTCCCTCGATTTTTACATGGGTTTTTGGTAGATAAGGCAATAATAAGGCAATGGATTTCCGCTATTATTAAGATCACTCTCATTAAGTTATTTAATGGAATCGCTTCTTTCCATAATCATCTGACTACCTAAATTATAGTTCCCAGTTAAATTTAAAATCTATATTATATTCGTTACGTATAATTATTAAATCTTCTTTAACTTTTCTATTTATGGGGACACCTGTTTTAATTCGTTCTAAATAAGCTAAGTATTCCTTTTCACCTGCTGTATAGATCCTTTCAGCACCGTGTGCTTTTTTTGAACCTCTAAGAGCTCTTAAAATTTCTCCTGCCGTATGCTTGAATTCATCAGGTTCGATAAATGCATTGATATCTATTGCTATAAAAAAATGCCCTAAGTGATAAGGGGCAGCATTACCGTTTTTATCTCTGCCATTTAAGGCTTTTAAAAATTTACCTGCTTGTAAGGCGCTGGAAAGCACTTCTACTACGGTGGCATAACTATAGCCTTTATACCCCGCCAATTCCTCTCCAATCCCCCCTAAAGGAGCCAAAGCGCAGGTTCCTGAGGTTAAGCCAGTAAGGGAGGTTTCGGCATTGGTAACAGCATTGCCTTCTTGATCCATGACCCAACCGTAAGGCAATTCATTACCTACGCGAGCATAATGCTCAATTTTCCCACGTTGAGTAATAGAAGTGGCGCAATCGATAATAAAAGGGAATTCTTCATCAGTAGGAAACCCAATAGTTAAAGGATTAGTCCCAAGCATATTTTCTACACCAAAAGTAGGAGCAATAGATGGTCGGGCATTAGTCCCGGTAAAACAAATCATGTTTTCTTTTGCAGCCATGATTGGGTAATAACCTGCAATGCCGTAGTGAGTTGAGTTTCTTACAGCTACCATGCCCATGCCGAAAACTTTTGCTTTTTCTATGGCTATTTCCATGCTTTTTACAGCAATTACATGCCCCATACCATCGTGACCATCAACTACTGCTGTGGTTGGAGTACTGCGAACTATTTCAAATTTAGTAACAGGGTTTTGAATACCAGCTTTGATGCGGTCTATATAAATTGGCTTAAAACGTCCTATTCCATGAGAATCAATACCTCTTTTATCTGATTCGATAAGGACATTAGCGCAGATTTTGGCATCATTGTCGGGAACTTTTACAGCCTTAAATGCAAGATACATAAAATGTTCCAAACGCTCAAAGCTTTCGTAGCAAATTATGTTAGGCATTATTTTGCCCCCTTATTAATTTAGAATTTTTATATAATGTAGTTATTAATCTTAATGCAACATAGATCTCTTTGATATCCTAAATTATATTGTCTTTAATTACATCACAAACCATGTCTACATCTTCTTCCTTCAAATAAGGATGCATTGGTAAAGAGAGAACTATATCGCATAACTCATTGGTTACTTTAAAATCCTTATCGTTAAATATTAAATCTTTAAAAGCATCTTGCCTATGCATAGGCTTATTATAATAAACCATGCTGGGGATACCTTTTTCTTTAAGCTTAAGTTGTAATTCATCACGCTGTTTTCTATTTTTCAACTTGATTGTGTATTGTGCAAAACTCGAATAAAAACCATCAGGTATTATAGGTGTCTCAACTAAGCCATTTAATTTATCATTATAAAGCCCATATATTCTGTTGACATCAGTTAATTCATGCTTTATTAATGCATCGAACTTTACTTCTAAAATAGCAGCCTGAATAGTATCCAATCTCGAATTTAAACCAATTCGCACATTATCATATTTGCTTTCACCTTTGCCATGGATCTTAAAAGATCTGATAAGCGCAGCCCAATCATCATTATCGGTAAATATGGCACCCCCATCGCCGTAACAACCTAACGGTTTGGCTGGGAAAAATGAAGTAGTCGCCGCATCGCCAAAACTACATGCTTTTTTACCGTTTATACTTCCACCGAATCCTTGCGCTCCGTCCTCAAGGACAAATAGATCATATTTCCATGCAATTTTATTTATTTCCGAATGATTTGCGGGAAGGCCAAATAAATCAACTGGTATAATAACCTTTGGTTTTAACATTCCTTCCACAAGCACTTTGTCAATAGCTTCTTCTAGCTTCTTATAATCCATATTGAAGGTTTCTCTATCTACATCCACAAATACTGGCGTAGCACCTCTGAAAGAAACGATTTCACCGGTAGAAAAGAAAGTAAAGTCGGGAACGAATACCGCGTCCCCTTCTTTTATACCCCAGGCCATCATCATTAAAGTCATTGCTTCTGTGCCGTTGGCACAACTAATGCAATGTTTGACGCCTACATATTCGGCCAATTGCCTCTCCAGATCATCAACGGTCTTTCCGCCGATAAAGGTGGCGTTTAAAAGGACCTCCTGTATAGCCGAATCAATCTCATTTTTATATTTTTGGTATTGTGCTTCTAAATCTCTAAACTGCAATTTTAGTACCTCCCTTATTAATTACATCAAAAGGGATATGTTTACTTCTCTTTTAAGATATTTTCTTCTAATATATATTCTCTCTGACAATCTTTACACTTTAGGTCCCCTTTAAGCGGCATTCCGCATTCACAGACCCAGCCGATTTGCTTTGCAGGGACCCCAGCCATCAGAGCATAATCAGGTACATCTTTAGTCACTACCGCACCTGAAGCAATCATAGACCATTTACCAATAGTATGGCCACATACGATAGTAGCATTGGCGCCAATGGTGGCCCCATATTTTACAAGTGTTTTTTTATATCCGGCGCTACCTTTGGGATACTTGCTCCTAGGAGTCAGATCATTGGTAAAAACCATGGATGGGCCGCAGAATACATAGTCCTCCAATTCCACACCTTCATAAATGGAAACATTATTCTGGACCTTGACTCCGTTACCTATCTTTACATTATTGGCAACATTGACATTCTGGCCTAAAGAACATTTTTCGCCTATCTGTGAACCTTTTTGGATATGGCAAAAATGCCATATCTTCGTGCCGTTCCCAATAGATACGCCTTCATCCACATAACTGCTCTCATGTACAAAATAATCAACCATTAAAACTCACCTTCCATCTCCAAACTTGAAAAATGCTCAAGAGGAAGCTTTACAGGCTTATCCTCTTTTTGGCTCTTATAAATCGCCAATACCAATTCTAGCGCGTTTTTACCGGCATAAGCGTCTACATAAGGAGCCCTATTATTTTTGATAGCATCAGCTACATCTGCATAAAGGCTGGTATGCCCGTTACCATAAACATTGCTGGTCGCTTCTTGCAGCCCTTTTATATTACTATCAGATTCATCTTCATCAGCAAAATCCCAGACATCAATATTATTGGTGGAGGGGCCGCCAATCTTCACCGTACCCTTTTCGCCAAAGAGATATAAGGTTTCTTCAAGGTTTCGGGGATATACATTGGTGGTGCCTTCGATTGTAGCGACAGCACCGTTTTTGAATTTAATGACCGCCATGCCTAGGTCTTCAGCTTCTAGATAATGATGGAACTGCTGCCTAGTCGCGCCGAAAACCTCTTCTATCTCATTTCCCATCATCCAGCGAAGTAGGTCTATACCGTGGATGCACTGATTCATCAATGCGCCGCCGTCCTGCGCCCATGTTCCACGCCAAGGCGCCTGTTTATAATAATCCTGATTGCGGTTCCAACGAACATGGATAGATCCATGCGAAAGTTTGCCGAATCTTCCTGCTTCCACAGCCTTACGCATTTCTTGTATGGCAATATTGAAGCGGTTCTGGTGACAGGCGGAGATCTTTACCCCTTTTTCATTGGAACGGCTGATGATCTCATTGGCGTCGTCTATGCTCATGGCCATCGGCTTTTCGATAATGAGATTTATTGCATGATCTATACAGTATAAAGCGATTTGAGCATGGATGCCGCTTTCTGTTGTAATGCCTATAAGCTCCAGATCATTCTCTTCAATCATTTTGCGGTAATCGGTATATCTTTTGATATTCGGATCATTTTGCAGGTCATGCTTCGCCAGCAGATTCTCCATATGTTCCGGAACAATATCGCAAACAGCAAGCAGTTCCAACTTATTATTAAGAACAGCTTTTATATGATTAGTGGCAATCCTTCCGCAACCTATCAATGCGTATTTCATTATTTTTTCTCCCCATTTAAGATTGTGCATATCTTTTTGGCCGCTGTGCCATCCCCATAATGAGCTTCTTTATTAGTAGTATCAATTAGCGTATTTCTCACCTTTTCCAAAATATCCGAAGCCTCGGGTTTGGCTAAAACATTATGGTTACCGTTTAATGTCTCTATCCATTCGGTTTGGTCGCGTACGGTTACGCAGGGTGTGTCTAGTATATAAGCCTCTTTCTGCAGCCCACCGGAATCGGTAATGATTTTTTGGGCATATTTAGTGAAATATAGCATGTCCATATAACCTATCGGTTCCACAAAAAGGATGTTTTGATAACCGTTGTCTTGATTAAGTTCTTGGATCATACTTTTTATCCGCGGATGAACGGGGAAGATAACCGGAACGTCTAATCTCTCTAAAGCCTTTAATATTTCACTGACCTTTAGTATAGTATCCGTATTTTCAGCTCTGTGTATCGTAGCTAGATACCAGCTATCAGGCGGAGTCGTTTTTGTGAAAAGGCCTTGAAGGCGGTCAAAATAATATTCCTTCTTGTGATTATCAAGACTTTTTGAGTAGAATAACAAGGCGTCGCACATTACATCGCCAACATTATAAACTCCTTGGTTAATCCCTTCAGATTTTAAGTTAGCAACCGCCGTATCTGTGGGACAAAATAAATATCGGGAAATCCTGTCCGTCAAGATACGGTTTTGTTCCTCCGGCATCCTCATATTAAATGAACGCAGTCCGGCCTCGATATGGATAATGGGAATATGTATCTTGGATGCCGCAAGAGCCCCGGCCAATGTGGAATTGGTATCGCCATATACCATAAGGAAATCCGGCTTTTTCTGGAAAAGAATATCTTCTATCCCAATCAGTATGGTGGCGGTTTGTCTGGCATGGCTGTCGGATCCCACGCTGAGATTATAGTCCGGCTGGGGTATCTGCAATTCAGAAAAAAAGATGTCCGACATGTTGTTATCGTAATGTTGGCCCGTATGTATTAATATTTCCTGATTCTCTTTTCGGAGTTCTCTGGAGACCGCCGCGGCTTTGATAAATTGCGGCCTGGCTCCGACAACCGTAACTATTTTCATTTGGCAACTCCTATAGGACTTCGATATTATCCCTGTTTTTTACGTTTTTCATAGCGTTTTTGGTATCGAATATTACTTTAGCATTTTTTTGAATAAAATCATAATCAATATTGGTGTGAGCAGTTGTGATTATAATTAAATCTGCTTCCTGCAATACTTTGGCAGTTAAAGCATCAATACCTTTCATCATATGACCGTTTTCGCTGAATTCTTTCACCCAGGGGTCAAAAAATGACACATCGGCCCCCTTCTTTTTCAAAACCTCAATAACTCTAATAGCAGGACTTTCGCGGTAATCATCGATATCCTGTTTATAAGCAACTCCAAGAATGAGGATTTTTGATCCATTCATAGCTTTTTTAAAACGATTAAGCAACTTACCAGCACGTTCCGCACAATACTCAGGCATTCTGTCATTAATCATCATTGAACTTTCAATCATCGACGTATGGAAACAATACTCACGAGCTTTCCAAGAAAGATAATATGGGTCAAGTGGTATACAGTGTCCTCCTAGCCCAGGACCGGGATAAAAAGCTTGAAATCCATATGGTTTTGTTTTAGCTGCATCTATAACTTCCCACATGCTGATACCTATCTCATGGCAAAGCATTGCTAATTCATTAACAAGACCAATATTAATGTTTCTGTATGTATTTTCCAGAATTTTTTCCATTTCTGCAACGGCAGGTGAAGAAACCTCCATTACATCGCCTTCTAATACTGCTCGATACATAGCTGAGATAACCTCTGTAGCATCTTTTCCAATAGCACCTACGACTTTAGGTGTATTTTTTGTTTTATATATCAAATTACCTGGATCAACCCTTTCTGGAGAAAAGCCAAGATAAAAGTCTTCACCACATTTTAGGTTGGAGCCTTCTTCTAACAAGGGCTTAATTAACTCTTCTGTAGTGCCAGGATAGGTGGTTGACTCCAACACAACCATTGTTCCTTTTTTAAGATATTTGGCAATCTCTATAGTTGAGTTTTTGACATAACTGATATCCGGTTGCTGGTGCTTGTCTAAAGGAGTAGGAACACATATAGCGATAAAATCTACATCTTTTATAAAGCTGAAATCACTAGTGGCATAAAGAATACCCCTTCTTACTAGTTGCGTAAGTTCACTATCCACAACATCACCAATGTAATTGTGTCCAGCATTGACCATTTCAACCTTTTGGGATTGAACATCAAAGCCGATTGTTTTAAATCCGGCTTTTGCCTTTTCTACGGCAAGAGGTAAGCCAACATAGCCAAGGCCGACCACGCCGACTATGATTTCTTTGTTCCCAATCTTATTAAGCAAGGTTCGTTTCACTATTATATTCGCTCCTTTAAGTAAGTATATAAGTCTGTAATTTTTTGTATTTAGAAACAACTTCAATATTTTTTTTATATTGTGATTTAAAATCATATGTAAATTATAAATAAATGGTTATCCTTTTTATTATTTTTGTTTTACTTCAACTTTTTTGATAATTTTAGCAGGATTGCCTGCTATTACACAGTAGCCATCCTGGAAACTTTTAGTAACAATTGAACCTGCACCCACTACAGTATGTGGGCCTAATGTGACACCGGGAAGAATAACTGAATTCATGCCTATCCAGCATTTTTCACCTAAAACAATATCCTTTCCCGGTAAACGTAAATTTGGATCAGATAAGTCATGGTTTGATGTAATAAATCCGGTATTTGGAGCAATATATGTACCTTTACCAATATATAATCTAGCGCCAACTGCCTGAAAATAATTTCCTACAGTCTGAAAGTTATGCATATCATCTAGATCAAAGATAATATTTTCAGGTGCGCCAATTCTAATACTGGGAGATACAGGAAAAGGAACATTCTTATTAATACCTATAAATTTTTGTATAAACCAATATTGCAATACCCATTTCCAACCTGATGTAAAATGGGATCTGTCAAAATACTTGCCTTTAATATACTTTTTATCATAGACCGAGCAAGCTAATAATCTTATAAAAAACACAAAAATTATTACTAAAGGTCGCTTAATTTTTCTAAATAAATTCTTCATACTTTAAGTTTCCTCCAAATTATTAATGCGTTTTTTCGTATTAAAAAGAAATATAATAATGTCCACAATGAACCTAAAATAATTGTATTAAGCCAATAATTATATGTATATATTTGAGTTAATAAATGAAATAAAAATGCAAATAATAAACCAAGAGTTAAATTAATTATAGATATATTTAGTAAATTTCTCCATGGAAAAATCGTTTTAATATCAAAATTTATTGCCTTAGAAGTCATGTAGAGTTGTAAATAAGCAACTACTGCTATACTAATAAATGTTGCAACAGCCATACCTATTATGCCCATAAATGAATAAAGTAAATAATTTAATATTATATTTAAAATCAAGCATAAGATTGAGCAATAAAAAATCGGTTTGGTTTTACCAATTGAATTTAAAATAATGCCAAAATATGTAACCCTAAGCAAAAGCACTAAAGAATAAACCCTAAAAACAGGAACACCTGGCAAATATTTATCTGAATATAATATAGACATTACCTGAGGAGAAAAAACAAAAAGTACAGCTACGAAAAAACAAATAAACATATAGGATAAAGTAGTAGCATTTTTCCAAAGATCAAGAGCAGTTTCATTTTCATTATTTTTTAAATATCGCACTAATTGTGGCATCAGTACGGCGGTAATAGATGCAGCAATTATAGTAACCGGCATTTCTTTGGCAGCATTTGAATAAATTGCTAAAGTTTCTGTATTGGTTAGCCTTCCTACCATTAACGTGTCTATTTGATTATTTAAAGTACCTATAATTGATGCAAAACCAAGCGGCATAGAAAAAGCAAAAATCTTTTTGATTAAGTCCTTATTTAATCGCGGCTTCCATGCATTTGATAAATTCCCCACAATAATGTATATAGATACTATAAAAAAAGCCTGTACAACTATATTATATGTCATGAAGAATTGAAAGCTTAATTTAAATAGAATGACTAAAATTATTACCGATAATATCGCAATGGAATAGGATATACGGTATATCGAAAGCATTCTCATTTTGTCATAAACAATAAATACGTTATCTATACTACCCCCTACAACGTTTATCCATGGTAGAATCATTAAAACATATGTAAAGGACATAATATATGGATTATTAAAATATTTGACGATTAATGGTGAGGCGAATAATAATACCCCCCCGGCGGCAATGCTTAAAATAGTACTAAGTGTATAATAATTAGATAAAAAGAACCTCTGTTCTTCTTTATTCTCTGCACCTGCCAAAAAGTAATTAATACTATTAGGTAAGCCCATCATAAAAATTGTTGTTACTAAGGTAACAATTAATAACATCTGTGAATAAGTACCGTATTCCTCAAGAGAGGCGAATCTTGACAATAGCATAGCCGTTACCATGCCGATTGTTAAACTTATAAGTTTAGTTGCTGTAAGATAAGCGGCACTTTTACCAATTGAAGATTTTGATTCCAATGTTATTCTCCATCATTTTTTTAATAAATCATTAACAATTTCTACTTCTTTATTAATCCGTTCTTCCCATGTACAAAGATGTTCCTGAGCATATTGTTTTGCTTTATCACCAATTAATTTTGAAAAATTACGATCTTGTAGTAATTTTAAGACATTCTCGGAAACTTGATCAAATTTATCAATATCTAACAGTATACCATTTTCATTATTTTTAATTATACTTGCAGTATTTCCTGTATTCAAAGTAATAATTGGCTTCCCCATATTCATAGCTTCCAGTAAAGGGTTTCCAACATTACTCAAATCGTATAATGATAAAAAAACATCTGATATATCCATGCAAAGAGAGACTTCTTCTTGTTTTACTGCTCCAGTAAAAATAACATTATTTTTTAAATTATATTTTTCTACCATATTTACTAAATTTTGTTTTTCTTCACCATCTCCCACAATTAATAACTTAATATATTCGTGTCCTTCATCTATAAGATTTTTAAGTGTCTCAACAGCTCTATCAATACGTTTCCAGGAAACTAGTCTAGAAACCGTCAATAATATTTTATCATCATCAGAAATTAAAAACTTTCTTTTAAAGTCTGCAATCTGTTTACTATTTCTAGTATAATTTCTTCCTATATCTACGCCATTTTTCCAAAAATATATTTTTGAAGACGTATTATCAAGTCTTTTTAATGTTTTATCCCCAAAAGTACCGTCATCTGTCATTATAATTACATTAGCAGCAGTTTCTAAGGCTTGAAAATGTGGAAACTTTTTCAATCTATTTATTTGAGTATTTTCAATTGGATACAAAACCGTGCCTTGAAATCTTGTTATCAATGGCAATCCAAATTTTGTGCTTAATATTTTCCCGGCTTTTACAGCATGTACTTCATATGCATATATTACAGTGTTTCTGCCATATTTATTAATGTACTTTTTCCCAAGTATATAAAGACGATATGTTCCATAGATTGAATTAATTATACGTCCGAAAAAGCTTATTTTTTTTATAAAAAGCATTGGTATAAAGGGGGATTTATATGTTACCGAATGTATGCCATCAATATTTATTTTTTCATCTTTTGAATCAGATTGAGTTATTAAGCAAACATTCCAATCATGGGTATAACCCATAATTGTTTTATAAAAGGAAGGTGCTCCTTTCTTATCTCCCATAGACCAAGGACTCAGGAATGATAAAAAAATGATATTTTTCATTGGTTACCTCTTTTTATATATGAACTTTTATTTTGTATATATTTGTTTTTCTTATAATTGTTACCTAACCCCTGAAAAGCTACAGCAACTCCCCAAAATAGCCATAACCATTCTCTATTAATATTAGAACTAGAGCTGATACTTCCAACAATAAAAGCAATCATACAGAACATTATTCCTAGCGAAATCCTTTCCATTTCAATATTTGCAGAATATTTGTATATTCTAAATATAGAAGAAAACAATTTTATATAAAATATAATATACAAGACAAATATAATAAACCCATATCCTGAAAGTAATTCAAGCCACCAATTATGCATGTCCAAAGCCCCGCTCGTTGGATATATTGCGTAATTCTGCATCCAATATTCTATATTTCCTGCTCCTGTACCAAAACCTAAAGTTGAAATGAAAAAATCTATTCCATTTTTTGTTAGCCCAATTCTGTTTGCATCAGCACCTGTAAAATCAAATATAAAAAAAGAACTAAGATATTCTGTGATGAATGAATTTGAAAGTAATATATATATTAGAAATAAAGTAACAAGTGTAAATAAGGCTTTTTTAATTGAATTTTTCGATTTTAATCCAAATATAATAAAAAACATTAAACCCATAATAAATCCTATAATGAGACCCCTGGACTGAGTCATAAATAATAATATTATTGAAGAAATTAGAGTAAATGAAAAAAGAAGTCTAAATATAGCCTTTTGATTATTTTTATAACAAACGTATGAAATAGCTACCCCAAATGTCATTATCATAGCATAATCATTTGGATTACCCGCAAATGAAATAGGTATCCTATTAACATAACTTGCATAATAAGCCTCATTAAAGCTGCTTATAAAGTGATAATTTCTGGTGAATATTTCATACCAACCTACAATATTATGTATTATTATCATTATTTCCATAACATAAAATGCTTTTATTATTTGCTTTTTATCATTTATAAACATACTAAAAAAATAAATTGACAAAATACCTGAAAAAATGAAGTACATTGCTTTAAACCAAAGTTGGATATCTTTAACCCAAAATAATGATAATCCCGAGTAAAAAAGCCAAGCAATAAAAAAAATTATAGAATATTTATTTTCACCTTCAGGAAATGCCGTAACACTTTTCCCCTCATAACAAAAAGAAAAAATAACAAACATAAAGATTAATAATAACAAAGCTATGCGGGATAGTGAAAGTTGATATGAACTCAAACTAATTGTAAAAATTTGAGCTCCCATGAAAGATGAAAATAACATGAAATAAAGTAAAAACAATATTGTTTTTCTCAATTTATTATCCCTTTCGCATTAATTGTGTATATTCTTCTGTTAACTTATGTGCTATTATTGCTGGCGAAAATAATTCATGTATATCTCCTGATATTTTAATTCCATCATACTCATGTATATTTTTATACATGAATTGAAATGCTTCTATAAGGGCTTCTTTATCATTTACAGGTATTAAAACTCCATTATTTGTATTAATAAAGCCTTCAGGTCCACCGCATTTAGTTGCAATTACGGGCAAACCCGATGCTAAAGCTTCTATATATGCAACACCAAAAGTTTCAGCCTGGGAAACTAATACAAACAAATCACTTTCTCTCATTTTTTCGGATATTTCTTTTCTAGGACAATATCCTTGGAGGAATACCTTTTCAGAAAGTTTATATACTTTTATAAGTTGCTCAAGTCGTCCCCTTTCTGGTCCCTCTCCAAATATCGTCAGTTCTGTATTTTCATTTTCTTTTGTAAAAATAGAAAATGCTTCTATCAATAAATCCATATTTTTTTCTTTTATAAGTCCGCCTACAGCTACAATTCGAAACCCTTTATGATCACTTCTTGTATTAGGGAAAAATACAGTGGTATCAACTATGTTCGGAATATATTTTGCTGTTACATTTAGATTAGTTTTAATATTATTTGCTAACGAAGGACTGACTGCTAAAAGGACATCAGCTTTATTATATGCATAAGATGCATATTTCAACATGCATTTAGAAATATTTTTTTTATGCATATCTGAAAGGTGTTCTGTAATAATAAATCTAGTTTTAATCTCATCAATTATATTAGCCACAATATATCCATTATTTAAAAAATGCGCATGGATTATATCAGGTTCACCATGTTCATTTTTAATCATTTTGTACAAATACCTAAAGGCATAAATCCCAATTTTGTATAATAAATAATCGGGTATCCTTCCACAAGGTATATTAATATTAAAGACGTCGATTCCCTCTTTATTGAAATGTTGTAATCCCCATCTTCTCCATCTCCTAATTGAACGCAAATCTAAAGAAACATATATAACCTTACAATCAGTCTTTCCTAATGCTTTTGCTTGATCAAATTCAAAGATTCCATTCATTATATATTTTTTTGATGGGCAACCTCTCCCAACAACTAATATAAACATTATTTTCTCCTATTTTTATATATGCCTAGATTATATTTATACAAAAATAAAAAGTAACCTTTAACATGTATTTATAATTTATAAGTGCCATCTAGATCACATATGTTTTTTGTATCTAATATGATTTTACCTATTAGATTGTCCATATTTTTCTTTATTTCATTATGAGAAACCATAATTACAACTAAGTCTATATCATTAAGAAACTTTTTAAAATCATGATATTGGTTTTTAACAATATTTCTCTTTACATAAGGATCATAAGATTTTAATGGAGGCGCTAGATGTTTCTCCATTGCTTCTATTAACTGTAATGTAGGACTTTCTCTAACATCATCGACATTTTCTTTATACGTTAAACCATAAAGTCCTATTCTTGTTAAGTCATTTATGCCATTTTCTTTCATAATATCGCGAATTCTTTCAAGTACAAATCTAGGCATGGAATCATTAATTTTTCTTGCGGACAATATTATATTAGCAAGTCCAGGATAATCACCTACCAAAAACCACGGATCTACTGAAATACAATGTCCGCCAACACCGGGGCCGGGTTGAAGTATGTTAACACGCGGGTGCATATTTGCAATTTTAATAATTTCATAAACATTCATATTGTCTGAACGACAGATTTTTGCAAGTTCATTTGCAAAAGCAATATTTATATCTCTGTATGTATTTTCTACTACTTTTGTCATTTCAGCTGTTCTAATATCCGTAATAACTATTTCCCCTTGACAGAAAGTTGAATATAAGTCTTTAACTTTTTCGCCTATTTTCTTACTATCAGCTCCAATAGTACGTGAATTATACTTTAATTCATGAATCATGTTGCCGGGGATAATTCTTTCTGGAGCATGAACCAAATTAATATCTTCACCAATAATAAATCCACTTTCTTCAATAATAGGACGTATATATTTATCTATTGTACCCGGTGAAATAGTTGATTCAATAATTATAGTTGCACCTTTATAACAAACTTTAATTACACTTCTTATAGCATTTATCACATAATCTGGATCAATTTTTTTACTAAATTTATCATAAGGAGTTGGAACAGCCAAAATATATGTATCCGTTGCTATATATTCAGTTGAAAACTTAATCCCGTTTAAAATAGCATCTTTGAAAAGCTCAGATAACCCTTCCTCTTCAAAAGTAATATTTTCTGAAAGTAATTTATCTATTATTTCTTTATTACAATCTGTTCCTAAAACACTTACTCCGTGGGAAGCTAACATTAATGCCGTTGGCAGACCAATATAGCCTAAACCTATTACGTTAATTTCTGACATGATTTTTAATCTCCAATCAGTTCTCTAATAAATGCTCATACAAATTAAATAATTTTTGTTCCTCGATATTCCAATTGAATTTTTCTATAATAGCCTTAATTCCATTTTCCCCCATTTTTTTTGCTACTTCTTTATTATTTATTAAATAGTTGATAGCACAAGCTATTTCGTCTGGGTCTTCAGGATTAACAGCAATGCCACATTCAATCTCATTAATCATATCTTCCCACATCGGAAACTTTGAATAAATAAACGGCAGACCTGCAGCCATATATTCATACATTTTATTTGAACGCGGATCCATATGATTAGGAACTGGTAAAAATGTAACTAATCCTATCATGCTCTCGGCATAAATCTCTCCTACTTTTTCCCTATTTACTTTTCCATAAAATTTTGTTTTTTTCCAACCTTGTAACCCCTTAAGCAATTTTAAATATTCATCATCGACTGGTCCAGCAAGAATAAAATTTGCTTGGGTTTTATTAACGGCATCAACCATAAAATGGATACCTCTTATATTGGTAATTCCCCCAACATAACAAACATAACTTTTGCGTTTACTATAATCATCAATCTTTTCTCTTAAGAATTCTTCTTTTAAAGGGTAATTACTTAAAATAACAACATTATGATTTACTACTGCTAACTTATTCTTTATATATTCAGATACCGTTACTAATGCATCAAGACGAGAACAAACATATTTTTCATATTTTTTATAAATAAAAGAAAAAGATGTTCTGAATATTGCAGGAAGATAAGTTTTATTTTTTATTTGCTCAGATACATCTTCATGACTGTCAAATATAACTTTTTTCCCATGCTTTTTTAGTTTTAACCCATATGGAAGAAGTTCTGGATCATGAAAATGATAAATATCAGCATCTACTGCTAAAGCCTTTTTATATACTTGATTTGTTGTTTTATAAATTCTTTTAATTCGAGATTTTGGCAAGTTACCAATTCCAACTATATGTACCCCGTTTTCATCAAAAGTATCTCCCTGAGCTACTAATGTAACATCGAATCCATGATTAGCTAACGAAACACACTGTTTTAAAAATATTCGTTCATCCATCCATTCGTGCACACTGGTCATATGACAAACTTTTATCATTAATTATACCTCATTGTTTATACTTTAATATTCTCTTTATTTGTGGTTTTATTATTTCATAGATTTCAAGAATTAATGGGAGTTTTCTAATTTCATAATTTACAATTTGACTTCCACCAAACTGTCTAAAAAATTTCTCTATACTCTCAATATTCGAACCTTCAAAATCAAACATTTTTGAAACAGTTGATGCATGTTTTATTGCTTCCCATAAAATCAGAGTTTGAGCTCCACTTGTTCTAAAGCGAGGATCGCTGCCTGAAATCAAATAATAAAATGTTTTTTTATCATAAACAAAATAGGAACATGCATGTACATTTTCTTCATCGTCTATTGCGGAAATCATTATTCCTGAGTTTCGATTATCACATTCTTTAATAATTTCTCTAATTATAGCTTTTGAGATAGGATATTCACGTCCTTGATTTTTAAAGGTTATGTCTAACATATTAATTAGCTTATCAGTATCTGTATCATATATAATTTTGACTTTTTTACTAGCACTCTTAATATTTTTTTTTACTGTGTTATCAAACCCTTTAAAAATCTTTTCAATATCTGATAAATCTATAATTCTATATGAAAAAGTAGGTTTTATATTAAATCCACGCCAAACATAGGGTAATACATATTTATTGGAAGAATCTAAAGCAATCTTAAAGTAGATACCCCGTGGTATTTGATCTAATATTTTATTAATAATCTCTTTTTGATAACTTAAGTCTTTATTCGTTTCATTCTCTTTAAATTCAATATTTTTTATCCAAAGCCCTAAAGTCTGTGTTTGTACCGGCATTATGGCAATCTTACCAAACCATTTTTTTATAATGACTATGGGAAGTCTTGCTACAATTTCACCATTAATTTCAGTAGTAAATTCTTGCCATTTATCTTTTGCTACTATATCAAGCCACCAAGGCTGCTCAAATATATTATTAACATAAATTGATTCTTTCCCTGTCACTTTTGCTATTCTCCATTTCTTCTATTGCATATCTATATGAAATAAATTCATGACCATTACACTTTAAATATTCAATTAACCATTCATACCATGCTTTATCAATAGGATATTGTTTATCATTAAAATATCTATCATGAAACAAAATCGTTAAATATGGTATCCCCGAAGCAATTGCATTATTAAAAGCAACCATAGTATTATGCTTACTTTTTTCAAGATTCCCTTCTACTAAAATGTATCCATCCATAATATGTAAGGGGAATTCCCACATATCGCCGACTTTATAAGGTGCTTTATATTCAATTTCTTTTTTATTAAAATAACTACAATCAAAAATATATCCTATGTTTGATAATTTATTAAAAGTATCTGAATCATACCTAACATAATGCATTCTCATTCCAAAACTTTCCATACCTGAGATTTCTTTAAAACTCATATATTCATAAAACATTTTTTCTGAATCTGTATAATTCACTCCATGAACTCCCACATCATAGCCTTGTTCTTTTATATATTCTATATACTTAATTGTTTTATCTTTTTTATAAGACATACCAAGCGCATTATCCATTCCAAAGAAAAAAACAGAAGGAATTCCATTTTCTTTATCATATTGAAGAATTTCATAAATCTTATTTGTTTTACTTTCAAAAATTGATAATAATCTGTAAATAAAAACTGAAATGGATATTTCTCTTCTAAATATATTTATTAAACTTCTAATCCATAATTTGGGGTATATTAAGTCTCTTAGTATATGGTCGGAAGGATATAAATGATCAACATCATGTGATATAATAATTTTCATTTTTTACCAACCCTATTATTTAATCAATTATTTCAATTAGTTTATCTGTAAGTGCCTTATAATCAAAATCATTAGCCGCTTTAATAGCATTATTACAGTATTCTTGATAATCTTTTAATGATAAACTTTTTATTTTTAATATAGCTTGAGCATAGTCTTTTGGCGAATTAATATTACCACTTATACCACAATTGTACCTTTTTATTAAACAGCAACCCATTTCAATATTTGCTAATACCGGTTTCCCACTAGCAAAGTATTCAAATAATTTATTTTGACTTCCACCATATTTCCATGCATTTCCCTGTTTATAGTTGAGAATGTTTAAATCACTTTTTGATAAAACATATGGAATATATTTTTTTTCTACATGTCCTTTAAATACTACATTAATATTGTTTTTCTTACTGTAATTTTCAAGATCGTCTTTATCTTCACCATCGCCATATAATATGAAACTTATATTTTCCTTTTTTAATAAAAAAGCACAATCAATTAAATCTTTTAAATTATTTGCCTTTCGAATAGAACCAACATAAATAACCTTAAAAACATTATTATTGTCTAAATCAGTATCATTAAATTTATAAAGTTCTCTATTTTTATTAAATATTTCCAGATTAATACCATTATTGATGTTATATACTTTTTTTAAGCTAATAATATTGTCCCATCCTTTATCCTGAATATAATCCTTTCCTCCCTCCATAGAAAAAATTATACCATTAGCACGTTTATACATGATTTTTTCTCTATAATATAAATATTTTATAATTGGATTATTTTTAGAATATCCTAGATATTCAATTATTGACATCGGCCACAGATCACGAATATCAATGTAAAATTTAATGTTATGCATTTTGCAGAATTTATAAATCGAACTATAATTAACACAATTCACATCAGCAATAACTATATCCGGTAATTTAAAAAATTTTGCGATCTTTTTAAATTTATTAGAAAACTCAAGCATGTTTCGTATTCTTCTAAAACCATTACCAGAATAATTATGACAGTTGACGTGAACAAAATTCAAATCATCATATGTTCTGCTAATATATTTAGAGTTATCATTAATTAAATTTATATTTGTATTATGAATGGTACTTGCTGAAAATATTTCCGTCTCATAACCCATCTCATTTAAATAATGTGAAAACATTTGTGTTTTAATACGCATTTCATATTCGGGAGGCATAGAATAGTGACTTACAAACCAGATTCTTTTCATTTTTATCCCTACCTATATCAGAGGTGGTTGAACTAACTAAAACATCGTCCGCTCTATTGTATAAATATATTAATTAATGATTGTGCTTTTGTGCATATTTCTATTGCATCATTTGCTGAACTTGATTGAGCAATAATAAATCCAATTCTATCTGTACTACAATAAATTTCATTAACCGAATCGCCAATATTTTTAATAAAACATATTTGTTTAACACCATTAATCTTTTTTGCATGATCAACGCCGCTAATATCCATTATCTTACCGGCAGCTGTTCTAAAATATCTGATTGCTGAACCTTTTTCTATTTTTCTTTCTAAGTCAGGTTTTTGACCTAACGCTATCTCAATACAGCATTTAACCATATCAACTCCCGTTGATAGCGGCACCAAATGAGAGGTAATATTATCCCCACCCAATCGTGCGCCAAGTTCTACAATTTTAGGTCCGTTGTTAGTTATGATGATCTCCGTATGAGATGGCCCATCTTGTATCCCAATAGCCTTAACTGCTGCAATAGCGATAGAATTAATTTCTTCTCTGATATCTTCAGGCAAAATTGAAGGCTGCGAATGCCCCATTTCTACAAATCTAGGAGCTCCGGTTGTTAATTTATCCGTAATTGCAATAACATGAACAGTGCCATTTACACTTAATGTTTCAACGCTTACCTCAGGGCCCCTCATATATTCTTCTACAACGATTTCACCGCAACGAGAATACTTTTTACTATATTCAAAAGCATAATTAATAAATGCTTTATTATTGATATCATCAATTAAAAATACACCACGGCTACCTGAATTATCCGTAGGTTTAACGATAAAACTATTTTTTTGTTTTTTAACAATTTTCATATACTCATCAATATTATTAACTTTAAAAAAAGCAGGAATTGGAACATTATATTCTTTTAAACATTCTCTCATTAAAGCCTTATTAGTAGCTTTAAGTGCAGTATCTTCTTTTATACCAACAATATTCAATTCTTTTGCAATAGTGGCCACAGTTCTCATTGGCATATCACTTGCCAGAGTCATAATTCCATCAATATTATATCTTTTAGCTTCTTCAAGAACATTTTGAGTATCTATAGTACTAATCTCAAGACAAATATCTGCTTCCTTAAAACCAACTGCGTTTTTATCCATATCAACTGCAATAACCTGTAGTCCCATCTCTTTTGCTTTTAATATAGCAGGAAGTTGCAAGATACTAGCACCTAATATCATTATTTTTTTCATTATTAAGTCTCCAAAACTTTAACTAACTTTTTACAAATAAATTCCATATCATTTATTGAATATCTATGATCACAAGGGAGAGCCAACATGTGATTCGAAATATAATCTGAAATTTTACAAATACCGATAGCTTGTCTCGGTAACGGCCAAATAACAGGACAATAGATATTTTCCTTTGCAAGCTTATTTTGCATCTCGTCTCTTTTTTCAACTAAGACAGGATGATATATGGTACTTAACAACGAATTAGTTGTTGTTAAATTACTGACTTCTTTTATGTTTGCTATTTGCTTATATAATGATATAGCATTTATTTTTCTTTGATTATATATCTTTTCAAAATTAATATTTTTAATTATCTCATATGATTTTTTAGACATATCAGCAACTATTTCATTTACATCAAGATATTGATTAGCATCAGTTAATTCTTTTCTAAACTTCTCTTTTATAATATTATTTCGCGTCTTAAGATATATACTTTTATCTTTCATAGCGCTAAGTCTAATATCACTAAAATATGTATCCTTTACTTTTGGTAAACTATTTAGATTCTTTGAAGACCAAAGAATTCCTCCATCTGGAATAGAAATCCATTTTCTAATACTGCATATCGTATAATCAGGGTTATATACTTTACCCCTTTTAGCCAATATATCATGTGTTCTATCTTCAATAAAAATTGAATTTCCAAACCGTTCTTGAATATAGAAAAGGTCCTCATCTTGTATTGAATTAATACCAAAATAATTCATATATAAAAAAATTGTACTATGATTCATCTTTAAAAGTATATCATTAGTATCAGATGAAAGATCAGAGTTTAATTTATAGAAAAACAACTCATAACCAGTTGCCTTAAATGGGAAAACCATGGATTCACAACAAAGTGCAGGTAATAATACCCTTTTATATTTATTTTTATATTTTAAGGCAATAGCTCTTAATGCATCTCTCCCACTGCGAAAAAAATCTGCTCCTTGGAAGAAATGATTTTCATCAGAGTTATTTATATATTTGTTGTTTGATTCCCAATCAAACTCACTTCCAAACTCATAAACTGAATTATGCACTTATATTCTCCCTTGCATTATCTTGATTAATATTATCATCAAAATATTTAGGCCGTTTATTATCTATATCCTTATATGTTTTTTCTCCTTTAAATACAATTGTAATAGTTTTAATAAAGATTTTAAAATCTAAAATAAATGTATAATTCAAAGCATAAAAAACATCATTTTTCATTTTTTCTTCGCCATCTGCAGAATTTCTGAAATAAGCCTGGTTATATCCTGTAATACCTGGTCTGACAGACAAAAATACTTTTACATCATCAGGATATCTATCTAACCAATCCGGAGGATCAGGCCGAGGTCCAATTATACTCATGTCTCCAATTAATACGTTTAAAATTTGCGGAGCTTCATCAAGTGAAGTCTTTCTTAAAAATTTACCAATCTTTGTGACTCTTAAATCACTCTCGCTATTATATGTAGATCCGTCATTTAGTCGAATATCGGGGGAATTTACCTTCATAGATCGGAATTTATACATTTTAAAGAGCTTGCCATATTTACCAATTCTATATGCATTATAGAATATTGGACCTTTGTCTGTAATTTTGATCAACAGAGAAACTCCAATAAGTATTACAGCCAATATAGGTAAACCAATAATCGCAATTATAATATCTAAAGATCGTTTGATGTATCTTTTATACATATTTTTGACCTCGTATGTATTTAATATAAATATAAATTTAATATTGATTTACTAATATTGATTTAAAACTATCAACAATAAAATCCACATCATCATCAGTTAATAAAGTATGAAGAGGAAGAGTAATCTCATTCTTATACATATTAAAAGCATTAAGACAGTCTTTTATGTCAAATCCAAGATTCCTATACGCAGTCATCATTGGCAGAGGCTTATAATGCACATTACAGGCTATTCCAGCCTCAGCCATCTTTATAATTACCTCATTTCTTTCATCTTCATTGATCCAAGGTATCCTAGCCAAATAAAGATGTCCAGAAGATGTAAAAGCATCTCCATAATGATGTAAAGTTTTTATACCTAAAGGCAACAACTCTCTGTCATATTTTTCTATGATCTTTCTGCGTCTTTTCAGGAGGCCACCATATCTTTCTATCTGTTTTAAACCTATAGCAGCTGTAATATCAGTCATGTTGCACTTATAAGCAGGATAGACAATGTCATATTCCCATGAACCCTTTTGCGTTTTGGATAAAGCATCCTTGCTTTGCCCATGCAGGGAATATAACATATATTGTTTATAAAGCCAGTCCTTTTCTAGTCCCTCAATATCCCGCCAGACTACTGCCCCACCTTCAGCTGTTGTCAAGTTTTTTACAGCATGAAAGGAGAAACATGTAAAATCAGCAATTTGTCCACTCTTTTTACCATTTTGCATTGCACCAAACCCATGTGCAGAATCAGCAATGACAATAACTCTATTAAATATCCTTTGTATATCATTACTGGCGCAAAATAGAGCACGTTTATTCTCTAAGATTTCAAATATTGTATTATAATCGCACATCTTCCCTGCGATATCTACGGCGATAACAGCTTTAGTTTTTTCTGTAATTACATCAGAAAGCTTTGCGTAATCAATTTCAAAAGAGTCTGGAGCTACATCAACGAACACTATTTTTGCACCAATATGGTCTATAACAGAGGCCGAAGCCGTGTATGTATAAGGTGTAGTTATTACTTCATCGCCAACTCCTACACCCAAAATACGAAGTGTTAGCTCCATTGCAGCAGTTGATGAATTTAGACAAACCGCTTTTGGTGTCCCAATGTATTCGGCTATTTTTTGTTCGAATAGCTTTGTCCGAGGTCCGGTTGTAATCCAACCGGACTTCATAGTTTGCATGACTTCCTCAATCTCAGCATCAGTTATATCCGGTGGAGAAAAGGAAATACTTCTTAATTTCTTTATATCCAATGAATAAACCCCTATTTCTATAATTATTGTAAAAAATTATTGTAAAATATTAGTCATCACTTAAAAACCCTTATAACAAAATTAATTAGTACCTGTATTCACATTTATTAATTATATTATAATATTTATTATTTATCCATTTAATAATTTGTAATTAAAAGAAAAATATTGTCGAATAAATATGCTTTTTCTATATTTTAACATATTTTTATTAATTAATAAAACTTATATCTTGGAGCATATCTAATACTTAACTTTATTATTTGTTTGTCCCTTAATTCTTTAATTTGTTTCTAAGAAATATATCAAAAATGACCTCCCATAGGGAGGTCATAACTTTTATGAAAGATCTTAATTTAATCACCATGCTTTACGAAAATTTTCCGGCATCCCATATTTCTTCTGCAAAGCTTTTACGCTGTTATTAGGCAGATACTTCTTTAACTCCAGATGAGACTTGTCCTTAAAACTCCTGAAATCGCCACCCCAAAACAATCCTTGCTTCTTACCTATAGCCCCTACCTTTGCAAAAAACCCATCCGAATCATCATACTCATGCCCCCTCACATTCCGGCAGAAGTCAAAAGCCATACCCCAGCAGTGCGGACTTTGCGGATATCTGCAGTTCGTCACGATCTTACCCGGCCTGGTCCTTCCTTTTGCATATAGGGCATCCTGCTCATCCTTAGTGCGGAAAGTTTCGGTTATACATACACTAAGCCCAGCTTTCTTACACTCTGCAAGGAAGGCCTTAACTATTACCTGAAGTTCAGGATGTAGGTGTTGGATACCTCTCATTTCCCCTCACTTCCCTTGCCCGGAAGATCGAGCCCAGAGGTTTCCGGATTATTCATAATTCCCAGTATTATACAGATGCCACAGACTGCGTTGATTATATTATTGACCGCTTCACTATCGATTTGGATACCACAATTTATCAGGATGATGATTACACCCCCTGTAATAGCAGTCACTGTTCCGGGATTCTTCAATCTTGCCAAATATTTACCCATATTTTTTCCTCCTTTCTTCATATGCCTTTTCTAATGAAAAACCCAAAGGTTGCACCAATAGCTACGGAAATAAGTGTGTTGATAGCAGCATCCCAGCGCCGACCGGGCCTCGATTTCAATTCATCGATTTCTGCATCATGCTTGTCCATTAATTTTAGGACACCCTCCAGTATCACCGTTTGCCGTTCACAAAGCTTTGTAAGTGTACCTACGTCCCCGTCAAGCCCCCGGTAATCATCCTCGATCTTTTGAAAATTCTTATCAACGCCTTTGTGCTGGATATTACAGACCTCCTGCGAAACCGCTTCCGCCATCATCAACACCACCTTTCAATTCCAGCATAGCAAAAGAAAAAAGGGAATGCGTCAAAAACACTCCCCTTTTTTCAATAATTTATCAATAACTTTTGAGCCATTTTTCCTTAAGCTGTTTCAAAGCATCCTGCCGCGCCTGTTCAGTCGTATAATCGCCTACCGTATCACGGTAACGACCATAACCGGTATTATCGACGCTCTGTACGGCTCCCAGAGCGTTAAGTTTATTATTCTGCTGGTCCTGATACCGACCATAAGCCGCATTATAAAGCGTAGGGATTGCGTCCTGGACCTGCGAGAGCTGATAATTATTGGCTTGCTGCGCTGCGGCTACCGCTGCCGATGAAGGCAGGCCCCCGGTCATCCCGGCATAATTACCCATAGTGTTCTCAGCCGACCGCGCCCCTTCGCGCTGCGCTGTTTGCAAAATACTTTGATAAGCAGGGTCATCTATGTAATCATAGGTAAACTCTTCGGGTTCAGTAATGTCGTTTAAAAGCGAATCTATCTTGTCGGTATATTGCGAACCATAGTTTTTAGTGGGCGTATAGGCATTGCCGCTTTTCCCTGCCGTATAATTGCCGTACATTGCCCGCGCGTTTTCCAGTAAATTATTGGCCTGGGCCTTGTCCCCGCCGGTATAATACTGATCTTTGGAAGACATGAGCGTATCAGCGAAAGTCGCATTGTTTTTCGCCAGGGAAATATCCTCCGGCGATACATAATAGTTCGGATTGTTCAAAAGCCAATCATCAAAGTTATTTGTCGTTCCGTATGCCATGTCTATACCTCCTTTTTCTTACCATTCCGCAAATAAACAAGTTTGAAGCAGCTGTACTGAGTCGTTAGCAAACAGCAATGATGGGCTCATCAAAGAATTAGGGCCTTTTATCAATGTATTGTTAGACGTTCGGTAACTTATGTTATACAGGCCGCTGATCGTCGCAAAACTGTTACCGTTCATTTCTGCCACGCCTGCCGCTGTAGCGAGTATCACCGGCTGTTTATATAGCTTATTTGTCGTATCACATAAGGTATGGCTTATCGTGATTAGCCGCAGATCTATTCCGGTAACTGTATCTCGCGCCTTGCAATAATAACCGGCATAGGTAGCGTCCCCCATAAGCCCGACAGCCACATGGTTCCCGTTAGTCAGTTCACCAATGATAACGACACCGCTATATGGAGTATTTGACATTAAATAGCATAAAAAGAAAAATGATGTACCTAACACCAGATGAATAGCTGTTGCAGTACCAGAACCGTAACCGCCGAATTGCACCTGATTGGTAATAGTTGTGCCGCTTGTCCAAGCGTCGCCATAAAAAAAACCAAACCAAGACCCGCTATAATAGTAAAGCTTTATAACCTTGTTCGTTATCGCGGCGCAAGTAAAGACCAGATAATTGGCCGTTTCATAGTGAATCGTTACTCCCGCTCCATACTTATCAGTCAAAGCTGCTGAAACATCAGCTATAGGTGTGGAAGTGTTTACGGAATAATAAGTGTTTGCCATTGTCTTACCTCCTTACGCGGGCTTGTCTATCGTAGTGAGAATCAACGGTGGGTAATTTACGACGGTCCAGCCCATAGTATAGCCTTGCGCCATGTAAACGTACCTCATCATGGCTAAAGCCGTCATTTGTATTCTGTCCCCATCTGTCAATGCCATAGATCATACCCCCTAATTGATAGATACCGTTGTAGTGAAATTGTCCGGCCAAGTGAAGGTCATGCTGGTCGCCGTTTCGGTATAACCGATAGAGGTCGAAGATGTTTCCCCTTCCGCCCGTACTGTTACCGTGCCTGCCGTCTTATTTATCTCACAAGTGTAGAGGCGGCGTAGTTTGGCATCCACATAGCCTGTCATTTCTATTTGAGAGCGTACACCTAAATCCGTATAATGCTCGATAATAAGCTTGTCCGAAGTCTTATAGATGAAAGCCTTGCCCCATTCCGGGTGTAATTCATTGCCGACTCCCGCGCCCAGCGTTATCCGGGGGATATAGACCCCATTCACAAGATCAAAAGTGATCTGTAATTTAGTCAGTTCGTCATAGTCGTAAACATAGACCGGCCACGTTGTAGCTTCCGTTCCCATGACTAACTGAGTTTCGTCCTTCCAGTAAAGCAACTGACCGCTGCGGTTGGTATGCTGTACCACAATTGGCCCTGCCTTGACCGTGCCGGTTATCCAAGAGGCCGTTTGGTCCTCGATCAGGATATAGTTTATGTCCGAGGTATCACTGTTTTTATATCTATCGACCTTAAGGTTGGTCGATAACCTGTCTACCGTCAGCTCCGCAATATCTCCATAATCAGCATAGATGCTTTCCGTGATGACAGCCGAGGTAATGACGACCGCTCCTTGCAAAGATTTAAGAAAATCCTTAAAACTATCCGTGATGTTCCCTTCGTCGATAGCAAGCAAGCTTTGATTTACCGCGTCAATTATCTTATTGGCGTATTTATGGAGGTATTTCAGTGATTCCACCGTCTGGCTGTAATCCAGAGGCTTATCCGATATATCAAGCAGTAAAGACATCTAAATCACCTCACGTCCGAACCATATTGGAATTGTCTGTTAAACTGATAGAGCTTGCACGGTCCCGTGCCGGATAGGCGGATAACAAAGCTATCACAACGCGTAGGAATGATAGGGATATAGAAGCCTTTCCTGTACGCTCCTACACCTGCATAGACAATTTTCCAGCCCACGCCATCAGGATTATATTCGACTTTGAGCGTGGAGCCCACCGGAAGTTCCGCCCTTAATTGCAGTTTGGAATAGCCCTTCTTTTCGGCTACCTGTTCGGTAAATTCGCCCAGCGTAGCGCTCCATGCCACGACTTCCGCGCCGCTGTTCATTTTATAGACTTTGTTGCCGCCAAGATAATAGATATCATCACCGATAACGGCGAAGTCCACGACCTGCGTCGCGTCCTCTTTATGCCATAAGCCGGTAAAGGTGTCATAAACGAATAAGCTCCAGACGGAACCGTTATATAACGATACATAGTAGCGCCTGCCGTCATTCGCGGCCACCGCCGAAGAATAGATCACATTACCGAATTTAGAAACTAATTCAGGCACGCCCCCGGTAAAAGCCACAACGCCAATTTGCGCCTTGTAATAAAGCACTTCATTAACGATAGATAGAGACTTCGCGGAACCGGCTTGCAGGCCCATACCCCGCGCAATAATGGTCGTAGTCTGGAAATTGCTCGGCTTCGTGCCAAGAAGTTTATGGATGTAATTCTCTTTGAAGAAGGCCACATAGGAGGAAAAAGCCGTACAACCTATAAAATCACCGTCGCTTGCCACATCAACGGTGTAACTGTCTGTTGATAAGCCAGGAAAGTAATTCCAGTTGGTGGCGTCGCCAAGTTTGCTACCATAGATCGTATTGCCCTTGCAACCCCACACCCGGTTATTGGCTACGCATATATGCTCCATATCCGGGACGGTACGAGCTATGGTAACGCTTTCCATCTCTGTACCTGCCGTAAATGTATTAGATGCAAAAGTAAGCTCTGTCGCTGAAACGGCGGTAATGATAGCTGACTTGTTGTTTTCCTCGTTCTCCGTACAACCGGAGATCGTTACCGCGTCTCCCACCGCAAAGCCGGTAAAGGCTGTACCGGTGATCTTATCAATAGCGAAAATAAGGCCGGTCTGTGAATAAGAATTGGCCAGATCGCCTAATACGTCGTCGGTAACGTCATAATACTTCTTATCTGGCCATATAAGTACGCGGTCCTGGAACGGTACGAGCTGCCGCCCGCCGTATGCCCCTAATGCACCTTTGTATACGCAGTTATAGTAGAATGTATCGGCTGCGACATGGCATAATACCGTACCCTTCGCTCCAAAAGCCTCATAAGTGGAGGCGTCCGCAACGATTTCTGCGCGCGATTTCCGGGGAGAAAGGCAAGGATATTCCAGGCCGGATAAGTTCGTCATATCCGACATTTCCCCGTCGCTGATAACATGATTAGCATTATAGCCCTTGAATAGAACAATGCTCTGTTTTTGCGCGCTTTGCGAATTGACTATATCCGGTAGTTTCATAGCCTGCCTCCTAATTCCAAGTATTCTTTACACTGTTAGGTTGTTTGGGTGTATTGGTCCTGTTATGGAAATTGGCATATTCCAGGTATTTGAGATTGAACATGTTTTTTTCGTTGTTATAAGAGGCCCATTCCCTGCTGTTGAAGTCAGCCATACAAGCCAGATACATACCATAGAGACAGTCATATGGCGAGCCTACAAGGAGACTTGTATTTTGGTCTGTGTCATATTCATACTGTGTCAGCTCCACCAGCAACAAAGTAACCGGGTCTATGCCGGGATAGGTCCTAAATATCTCTATCTGGATATTAGCTTCAAGCTCATTGATCCAGATTGTTTTCTGATCGTTGGTATAAGCATTGACATGCAGAGCATCAAACTCATCTATAACTTTTTTTAGTGTTTTGTTAGCCATATGTCATACCCCCCACTAAATTAAAAGGGGATAGGGTCTCTTGACCTCATCCCCTAAGCCGTGTCTTAGGCATGTTTCTTGGATTCCTCGCGGTAATCGTTTGCAAATTGTTCGGCTACCTGCGCTGCGTATAGGTCCTGCCGTTGGCTGCTGTCTATCAGCAGGGCAAACTTTCGTTTGACCTTGACCGGGATACCACGCTTGATAAGACAGGTCTGGCCATTTACTGATACGAACAAGTCGTCTTTGTATTTGTCGTTGTCCTTGAAAAGCATTACCTCGACATATTCCTCTAAATAGGCATTCGGGTCAGATTCTTCTGCCTGTGTGGTAACCTTTACCGTCTTCGGGGTTTCCTGAGTTTTTATAGTCTCATCTTTAGCCATAAGATTTTACCTCCAATTCAGTATTTACCTCCAGATGGGGCGGCACCATCAGTTAGCGCCGCTTTGGAATGTACATGCTGTCTCGATACGGACCATATAGGATTCAACGAGACGTTTCGCGACCTTAGTCGCCTTCCAGCCTGAGCTGGACCTTTGGTTCAAGGGATCGGCAGTACCGGAAGATCCTAGCTGTTTGACGATATGCTGGAGGCCCAGGCCGGAGATCTCAGTCACGCCATAGGCGTCTGCACCCAGAATGATATTGGAGTAAACATCGCGGCCTGCCGCACCTGCTTCACCTGGGTAAATAATGTCACTGGCCCCGGGAGCACCCTGCAATGCACTGTCTACTGTGATCGTCGCTGCGCCTGCAGCACCAGCAACAGCCGCCGTTACTGTGTACTGATACCCTTTGATTATTACCTTTCTGCCGACAAGAGCTGTAGCATCTCCGGCAGTAAGGGCTTCATCAACGGTTATTACCTGCCCGGCATTGGAGGTAAAGCCAAGGTTTCTGTTAGCTGCAGAAAGATCAGCCGCATGGAAGATCTTAGCTTCAGTAGTTTCAATGAAGCGGCATTTCCCGATCTTGCCTATCTCTCCTTCATACCAGTCGCCGGGGTCATATTGTTTGATATTTTCCCATGCATCATCGGAGGTCAAATCATAAGCTACGTCAGGATGTATGATCGCCACATACCAAGAGTCGATTGGCTTGGCCATCATGGTCTTGAGGAACCTTACCGCTTTCTTGATAGCGTCAACACTCATATAATGGTTATTAGCAGGTGTACCGTCCCCGCCGACCAGCAGATAACGAGCTGCTACCTGATTGGCAGCATATTGTACGGAAGTACCGCCATTCAAGACTTCACGGGTGATAGTATCCAGGGTACGGCCTGCCTGGTCGCCACAGTTTTCTGTAGCATAGACAAGGTTGTTATCGATAGCCGTTGTCAAAAGGACGTCGGACAATTCGACATACCCACCATATTGAGAAATGCTAGCCTCCAGTTTGGTCCATTCCAGTTTCTGACCGGAAGGAGTTACGCCTTCGGTGAGAGGCGTCAAGGCTTTGGTAAAAGGATGCTTGACGCGGAACTCGATAGTCTTGCCTCCGCCTTTAGGAATAGGATGTTTCTGCGCAAATTGATCATGTACGAGCAGTGGTTTAGCGATATCGATGAGATAATCGCTGTAATACGTCTTCATCTCGACCGACAGATCGGAGTCGGTCGTTAAGTTGGTGTTGTCATGGAGTTGTAAGTTGACTAATAACAGGTCCAGAGCTTGTAATTTCTTTAATGATTCCATAAGGATCAATCCCCTTTTCTATAGTGTGGAGGGGATCATCAGAAAGTTATCTGTTCCCCTCTTGCCGCGCGCCGGGCAATTTCTTTGCGGTCAGCAGCAGTCAATTTACTTACGTCATTCTTGATGATCACACCCGGAGGAGCTGCAATACCCGCCTCTGCCGGCCTCTGCCCTTTGGCCTTGATAGTATTCGTTATATTGGTCTCGGCCTGTTTTCCGGCCTGAAGTGCGGTATTGGCCTTGATATCATCAATGTGTATGACCTCATAAGCTGTCTTTACGTCTACGCCGTTTCTCAGAAGCCCAACGAATTGCGGATTTTCTATCGCTTCCGCTTCCAGGTCAAAATCAGGATACAAAGTAGCTTTTAATTGTACTGCCTGATTCTGCCAGATAGCTAATTGATTTTGCGCAAATTGATGACTGGCTGCTTCCTGATTAGCTCTCTTTAACTCAGCGTTTTCCCGCAGAGTCTTCTGCATGACTTTATATTGTTCAACGCTTAACCCTGCCTTTTCAGCGGCTTCTTCCCAATATCTTTGGTCCTGTTCAATAGCTTCCATGAGCTTTTTAGGATCGGGATCGGCAAGTTCGTATTTTTGGGCCAGCATGTCCAGTATCGGTGATACGGCGGCCAATTGTGCTTCCATGCCTTTTGTTTCTTTGAAACGCCGATCAATGATCTGCTGCGTCCTTTCGGTGAAAAGGTCCTTGTAATCACCGCTAATGAGCTTTTCAAATTCAGCTTTCCTGGCCTCAAGCGTATCGGAAGTCGCTACTGTTTGCTTTGGTTGTTCCTCGGCGTCAGGAACATCATCGGTCTGCTCCGGCTGCTTACCGTACAGGACCTTTTTTGTTTCTTCGCCCGATTTATTACCCCGGCGGCTGCTTCCGGGATCCTGTAGTTCAGCCTGTGCGCCTGGTCCTTCGCCTGCCGGTACTGCTCCCGGAGCTCCTCCGGCTGCCCCGTCATGCAGATCAAGGCGGATATCAAGCAGTCTTATCTCTTGGTACATCAGTACCCCTCCTTTATATCGCGGTATTGTCCGTGGTCAGACCTTATAGGTCAAAAAATTCTCTATCTTGATGGTACAATGTTGGAAAACAAATTACGTCAAAAATAGAAAAATATTTTTCTGGAATAAAAAAAGAGGCAATATCACAAGGATATGCCTCTCCTATATGCTAATATAGCTCAGTTGGTTGAGCAGCTGATTCGTAGTCAGCAGGATCGTGATTTTCAATCCTACCAGTAGCTTAAGTATATTAAATTATCCTTTTAGGTGCCATCTGATAATTTTGATTAAATTCTGTAAATGTCATTAAATAAAATGGTATGTTTAATTGATAAGCTATATCACATAGTTTTTTCAAATATAATGGAAAACATTTTCCCCCTGCATAAATGGCTGATGGAACGGCGGTGATAAATGGCATTCCTATAGAAGTTTTTCCCGCAGAACATCTAAATTCTTGCTCATATTGCCATGAACTTTGTTTTATATTTTGAAGAAACAATGTTGTGTATATTATCATGAAATTATCAATAATAATTATCTTTTTGCCTTCGCCCATTTGCCGCCTTTTTTCTCGCAATACCAAATCCACATAATTTACTAAAATATCGGTAATATCTATTCGTTCATCAGTATATTGGATGGGCATAGTACTTGCTGATAATTGGGTATTGCGTGGCTCTCTCATATTATACGCAACGCAGAAGCCATGATGATTATTGGAGTAATGTGCCCACATTGGCATAGAATTAAAACCTGTTTTCGTAAAAGATGCTGCTTTAGAAGTAAACATTATATCATCTCCGGTATGCCCATTAAAGCGCCGTAACTCTTCAAAACAATTTAATTTTTCATTCCTATAATAAAATGCCTTATTTTCAAATGGATCATTGAAATCCCCACTATTAGCAAGAAACACTTTTTTTTCAGCCAATGCATTAAGTTTTAAGTCATTTAAATTCTCATCATCAGTAAGACTAAAGTATTTATATAATGTATTAGGAATATGTAATCTCGTGATATCATATATCCAACTAAATACTTCATCTTTGTTTGAGCAACTTTTCAAAATTTCTACAGCTTTTATATAGTCCATTGGATGCTCAATTCTGTAACGCTCAATATCAAAATCATCATTCACGATTTTCTCTCCTAAATACTATTTTGCAGGTTTTACATATTTTGATGATTCAAACTTTATTATGAATTTTCGATTCACTTGTCAGATTTTCCATTCATCGTCATAACCCATCATCCGAATTTTTGGAATATAATCTCCCTCATATGATGTATTATTTTTCTGTTCTGTGATATAAACAGCTAATGAAAGGTTAATCAAAGCTTCCCGAATATCTTTCAGTAACTGCATGGTAATAATCTGAAGTTCACTCTCAGAAACATATTCAGCTAAATCATCAATTTCGCCATTTGTTCGAGTAATAAATGTATCTGAAAATACTTTTACGTACTTATGTTCTAAAGCATTTCGTAAATCGCTTACTCTTTTTGCAGCTGGATTAGGAGATTCATATAATGCATCAAAAAAGTCTTTACATATCCAGCATATTGCATTGAGCGGATAATTTTCTGAAGGATTCAGTGTGTTTTTATATTTATAGCCTTTATCCCCTGGTTTTTCGGTTAACCAAATACTTCTATATGATACATCACGCTCTTTGATACCTAACTTAAAATAAGCATTTATAAAAAATGCTATTTTATCTAATAAGGAGTATAAAACTCGAAACGCAGTTTTCATTCGTTCAATGCGGATTGAGTATTGCGGATAATCAGCAGTACTAATTAAATATGTATCTTTATCTGCAAAATGAGGTTCATCCGGATATTGTAATGATTGATAATATTGGTATCGAGTAAAAATAAATTCTTGTTTTAACTGATTAAACATACCATGATATATTGGCTTTGCATCAATTTTTACGATCATATTAGGCAATTGTAATACATCTGATGCAAAACATAATTCTTCTACATGTAAGTCATTCAATGGATTTAGAAATAATTTATTTTTAAGTGCCCATTTTCTATATGCTAATTCATCAGGTTCATCGTATGTGAACTGCGGTATTTCCAAGGGATTACTTAAAAAATTTTGCACATAGTCTTTATCGTAAGAATTCAGTCGATTTTTAAATTCCTCCTTAGCCTGCTGATGAATTCCAGTGCCTGATGTTATTGCTAAATTAAGATATTCATAGGCAAAGTGATGAAAATAATCACGATGTGTTTTATCGTAGACAAGGGCACCATAATGGTAAAATGCAATTCCTATATTCCCTATTGCCATGCCAAAGGAAGGATTAATTATTAAAGCTTTCTTATAATAGTCAATGGCAGATATTTTCCGACCAATATTTTCTAGACTATTTGCATAGTTGGTATATAGTGCAAGTTTTAATCCTTTTATATATGGTGAAAACCGCTCTTCATCTAGCTCTTTGCTTTCAATTAATTCTATGCTTTTTCGAAAATGATAAATTTGTTTTTCTACGTTATCGATGCAATCAAGATTCGAATCTAGAGTAGATAAATCGCCATAAACAGTTCCCAACGAGTAATGTAATTGGGCTTGTGATGCCACATCAAGATATGATAAACATGACTTTGCCTTTTCCATCAAATCAATAAGACGTTTTTTATCATTTTTCTCGTAGGCAGCATCAAAATCCAGTGCAAACGCCTTTACTTCCGATGAAAATGGATCATCATATTGAGTGAGATTTTTCATTGAGATTACCTCTATTCATCTTCTCATCTTTCGCTTACATATTACATTATTTTCCTCAATTATACTGCGAATCAAACTTTATAGCAAAGAATTAACTAATATGAACATGGAAGTCAGCCTTTCTCTTTTCCTATTGCCATATAGCTTTCTACGCTTTTTCACTTCTAAGAAACAGTATCTTTCCTAAAAGATATCAAAGATATCTCAATTTAACGGTAAAGACGGGTAGCGAAATCCACTGTCTGCCTTTGCAAATATGATTCAGATTGTCTCCTTATGGACATGCCCCTGAGCCCCACCTCTTTTTTAAATTACCCATTTTTCCTAATCAACTTAACATGATCCGGATACTTCTTCATAATCTGCAAAAGTCCGATGACGATTGTATTCCAGATAACCCTCATATTCCGGCTGTCCTCCATGTCCAGCGGCCAGTATCTTATCCACATTTGCCCATCCCCTTCCCGGATTACCTTCCTGCCTCCGCCATTGAGGTTAGTAACTGAACCGGCAAGCGCATACATAATTCCGGATACCGCAGCACATACAATATCATTACCTGGGTCATAGTCAGCATGGCCCTCAGAGGTCATATAATAGGCATTACCCTTTATCCCCGTATGTATGGTTATCATGCGCTCATCCCTCCCTGCTTGCTTATATTAGGTTGCGCACGGTCGGCCAAACGTTCTGCGTATGAAGAATTAGCATTTTTGGTAGCTTGTCCCATAGCCTGTGCTATTCCGCCGCTATTAGCTTCACCTGTCGCCACACCGGGAGTGCTTTGTTGCGTTTGTTGCCCGATACCCATATCCACGCCATAAGCCTTCTGGATAAGCAGGGCCATCTTATCCATCTGTATTTGCATCTCCTGTATCATCTGAAACATAGTGCCGTTCTGAGTTATGTGCTGAACGGTTTTTTGTTTGCCCTCAAAGTCCATCATATCGAGTGCGGCAAGTGCCTGGTCTGCCCTGGCAGGGTCAAAGAAGCCCATGCTGTAGAACTCTTTAGCCATTTCATTCTGCGCTGCCCTACTGAAAGGATTAGATTTCTGAGGCTTGACCTTGATATCAAATATAGGCACACGGAAGGCAGGTGGTTCACCTTCATAAGCCTGCGGAAGAGGTTGCTCCTTGATATTGGCATTGGAATAAGGGATGAATTGCATGTCCCCCTGCTCACCCTCTATGCGGAAACTGCGTTCTTCGTCATAGAATTGCCGGATAAGCTCAATGCACATATAAACGACCTTAGTATAGACACGGTAAGACCCTTTGAGCATGTCGCGGGAGAGCTTATTACCGCTTTCCTGCAAAGCTGCGATAGCCGCTGCGGCTGTAACACCTCCGGAAGTTCCGCCCTGACTAAAATCTCTGTTCCCGGAAGTCTCTTTTAGCTCGTCCACCTTGTTCACCAAGTGCTGAACGATATAGGCTTGTAAAGGGGATACTGTAAATTCGCGTATAGCTGCTTCATCAATCGGACCATCAACATGGATAAAGTCTTTTGACCAATCGGCAAACTCTCCTTCATTGACCCCACCCGTATTCTTAATGAAAAAGCGCTTTTTCCCGGCCATCAGAGCATTTTTCATGATGATCTGATTGAGCTTGTCTATATACATTTGAGGGTTAAGCATAATATCGACATACCCGAAGCCTAGCGGAGTACCTTCTTCCGGGAACAATACATCAAAGATCACAGGGTATTGCCCATGATCGTACCATCCCGATTCGGCATACAACTCGTCATTCTCAGAAGCATAAAGCAAGGTATTACCTACGAACTTGACATAGTGCAGAATAGTCTTGCCTCCCGGCTGCTTGACCTTGTAGTACCAGTCCACGACTACGCTTTTGCCTGATGTATCCACAGTATCATCATAAATATATTCCTTGACGTCTATAACATTATTATTGCCGCCCTTGATCCAGGGATATGCCGCCTGCAGCAAGTCATCGTCTTCTAATGCTACTATGAACAGGTTCCGGCTCTTTTGAATGTCAGATACACCGGGCTCCCAAAAGATATTGAGGATATCCATCTTCCTGATAGTAATATCTCCCAGACCGTTTTCAAGGTCCTTGTCCCAGAAAACGCCATAGGGAACGGTGCCGTTCTTAAGCTTGTACCACCAGGCGTCGGAATAAGTCTCCTCAAATTCGTTGCGTTCGATAATGACAGGGATAATATTGCCCAAGCTCTGCGCGTCCTTTTCATCTCCACGCTCCCTCGGCAGTACATTAGGTTCAGGATAATTATCCATAGCGTCGGCATGCTTATTGGCCAAGCTATTGAAAAGCCATGCAGAGGTCGGCTCCACGTCGATGGCGGTCTTAGCGGTAGTATTGTACTTGTTCCTGATGATCTCCCAATGCCTCATCTTATACCAGCGTTCATTATCGACTATGCGCGTCTCAAGGTTGGACTTGCCGTCCTTGTATTTTTTGAGGATGTCCGCCGCATGCTGGATCTCTTTTACACCGATTGACCCCTGCATAGGCCCGGAAGCAGTCAGCGGCGTACTACCGCTTTGCGGCGTGATAGATATCTCATGCCCAAATATGTTAAAACTTGTATCCATGCCTCTTGCCCTCCTCTATATTCTATAAAAGGCATATTGGTCGTATTTCATGTTCTCTTCATCATCAAGCGGGTTATAGGCTTTCGCCGCCCGCTCTTTAATAGGCTTCGGCGCTATCGGGTTTTCCATGGCCACATAGCGGACCATATCATAAATATGATCTTCGCCGTCCGTGTCCACGTCCTCCGGGTCTATCTCACTGTATGTCAGACTTGGCATAGTACGGATAAAGTGCTTGCAGGTCTTGAAGGTGTAAAACATTGGTATACCGTTTTCATCAAAGGCCAGGCGATAATGTATTTCCATCTTCCCCGGCAAACGCTTGTTATCCCCGCGGTCAAAATACACCCGCTCCCGCTCCATCATCACGGCAATACTTTCGCCCCGGCTCTCATCAAATATCGAAGGGTCAGCTATACCTATGATGTGCCTGTCCTTTAGATTGATATCTTCTTCCTCTATGCGCTTGATATCATGCGCTATCCTTTGAGGTTCCCACTTGACACCGGTATTCGGTTGATCAGTACAACCGTATAACTCCCTGAGATGATACATGCGCCCGTCATGGTCAACCGCGAACCATCCCACCGCAAATGGCTTGGCATAACCGAAGTCAAAGCCCCGGTATATGCGCCAGTTCTCCGGTACTTTGAAGGGATCAATGACATGAGTGCCTATCCTGTCTTTGTAATGCCCCTGCTCATTACGCCACTCGGAGAATACCTGTCCCTGAAAACTGTTCCAGTCTCCGTATAAAAGAGCCTGCCGCTCCGCCTCCGGGAGCATAGCCAGGTTGGCAATATAGTTCGGGTCATTAGTAAGCAGTATCTGATTATCAAAGATTGTGGCCGGGACGAATACCCGTGTTCTCTTTACCTCGATAAGTTTCCCTTCAGGTGAGGCTATCTTATAATCACCAGTGATAGGAGTCATAGGTGCCGCTGCATCGATAAAACGGTCCTTTACCCAGCCATGCCCTACGCCTCCGGGATTGGTCGTCCCTCTAATATAAACCCGTGTTCCCGGACCGCCCGGCCGGTTACGGGAAAACATATAACTGTATTCCTCCCAGGTGAAATGGGTCAGCTCATCAAAGCCAATAAAATCATACCGTTTGCCCTGATAGTTCAGCCTGTCCTTGGCATGGTGCATATTGCCGAAATATATCTTTGCTCCGGAAGGGAATATCCAGCAATGACCGCTGCCATTATATTTAGCCTGCGGAAAAGCTGCACTATATATCTCAATGCTGCGGTCTATAAGCTCCGTGAGTTGTTTATAGGTCTTGCGGAAGATGATCGCCCGATAATATGGGATCTGCACCTGCCTCAAAGCCTCGGACAGAAGCGCATCGGACTTCCCGCCCCCGGCCGCGCCTCCGTATAATGCCTCATATTCAGGACGGCACAAAAAGGCGCTTTGCTTAGGCTGCGGCGCCCATACGGTATTACTCATCCTCACCACCGCCCTTGTCCTCCGGATCCTTTATCTCAACATTAGGCAAGAGTACAACACCGCTATTTTTATCCTCGCTGGATGGATTGTTTCTAGCAGCTTCAAACATGCCCAGGTGTTTGCCAATGAGTTCCATTGATTTAAGAGCTCCCTTGCTATCAAAGACATACTCCCCGCTCTCTTTCATTTTCTTTTCTGCATGATCCCATACCATAACAGGATTTGTCTGCATACATTTGCTAAAAACATCTTGGAGTTTCAGAATTACCCAATCGGAAGAAATACCGAGACGTTTGATCTGCTCAGCCCGTAATTCTTCCACGCGCGAGAGAATGTCAGCATTCATCAAAAGCCTTGTTCCTTGTCGTTTAATAGTTTTTTCACTGTATCCGGCCCTTATTGCGGCTTGGGTAGCATTATTATCGATCACATATTCGTGACAAAACATTTCTTGCTTAGGGTTTAATTTTCCAGCCATTTTCACCACCTCTTTAATGCCAGTGTAGCAATATAGGCACCAGAATACGTCAAAAGAAAGCAAAAGACTGTGCTGATCAGTCTTTTGCTTCGTACATTTTTTCCAGCGAAGCGGCAAGGGTACAAAACTTATACCCGTCCAATGCCGAACAATATTTATTTATGTAATCTGCTTTCTGTTGCACTGTATGAAAATCTAACCGTCCCGCTTCACAGCGTAAAGTCAGTCTATCGTCATACATGTAAAACGGACAAATCATCGTTTTAGGCACTCTTACCGCCTCCTTTTGATCTTACTGTCTTTTGCCTTTCAATTCCAAGGATTAAACCCCGGTAATTTTGGAGTTGAGACTTGTCCATCTGCTACCTCCCATTTAATTGCTTATTAATCTCTTGCATTCTTTATCGACGTAAATTATCATAAACAACAAAATAATGATCTACTTATCTATGTTACGCATGGTAGGCCTCTTCAATTCCGTTTTACATAGTTTCATTTTTTTCTGGTTACTATAACACTGAGGTGATTAATGTGGACCCTAAGAACAAACGGCCCGTTATAGATGGTGATGTAGATAGGCCCATCCCAGAGAATATCTACCCAGTAATTGATACCGACCTTGCGCGGGACAATGTTGAAAACGACCTAAGTCCTATCGATCTGATAGAACACTAATCTCTCCGCCGTCCATAGGGCGGCTTTTTTTGTAAAACATCTAAGGCTTCTCTTTTTCTTGATCCTCTTGAGGGCCGGCTCATTTCATGCCCAGCCCTTATGCGTTTCACACATATACCTCTTTTGTCATAATCTGTACTATGCCCGTCTTTTTTGATTTGCAAATAAGCTAAAAGGGGGAACAATGATGTTTTGTTTTTGGCCTTGGCTCCTATTGGGTACATTCTGCTGTGGAAACAGCTGTAGTTGCCGATGTGGTTGCAATCGTTGTTGCCGTTGCTGCCGCAATCGTTGCTGTTAATTAAATATAACCACTCAGGCTTGCTCTAAAAGGCAAGCCTTTTTTATTTCTGCCAAGTGCCGACTCTGCCTCGGTGCGGGTAAGGAATACGGTTTTGGCAAAGTCTTCCATGAACTATCGCACCAATCAATTTTAGTGCCATACATTTACGCTCCTACCTCCCTAATCACTACTTCTATCCTTGGTTTACTGGAATAAAACTTGCCAAACGGAGGAACATAGTTTACAACCTGACTATCATCATGCTAAACTACGCCTATTAGTGCATCTTTTATACCCTTGATATAGTTATCAATATCCGGCTTTGTCGTTGGCTGCTCTTGTCCTGCTTCTGCTAGAGCGGCTTTTTTCTTACTAAAACTCTTAGGTATTGGCCTATAAACTGCTATACTTAGGTTTAATGCTCCTCTTAGCAAAAGCTTACCTCTCATTTTTTGGGACTCTGCTAGTTTTACATAATATTTAAAATTTCTGCTTTTTTCTGGATCATATGCTTTTGAAAATCCGCTTTTCGTAGCAAAGCGCGTCCTACCCTATGCAACCGGTTCACCGTAAATAATAAGCTTAATCATAGGTACCTCCTACAAACTATTTACATACCTTCCGACATTATCAAAATCAAATATCCCTTCTTCATCCGGCGGTCTATCATCACCTACCCATGTATCTCTGGGTACAAAAGCCCTCTTTTTATCGCTCCACTTGAAGTCGTGGCTGGCCAGAGCTAGGTTTAAATTCGCCGGATCGCCCTGGCATTTACAGACACAGACATAGCTCTCACCGCTACTTGTGATAGTTCTGAACCAGCCAGTTCCCCTGCAGTATTTGCAATCCTTTGCCGCTTCCCTTGCCTGAGCCTTTGCTTCCGCTTCCCGCATATATATGATGTCCCGGTATATCTCTATCAGATCAGCGGGCTTAGGCTGATATTTGCCTTTTTCGGCATACCTGTTTACTGCTATATCCAGAGTCTTATAGTCGTAATACCGGAATAGCTCATACCAGACCTTGAACTTGTCCTCACCGGGGACAGGCTGGTTGTATATTTCAGCTGTCTTTTGAAGGAGCTGCATCATTTCCGATCTCTGCATCCTGCGCATCCTCCTCCCTTAGCTTTCGCATCAGGATATCGGCCTTCTCCTTTTCCAAATTGTCTCTGCTTCTGGGAATCTCTCTATTTATGCTCCCTCCCCGGTCCTGTTCCCGGGAAAGCCAGTTTGTAATAAAGCTGGGTGTGCCCCGCCTTGTTTTTCTTTTTTTTGGATTACTGTCAAGCCAGCCCTTCATCTTCCTCAATTCCTGAATGATATCCACGGCGGGATAAAGCTCCTCCCATCCGCTGACTTGTTTTTCAAATATGGGATATTCCGTCTTATCGTTCAAAGTAAAAGCGATTATTCTCTTTCCAAAATCATCTTCCGGTCCGGAGTCATTTTTCAGCTCAGGGCATATATTTACTTTACTTTTTTTTACTTTGCTTTTCTTTACTTTACTTTGTGAATTATCAGGGGGTAAAACCGGGGGTTTTTCGGAAATAATGGGGGTTATTTCCTCATTAATTGGGGGTTGGGATGAATTAATAGAGGGTTTCTTATCAAGAAACCAGTAAGAATCATTTATGGCAGGTCTACGTCCTTTGGCTTCCAGGAACCGCCGCTGGATACCGACAGAGGTGATAACGCCCCGCGACAAAAGGTCTTTATCGAAAAGACCTATATCCGCGCAGTAGAGAATCACTTGTATGACCTGATCTTTAGACCGCACCCATCTGTTACCGATGGATTTGATCAGTTTGATAGCAAGCTTGTCCATGTCGATCTCGAGATAATAACCCTTATCCCGGTAGACAAGGCATAGTATCCGCTTATAAACCGATTCTCCTAGCGGCCCGAATTCATTGCTCAGATCCTCAATCTTGAAATCCTCATAAAAATCCACGTCAAAAGGGAAATAACCTAACCCCTCTTTCGCTGGCCTGGCCAAAATATCACCACCCTTATAAAGCGGTATTTAATCGATGTATTTCTAATTACTATAGCCCACTCTATTTGGCCCCTCTTTTCCGGCGCATTCACCATTTTACTTGCTGCGTAAGTTGTTGCCGAAAAAAATTTCACCTGCGTCTTCCTGCGGTATGTTCAAGGCAACGATCAATTTTTGCATGATTCGGCTGGATGGTTGTGCTTTACCGCTTAATATCTGCCTAAGTGTTGCCCTGCTAATGCCGGAAGCCTGCGCAAGCTCGCCTATTTTTGCAAATCCCTTTTCCACCATAATTTTCTTTATGGCTATGATGTCTAATTCCGTTATTCTTTTGTTTTCCACATTCTCACCTCCGCCCAATACATATTACGTATTGAGTAAGTTTATCATATCATTCCTTAAAACAAAAATCAATACGCCGCAGGTAAGTTTTTTCAGATTTATTAAAAACTATTGCATAATAGGTAAGTTGATGATATCATAAACTGCGAAGGGGTGTGTTTTAATGGATTTATTGAGAAAAAGACTGAAAGAATGCCGCATATGGAAGGATTTAACCTTGTTGGAAGTTGCCAATATGCTAGGGGTAAAAGAAGCCACCGTACAAAGATACGAAAGTGGAGAAATAAAGAATATTAAGCATGATACTATCGCGCAGCTTGCCGAGATATATGATGTCTCTCCCGCCTATTTGATGGGCTGGCAGGAAGAGAAAGAAAAAAGCCCCTCTATAGAGGAGCTTATCGAAGGCGACGAGCAAATGCAGTCTATCTGTCAGAAGTTGTACGGGGCCTCTCTGGAGAAAAAACTAGAGGTTCTGAATTTTGTAGACTATGTTCTATCTCGGAAGGCTCCCGGAGAATAATAAGTATCTTGATCTTATCCTCTTTTGTTAAATGTCTGACTCCGGTCAATATCAGCCTGATAATATCATCTTCATTAGTCATTTCAAAAATCACCAACCTTTTTAAAACCCACAAATTTTTCTTTGTAAATATAGAGACGATCTGAATTTAAAAATTATTCTCAGATGTAGAAAATAAACAAGCAAATGTAGAAATTAGTTATGGTAAAAAATAAACTTTATGGTAAGAAACAAACTTTATGGTAAGAAACAAAAAATCCCCTTGGATAGGGGATTTTGAATTAGTATTTGAAATGACATGGGCTGTTACATAGCTATAGCGAATATAACTTGTTTATCCGCCTGCGAATCTGCTCGTCAGGTTCCCCCAGCTCTTTTGAATCATCCTCTTGTAAAATCAAAGAACTAAAATCAAAGCCTTTGGCTTTTTGCAGATTTTGCATTTCGGCTAATAAAGCGGCTATCTCTTCCGGAGAGCCGCTGATAACGAGTCGCATGACCTTTCTCCTTTCACTAATATTTAATTATTTATTATTATATTAAATATATTCGGCTATTCCAATACACTTGTAGAAAACAGACTTCTGAATGTTGAATTTTGTGTGTCTTTAATTAAAATGCAAAGATCCCCATTCTATGCAGAATGGGGACCTTTACTTAGAGGAATTTTATATAAAAAATTTACCAAACGCTGGGGCTATCCGGTAAATGCTGGATGGCTTTAGCCGGTGTATCGGCAGTTAATATAACCGCTTTAAGCGCCTATGTATCAGATCATCCGGTTCGTCCTCCCTCGCAAGTAGAGCATCAAAATCAAACCCTTTTTCTTTTAGTTGAATTTGTATAGCTACTACAGCGGCAGCGATTTCTTTTATATCGCCTCTAATAATAAGTTCCATTTTTCTATCCCCTTCCTATGCTAATCTAGATTCTTCTTCCGTAGAAAAAAGATAGTTAAAAGACTTGCCGAAATGCTCACAAAAAGCCTTACATTCTTTGGGAGTAAAACGTCCGCTTTTCATTTTTTGTTCAAAAGCATTACGGCTAACCCCAATAATACGAGCCATATCATCATTGCTCATATGGTAAAATGCTTTTTGGCCCATAAGATTCGGGTACATAATACTACCCCCTCCTTATTGGCGTATCGCCAACCCTTAAGAAAATTATATATGCGTTTTGCCAACTTGTCAAGCTATTTCCAATAATATGTTGACATTTCGCCAACATATATTATAATTCAATCAAGGAGTGATATTATGAGTTTTGAAAGTCAACTTAAGGCTGCCAGAATAAAAACAAAGATGACCCAACAACAAGTTGCCGATGCTCTTGGCATCAATAAAACCACTTATTCCGGATATGAGACAGGCAAACGGGAGCCTGATGTATTTAAAATAAAAGCTTTAGCCAAATTATTTGGCGTTTCCGGCGATGATTTATTGGAAATAAGCAACGATTCAATAAATACATCAAAGAACGAACCAATTAATGATTACGAGCAAGAGCATATAAAAAAATACCGCTCCCTGGATGAGAGCGGTAAAGAAACCGTTGATGTGATCTTAGAAACGCAATACAAACGCTGTAATCCCTCTGCAGGGAATGAATAGTGAAAAAGTCTTTTCAAACGACTAACTTGCAGTTAGAATTAAAAAATATTATTTTTTTGAAAGAACAAACAGTATCCCTTTTGGACTAAGATTAAATTTTTTGCCTAAAATATAAGGCAATTTTTCGGACACGATTTCATGAATAAGGCAAAGGGAAAACCCCGCTATCTTATTAGATAGCGGGGTTTTATTTGGTGAGCCATCCGCGACTCGAACGCGGGACACCCTGATTAAAAGTCAGGTGCTCTACCGACTGAGCTAATGGCTCATATGGCTGGGGTGGCTGGATTCGAACCAACGAAATGGCGATTCCAAGGACCGCTGCCTTACCGCTTGGCTACACCCCACTGGGGTGGATGAAGGGACTTGAACCCTCGAGTGCCGGAGCCACAATCCGGTGCGTTGACCCCTTCGCCACATCCACCAAAACTCGCAAAAATAATAATAACAAAAGTGGTGCTAATTGTCAACCTAATCTATAGCGAATATTGGTGAATTGGGTTCATCTTTATTATAATAATAAATTTTGAACTTATATTTTATGCATTTCTATTATACACTAGAATTACTTAATTTTTTTACCCTTTTAAAAATTTTTTAATAACAAAAAAAGAGGCTAAAAGCCTCTTTTTTTGTTATATTATTAAACCTCTTTTCAAAACCTTTCAATTACATACCTCTTCTTCTGCTTTGCTGGTATAACTGATTAACAAAAACGGAAGCTCCAGAAACTAAAATACCCTGCAAGACGCTGTCTAAGCCAAAGCCTAACATCACCGAAGTACCTAGTATACCCAAAACCAGAAGCACCCAAGGAATAGTCCAATTAGCAATACGCGGAGTACCTTTTAGGATCGCTCCGATGATATACAAAACAGGAACTAAGATCAATGCCTGATCTACAACATAATATAAAAGTCCATTGTCCATAGATTACCCTTCCTTCTTCCGTTTTTGCTAAATAATATGTCGCATAGGCTTGTTTTTTTCCTTAATTTTATAAAATAATGCTTTTTTTTATTTATTAACTGTCTTTTTCACTATTTTAGAAAATTTATCTCAAAAGAGCATATTTGACATTAATGTCAGTAAAGATTAGACTGAAATTAAATATGTTCACAAATCCCACACAAATGTTTTTTATAATAAATACGATAATATAATTATCCATGATTTTCCATGAATGTTACTGTAACAAAGGAGGATATTTAGATGAATGACAAGATACTCATCGCAGAAGATGAGGAAAACATTCGTAAACTTGTCACCAATTATTTAGTTAACGAAGGCTTTAAGGTTGTACAAGCTGCCGATGGACGTGAAGCTATAGAAAAATACGAAAATAATGATGACTTCGTGCTGATTATGCTGGATGTGATGATGCCTGGGTTAGATGGATACGAGGTATGTAAATACATCCGCCGCCGCAGTGAGACTCCTATTTTGATGCTTACAGCAGCCACTGCAGAAAATGATGAATTAACAGGATTTAAATGCGGGGCAGACGAATATATTTCTAAACCCTTTAGTCCCACTATCTTAGTTACGAGGGTAAAAAATATTCTCCGTCGCAGCGCTGCCAATAGCCATCAAAATATTGACTTAGGATATATCAAAATACTTTATCGCGAACATGCCGCTATTTTGGAAGGGAAAAAGTTGCCTTTGACTCCTAAAGAATTTGACCTCCTCTACTATCTCTTGCAAAATAAGAATATCGTTGTCAGCCGCGACCAGATCCTTAATTCTGTCTGGGATATGGATTATTGCGGAGAGGACAGAACAGTAGATACACATATCAAATGCCTGCGGGCTAAAATGGGCTCTTATGGCGATAACATCGTAACTGTACGAAAGGTTGGCTATAAGTTTGAATATCAAGCTTAAACTACGTGGGAAGATCGCGGCCATCATTTTTTGTTTGATGGCCTTTAATTTAATTATCCTTATCATCCTGGGTAGCACCTTTTTTGATCGGTTCTATACTTCTACGAAGATAGATCAGCTAAAAGAAGGCGCCCAGTCTATTAGTGATACCTATGTAGACAATATAGATGAATTACCAGATTTAATTGAGCAATTTGAAGAAAGAAATATTAGAGTCTGTATTTTCTCAATTACCAAACAATATGCAAATATCGAGTACTATAGCCGCAGGGGCTTTGGCAATATCCCCAATGGCAATGCAGATATTATATCTCTGATAAATTACTTATATCAAAATAACTACTTGGCAGACCTTGATGGTACGAAAAAAGTTTATACTTTAGACATGGAAAATAAGCAGATGCCACAAATTAGAGACCTAGTTGTAATTAGCAAAATCCAGAATAATTCTTATGTTTTGATGCAGACTCCCAAACAATTTATCCAAGAGATCACCGGTTCCATGCTTCGCTATATTACGATTATTTCCATCTTTACTCTCATCCTCAGCGCTTTTATCGTATTTTTCACCTCTGAGCGCATTATACGGCCCATACGCAAGATACAGCTAGCTGCTGATAAGATAGCTCATTTGGACTTTTCCAGCCATTGCGATGAAAATCCACAGGATGAATTAGGAATGCTGGGAGTCAGCATCAACAATATGTCTGATCGCCTCCAGGCTAATATTTCTCAACTGATGGCAGCAAATGAAGTCCTCAAGGATGATTTATTACGCAAAGAGCAAACCGATAAGATTCGCCGTCAGTTTATCGCTAATGTATCCCATGATTTTAAAACACCATTGACGCTGATCATCAGCTATGCGGAAAAATTACGTGACTCTCAAATACTGCCCCAAGGACAGGAAGATTTGGATATCATCCTTAGTGAAGGTAGTAAAATGAGCAGTATGGTGCAACACCTTTTACAGCTTTCCAAACTCGAAAGTGGCATAACTAAGATAGAAAAAACATTTTTCAGCGCTAATGAGCTGATATCCGATATCGTTAAAAAATACAGTCTCTTGGCCCAGAAAAAGGATATCATCCTTGGTCACGATGTTAATGAGGATATTATCCTATCGGCCGACTACTTCAGTATTGGACAAGCCATCAGCAATCTTATGGAAAATGCTCTAAAATATACTCCAGAAAAAGGACGAATCCATATCTCAGCTCATATCCAAGAAAACGGTAAATGCCGCCTGGTGGTTTATAACAGTGGCAGCCATCTTCCAGAAGACTCGATCAGTAGTCTCTTTGAAAGCTTCTACCGTGCCGATCCAGCGCGTAGCCGGGATACACAAAATTATGGTTTGGGTCTGGCTATTGTCAAAGCTACTATGGAACAGCATCAGGAAGCTTTTGGTGCCAATAATACCGAAGACGGCGTAGAATTCTGGATCGAGCTGGAAATATTTGAGTTTGAGGAGAATGATGAGGAACTCGATAATGATGATGATATAGAAATCATAGATGCAGAAGATTCTACAGATGTTGGGCAAAATGACATTACAGATGATGCAACCATTGATGTCATAGATGATACTAGAGAGAAAGCTTCTGATGATGCTGGAGATTCTGAAGAAAATGATAGCGACTCGGATATAACAAGTGATAAAAAATAGCCTTAAAACCCTTTAATTTAGTTCTAAACAATAATAAAAAGGCCCAACCTAAAGATTGGGCCTTTTTTTATTAAATCTACAGTAGGGTTAAGAGCTTTACCAAACCTCTTTGGCAGAGAGGGCTAGTTTTACTCTTTTTAATTACAAAATTAAAACTTACTTGGAAAAATATTTTTCAAAATTTTCATCGGCAAAAGAATTAATATCATTTAAAAAAGCTACATAGCTATTCAGGAACCATTCTCCTTCCGGTGTAAGGCTAGAACCACAACCACGACCCACCTGACGGAAAATTAAAGCAAACCCTAGATTCTTTTCGACTTTGCGTAAGGCCTTCCAGGCTTTACTATAAGCCATATGCATCTCTTCTGCTGCGTGTAGAAGTGAACCGTATTGCTTTATACCTTCCAACAACTCCGCAATTCCGGGACCAAAAACATCTTTTCCATCTCCAACCCGTAAATGAATACGGATTTTATAGGGTAAAGATTTCACCTGCTCTTGAAAAGCTGGTCGAGGTGCTTCACCTACTAATTTTTTTTCTGTCATATTCTCCCCCCTTCCCACATAAACCCTATTTTCCCCCATGATATTATCATTATTGTATCACTATTAAATAATAAAAACTAGTAGTAATATGCTATTTTTCGACATATTTCTCACACAATATTTAATAATGTATCAAACATTATATTAATACTCATAATATAATAGCCAAGAAGTACCAATGATTATTAATCTATTTAGGAGGTATTTTTATGTTCGATTTAATTCCTTTTGATCATAATGACAGAACTATATTTCATGATCTTGATCATTTAGAAAAAAGTTTCTTTGGCAAGCTAAACAGCGGTTTTTCTCATTTTAGGACTGATATCCTCGATAAGGGGGATAAATATCTTCTCCAAGCTGAGCTCCCGGGTTTTAATAAAAAAGATATCAAAATCGATATAAATGATAATTATTTAACGATCAGCGCCGAGCATAATGAAGAAAAAGAAGAGACACAGGAAAATAATCCCAATTTCATTCGCCGGGAACGTAAATTTGGTTCCTTCTCCAGAAGCTTCGATATCTCTGATATTGATACCCCTAATATCAAAGCCGTATATAATAATGGCATCCTGGAACTGGAATTACCCAAAACCTCGCCAAAGCCACAAATACCTGCTCAGCATATAGAGATTCAGTAACAATTAATTAAAACAGATATAACTAATTAAAACAAGCTAAGTCTAGATAATAAGCAGTAAAAGGAACTATACCTTTTATTGCTTATTTTTTATAAAAAAACCTGCCATCTATTGATAAGCAGGAATTATTTCTTGGCACGCTTGGCGAGATTCGAACTCACGACCCACGGATTAGAAGTCCGTTGCTCTATCCAGCTGAGCTACAAGCGCATATGGAGCGGGTGATGGGAATCGAACCCACGTGACCAGCTTGGAAGGCTGGAGCTCTACCATTGAGCTACACCCGCATAAGCTAATGCGGCTAAAAATTAGTATAACGCAAAAAAAGATAAACTGCAACCACTAGAAAAATTTTTAAGTTAATTTTTTATTTCAAATATTAATATTAGGCAAGTTCCGCTTCTAAAATAGGCAAGATGCCGGCCAAAGCCCGGCTCCTATGACTGATGAGATTTTTTTCTTTTGCACTCAACTGAGCCATGGTACAGTTATATTCCGGCAGATAAAATATCGGATCATAACCAAAACCGCCTTCACCGACAGGCTCATGCGCGATCCTTCCAGAGCAACATCCTTCTCTGACCTGCAAACGCCCATCAGGAAAAGCTAAAGCAATAGCACAGGTAAAATTAGCCTGTCTTCTCTCATCCTCTACCCCCGCTAACAAAGCAAGCAACTTAGTATTATTACTTGCGCTATCTTTATTCTCCCCAGCAAAACGAGCGGAAAAAATACCCGGTGCACCGCCCAGATAATCAACCTCCAAGCCGCTGTCATCGGCCATAGCCATCTTGCCGGTAGCTTTTTGTACCGCCTGTGCTTTAATAATCGCATTTTCCTCAAAAGTATCTCCCTCTTCCGGGGGCAAAACCACGTCTGGGAAATCACGCAGGGACAATATCATCCAGCCTTTGTCCGCTAAAAGCTGCCGCAATTCCTCCACTTTATGATCATTAGCTGTCGCTAAAACTAGCTCTTTCATTTTATTCTCCTGCTTTATTTTTTTCTTGTTCCAGGCTCCAGGCATAATAGCAACAGCCTAAAGCGCCGTTAAACTGAGCCTGTGGCAAGACCTTAACTGATTGCCCTAGCTCCTGGCTTAAAAGGCGGCAGATGGCCCCATTTTGCGCCACACCACCAGCCAGATAGATGTCCTTTACCGGCAGATGCCGATGGATAAGCGGCAATAGACGCTTGACCACCGATTCATTAACTCCGGCGGCAAGTGATGCAAAAGAAACACCTTCGATAATCTTCCCCACCAACTCCGATTCTCCAAAAACAGCACAGGTAGAATTTAAAATGGCAGGCTCCTGCCAATAAGCACCAAGCTGCTCAGAATCAAGGCCCAAAACTTTGCCCATATTTTCCAAATAACGCCCACTACCAGCAGCGCATTTATCATTGGTGGAAAAATCCCGCACCATATTATCGATTACCCGCACTACTTTACTATCCTGACCACCGATGTCGATCAATAAAAAATCACTGCTACCAGTCGCCATCTGAGCGCCCAGGGCATGCGCTTGTATCTCCGGAAGGATCGATGCCCCGCCGATAGCTGCCGCCTGCCTACCATAGCCGCAAGCCGCCACACAAGCATTCTCAGCCAGCCCCAGAGCAGGCAAATCCAGACGCATCACATCATCCTCATAACGGGCATAAGCCGTATAAAAGGCAAAAGTATCAAAGCATTCAAAGCGGCTGGGCCAAGTGAAAAGGCCGTCTTTTTGTCTTGGGGAGACCGCCATTTTCACACTACGGCTGCCCAGATCTAAACCTACAAACATTTCATGCCCCCAACATCA
>Ga0074197_1000363_pt1 | contig 60124 bp, 60 predicted proteins | sample EPASupsiteSAE305_FD_64526 | JGI IMG/M metagenome (GOLD analysis project Ga0074197, IMG submission 64526) | Bioremediated contaminated groundwater microbial communities from EPA Superfund site, New Mexico - SAE3-05 reassembly with SPADES | ecosystem: Environmental > Aquatic > Deep subsurface >... | reverse complement strand
GAACTCAAGCCCTATAGCCGGATGGTCATCCTGCCCGAAGGGGAGCGTTCCAACGAGACCCTCGACCGTGGCCTGGCGATCCTGAACGACGAGGTGGCCAGCCTGCGGGCCAAAGGCCAGTCGGTAATCCCCGGTGAGACCCTGTACAAGCTCTACGACACCTTCGGGTTTCCCGTTGATCTGGCCGAGGATATCGTGCGGGCTGAAGGCTTCGGCGGGGATGAACCCGGTTTCGAGGTCTGCATGGCCCGCCAGCGGGAACTGGGGCGTGAGAACTGGAAAGGCTCCGGCGTGGCCGGTATCGCCGATGTCTACAAAGAGTTGCACAACCGTGGTCTGCGGTCCAACTTTGTCGGCTACGGCGCCGTGACCGCCTTTGCGCCGATCATGGCCCTGCTACGGGATGGCGTTGAGGTGCAATCGGCCACCGCCGATGACCGTATCGACCTGATCTGCGAGACCACCCCCTTTTACGGAGAGTCCGGTGGCCAGGCCGGAGATACCGGCAGCATCTCCTCCGGCAGCGCGCACCTGGAGGTCGTTGCCACGTCGCGCCCCTTCACCGACCTGGTGGTGCATCACTGCCTGGTCAAGCAAGGAACAATCAAGGTCGGCGATGCGGTTAATCTGACAGTGGCGCTGGATGAACGCCGTGCCACCGCTCGCAACCATACCGCCACCCACCTGCTGCAGGCTGCATTGCGACAGGTGCTGGGTGAGCATGTCAAGCAGGCCGGGTCGTTGGTGGAGCCGGATAGGATGCGGTTCGACTTCACCCACTTCACCGGCATGAGCGCTGAAGAGTTGCAGCGGGTCGAGGATCTGGTCAATGGCTGGATCATGGAGAATGCCGAGCTTTCCATTCGTGAGATGGCGATGCAGGAGGCGGTGGATAGCGGCGCAACCGCCCTGTTTGATGAAAAATACGGCGATACCGTGCGGGTGGTGCGGGTCGGTGAGGTAAGTAGCGAACTGTGTGGTGGCACCCACGTGCGAGCCGCCGGTGACATAGGCCTGTTTAAGATCCTCTCCGAGGGCGGCATCGCTGCCGGTGTGCGACGGATCGAAGGGGCCACCGGTTTCAACGCCCTGCAGTTTGTGCGTCATCTGGAGGATGAGCGTCGTTCGGTGGCCGATCTACTCAAGGCCGACAGCAACAAGCTGGTGGACCGGGTGGAAAAGCTGGTGGAACGTCAACGTGAATTACAGCGTGAGCTGGAGGCACTGCAGGGCAAGCTGAACGCCGCCCAGTCCGGCGATCTGCTGTCCCAACTGCAGGAGGTGGCCGGCATCAAGCTGCTGGCGACCCAGGTACAGGTGGCCGACATCAAGGCCTTACGGGATCTGGCCGATCAACTGCGGGACAAGCTCGGTTCGGGTGTGTTGGTGCTGGGGGCAGAGCTGGATGGTAAGGCCAATCTGCTGGTGGCGGTGACCAGCGACCTGACCGGTCGCATCAAGGCCGGTGAACTGGTGGCCAAACTGGCGCCGATGGTTGGGGGACGCGGCGGCGGCAAGCCGGAGCTGGCCCAGGCCGGTGGTCCCCAGCCGGAAAAACTGAACGAGGCGCTGACGGCCGTAGCCGGGCTGCTGCCCTAGGAGGCGTTCGTTCATATGACGGTTGTAGAGCGACAGATTACGGTGCTGGTGGTTGATGACGAGCAGGTCATCCGTGATCTGTGCGGTCATGCCCTGAAGGAGTACCGCGTCCTTCAGGCCGGTTCACTGCCTGAGGCCCTTGAGCGGTATCAGGCAGAGCCGATCGATCTGGTGCTGACCGATGTGATGATGCCTGGTGGCAGTGGTATTGAGTTGCTGAAGCAGATCAAGCAACTCGATCCTGGGGCGCTGGTGATCGTCATGACCGGCTTTGGTGACAAGGAGGTCATTCTCAGCGCGCTCAAAGAGGATGCGGATGATTTTATCAATAAACCGTTGCAGATCCTTCAGTTGCGGACAACGGTGCAGAAGGCGCTGGACAAAAAGGCGCTGAAAGATGAAATCGCCACACTCAAGCGGCTGGATAGCCTGAAGGGCTCGTTTCTTTCACTGATCTCGCACAAACTGAAGACACCGATCACCTCATTGTCGCTGGGTCTTGAGGAGTTGCAACGCTACGCCGCTCAGTTCAGTCCAGAGGCAGAGTGTCATGAGCGGCTGCGCTCCATGCGGGAAGATCTGCAGTTTTTGTCACGGCTAGTTGCCAGCCTGCTGCGTTTTAATCAGGTTATGCTGCCAACCACGCCTGTTGTACTGAGTAGCTGCGATCTGGCTGAATTGGTGCGGAGCGCCACCGAGTATGTTCAGTGGGGTGCAGCAAGACCTGACGTGAAGCTGAGTGTAGAGCTGAGTGGCGCGTCACGGGTGGCCTGTGATCGTGACCGCCTGCTGTTCGCCTTGCAGCAGGTGATCGACAATGCCTTCAAGTTTGTTGAAAAGAACGGCACCGTAACGATTTCGTTGCTGCGGCAACAGGACCATGCCGAGATTGTGGTGCAGGATACTGGTTGCGGCATTCCGCCGGAAGAGATGCCCAAGGTGTTTGAACGGTTCTATCAGGTGGACCCTGACGCCACCGGTCAGGTACCCGGTTTTGGTCTGGGGCTGTTCTGTGCCCGTGAGATTATCCGGCAATACGGCGGCAGCATCAGTATCAGCAGTGAACAGGGACGAGGCACAACCGTCACCATCAGTCTCAAGACCGAAGAGGGGTGAATCAATCGTGAAGCATCTGATCGATAAAGCCAATACCCTGATGGAGGCCTTGCCCTACATCAGGCGTTTCGCCGGCAAGACCTTCGTGATCAAGTACGGCGGTCACGCCATGTCGGACGAGCGTCTGAAAGAGTCCTTCGCCCTGGACGTGATCATGCTCAAGTCGCTGGGTATCAATGCCGTGATCGTGCATGGTGGCGGCCCGCAGATTAATCAGACCCTCAAGCGATACGGGATCGTCTCCGAGTTTGTACGCGGCATGCGGGTAACGGATAGCGAGACCATGGGCGTGGTTGAGATGGTGCTGGTGGGCCAGGTCAACAAAGAGGTGGTCGGCTACCTGAATCAGCATGGTGGCAAGGCGGTTGGACTTTGCGGCAAGGATGGCAGCCTGCTGCTGGCCAAAAAACTGCTGCAGGAGGTTCCGGCCGAGAACGGCACCCTTGAGCAGGTGGATATCGGCTATGTGGGCGATGTGGTCAAGGTCAACACCGATCTGATCGGGGTGCTGGAGCAGGGCGGCTATCTGCCGGTTATCGCTCCGGTCGGCGTCGGTCCGGAGGGTGAGAGCTACAACATCAACGCCGATGTGGTGGCTGGTAGGGTGGCTGCTGCCCTGCATGCTGAAAAACTGATTCTCTTGACCGACACGCCGGGTGTGCTGGACAAGGATAAGAAACTGATCCAGAAGATCAGCGTGGCCCAGATGCATCGCCTGATAGACGATGAATCGATCACCGGCGGTATGATCCCCAAGGTGGTCTGCTGTGCTGAGGCCTTGAATGATGGTGTGAAGAAGGCCCACATCATTGACGGACGGATGGAGCACTCCATTTTGCTTGAGATATTTACCGACATCGGCATCGGTACGGAGATAACCGCGTGACCAACCAACAATGGGTCGAAAAATCGGACCACTACATCATGAAGACCTATGGTCGCTACCCGATTGCACCGGTACGGGGCGAGGGCTGTCGTCTGTGGGATGCTGATGGCAAGGAATACCTGGATTTTCTGGCCGGTGTGGCGGTCAACAATCTGGGGCACTGTCATCCACGGGTGGTCAAGGCGATCCAGGATCAGGCTGCCACGCTGATTCACTGCTCCAATTACTACCAGATACCCCAGCAGATAGAGTTGGCGGAACTGCTCTGTAGCCACTCCTTTGCGGATCGCGCCTTCTTTTGCAATTCAGGGGCCGAGGCCAACGAGGCCGCCATCAAACTGGCCCGTAAATACAGTCGTGACACCTACGGCCCGGAGCGGTTTGAGATCATTACCGCCGCCGATTCCTTCCATGGTCGCACCATGGCCACGGTATCGGCTACCGGACAGGAGAAGGTGCAGCGTTTCTTCGATCCGCTGCTGCATGGCTTCAAGCATGTGCCGTTCGACGATGCCGCAGCCATCGAGGCGGCGATCACCCCCAATACCTGTGCCGTGATGCTGGAACCGATCCAGGGCGAGGGGGGGATCAACGTGCCGTCCAGCGACTACTTGACCAAGGTGCGTGAGCTCTGCGACCGGCACAAGCTGGTCCTGATTCTGGATGAGGTCCAGACCGGCATCGGCCGGACCGGCAAACTGTTTGCCTATGAGCATTTCGGTATCGAGCCGGACATCATGACCCTGGCCAAAGCCTTGGCCGGCGGTGCGCCGATCGGCACCATGCTGGCCCGTGAAGAGGTCGCTAACGCCTTTGTGCCCGGCACCCACGGTTCCACCTTCGGCGGCAATCCTCTGATGAGCGCTGCGGCCATCGCCTCGGTCCGAACGATCCTGGAGGAGGGGCTGCTGAACCGTTGCGAAGAGATCGGCGAGTATCTGCTGGGTGAGCTGGAGGCCTTGGGCAAGAAGTACCCATTTGTGAAAGAGGTCCGTGGTATCGGCCTGATGATCGGTATGTCGCTCAGCATTCCCGGCGCTGACATCGTCAAGCAAGGCCACCAAAGGGGTCTGTTGTTGAATGTGACCCACGACACGGTGCTGCGCTTTGTGCCTGCGTTGATCGTGAGCAAGCAGGAGATCAACCGGATGATCGAGATTCTGGAAGGTATATTCAAGGAGATTGCAGTATGACCAGGCATTTCCTGCGTCTGCGGGATTATACGAAGCAAGAACTGGACGGACTGCTTGCGCTGGCGGCAGAGCTGAAGCAGAAGCAAAAAAACGGCATTGAGCACCAGCTGCTGAAGGGCAAGACCCTGGCCATGATCTTCGAGAAGGCCTCCACCCGCACCCGCATCTCCTTTGAGGTGGGTATGTTCCAATTGGGCGGGCATGGTCTGTTCATCTCGTCGGCCAATTCCCAGATGGGGCGTGGCGAACCGATCAAGGACAGCGCCCGGGTGATGTCCCGCTACTGCGATGGCGTGATGATCCGCACCTTCGGCCAGGAGATCGTGGAGGAGTTTGCCCAGTATTCAAGCGTACCGGTCATCAACGGTCTGACCGACCTCTATCATCCCTGCCAGATCCTGGCTGACCTGCAGACCGTGATCGAGTACAAGGGCGGCTATCAGGGGCTCAAGTTCGCCTGGATCGGTGACGGCAATAACATGGCCAACACCTGGATCGAGGCAGCCGCCATTCTCGGTTTTGATCTGGCCCTGGCCTGCCCGCAAGGCTATCAGCCGGACCGAGAGGTCTTGGAGTGGGCCCAGGCCCAGGGCACTGCCAGCATCACTATCACCGAAGATCCGAAAGAGGCGGTGCGCGCTGCCCAGGTGATCAATACCGACGTCTGGGCCAGTATGGGCCAGGAGGCCGAGCAGAAACAGCGTGAGCAGGCCTTCCAGGGCTACTGCGTGGATGATCACTTGCTGGCACTGGCCGACCCTGCAAACATCGTGCTGCACTGCCTGCCTGCCCACCGCGGCGAGGAGATCAGCGACAGTGTGATCGAGGGCACGCACTCCGTGGTCTGGGACGAGGCAGAAAACCGGCTCCACATACAAAAGGCCATCATGGCCACGCTGATGAGATAATAACAGGATTTTTTAAGGAGACAGACCATGGCAAAACCGAAGCTGGATGCGAAGAAGATTGTACTAGCCTACTCAGGCGGGCTGGATACCTCGATTATCCTTAAGTGGCTCAAGAACGAGTACGGCGCCGAGATCGTCACCTTCTCTGCCGACCTGGGTCAGGGAGACGAACTGGATCCGGTCCGCGAGAAGGCCCTCAAGACCGGTGCCAGCACGGTCTATATCGACGATCTGAAGGAAGAGTTTGTCAAAGATTTCGTCTACCCGATGTTCCGGGCCAACGCCATCTACGAGGGCCACTATCTGTTGGGCACCTCCATCGCTCGCCCGCTGATCGCCAAGCGGCAGATGGAGATTGCAAAGCTTGAGGGCTGCGACGCCGTCTCCCACGGCGCCACCGGCAAGGGTAACGACCAGGTCCGCTTCGAGCTGGCCTACTACCATTTCGATCCCTCGATCAAGGTGATCGCCCCTTGGCGCGAGTGGAAGCTGAACAGCCGTAAAGCCCTGATCGCCTATGCCAAGAAGAACGATATCCCGATCCCGATCACCAAGAAGCGTCCCTGGTCCTCTGACCGCAACCTGCTGCACATCTCCTTTGAAGGTGGCATCCTGGAGGATACCTGGGCCGAGGCGCCGGAAGAGATGTATGTGCTGACCAAGAAGCCGGAAAAGGCCCCCAACAAGCCTCAGTATGTGGAGATCGAGTTCAGGAACGGTAATGCCGTTGCTGTTGACGGCGTCAAGATGTCGCCGGCCCAGCTGTTGGCCCACCTGAATTTCATCGGTGGCGAACATGGCATCGGCCGGGTGGACCTGCTGGAAAACCGTTCGGTGGGCATGAAGTCCCGCGGTGTCTATGAGACCCCCGGCGGTACCATCCTGCGTGAGGCCCATTCCGCTGTTGAGCAGATCACCATGGACCGCGAGGTGATGCGTATCCGTGACTCCCTGATCCCCGAATACGCCCGTCTGGTGTATGCCGGCTACTGGTTCTCTCCGGAGCGGGAGATGCTGCAGACCCTGATTGATGACTCGCAGAAGACCGTCAACGGTGTGGCTCGGGTCAAGCTGTACAAGGGCTACTGCCGCACCGTGGGCCGCAAGTCCGAGACCAACTCGCTGTTCAATCTGGATTTCGCTACCTTTGAGAAGGATCAGGTCTACAACCAGGCCGATGCCGAAGGGTTCATTAAGATCAATTCCTTACGGCTGCGGATCCGCTCCCTGATGCAGGGTAAGAAGTAGGGTGTGACCCAGCAACGGTTTCGGAAGGAACATATCGTCACCTCGGTGGTGGCGGTGATCATTGACGACCAGGAACGGGTGCTCCTCACCAGGAGGAGCATCCCGCCCTTCAAGGGTATGTGGGTCATGCCTGGTGGCAAGATCGACCTGGGCGAACCGATTGCGGTGGCACTCAGACGCGAGGTGGATGAAGAGGTCGGTCTGGCGGTTGAGGTCGGTGATCTGATTGATGTCTTTGAGCATGTCACCCCGGGTGAGGATAACTGCCACTACATCATCCTGTTTTACCGCTGCTGGCCGGTGCATACAGCGGTGAACCATAATCAGGATGAGGTGGAAGAAGCGCAGTGGGTGCCTCGCTCTGAATTTCCCCGCTACCCGATGCCGGACGGCACGCGCCACATCCTGACCAAGGTGTTTCCTGATCTCAACTGTCCTGTTGGACCGTGAGCTGACCATGCCGGAGATCATTGAAAAAAAGGTCAATCTGCAGTTTCCGTTGGGACACCACCTGCACTGTCTGATCGCGCAGCTTCCCAACCATCTGCACACCGGTGGCGGGCGCCTGCCGGCTGAGCAGGAACAACAGTGGCATGATGTTCGCTCGGTGCTTGAACTGGTGGCGCACGGGGAGGGGAACCTCAAGAAACTGCATTTTCTGCTGTTTCCCGAGTCCTGCCTGCCGGTCAATCGCTTTGACGATTTCCTGCAGCAGGTGCAGACGACCTTTCGCCCCAACACCGTCACCATGGTAGGCCTCGAACACGTATCGCTGCGCGAGTATCGGGCGCTGCTGGAACGGTTTCGGGACGACAACGCCGAGGCGATTGAGCTGGTGGAGCGTGATATTGATGCCGGCGATGTGCTGGCCATGCCGGTCAACTGGTGCGCCATTGTCATCAAGGAGGCCGACGGCGGACTGCGGGTCTTTCTGGAGGCCAAGAGTCATCCGTTCCACGGCGAGGAGTTCATTGACAAGCACCGTGACCTGTACCGCGGACGACATTTCTATCTGCTGCGCAGCAAGCCGTCCTGTTTCAACTTTATGGCGATCATCTGCCTTGATTATCTGTATCGCAACCTGTACCAGTCCAATATCAAGCAGATCATTGATCACGCCAATCAGCTTTACTTTAACACCCGCCAGGGACTGGACGCACTGTTTGTGGTCCAGTGCACGCCAAAGCCGGATCACCCGGCCTACCGTGATGTGGTCTGTGGTTTTTACGGTGAGTATCTGGAAGACCTGCCCGGTGTCCGCGAAACGGTGACGGTCTTTGGCAACACCTCAGGCGAGACCGTGATTGACGGCACAACCGTTCCGCAGGGGTTTGGTCACGCTGCAGTTGTGATCAATCGGCGCCATCGGCTGGCACAGGTCCAGTTCAGCGAATTCCGCACGGACACCTTTGATCATGCGCCGGTCTGTCGGCTGAGGTTCGGCAGTGGAACACGGTTGTTGTATTTTAACCTGCCGCTGCACCATGAACTCGACCCGCGCAGCTCTCGGGTGCCGCTCAAGGTGCACAGCATCATGGCGCGCAGTGTAGACGGCGGTTGGGAGAAGATCCCGGCTGCAGAGCCGACCGAAGGTTACTGGCTGGCTGAGGAATCTCAAGCTTGTAGAGAAGGAGTAGAGGGTCATGTCCCACGATAAACTTTGGGGAGGGCGGTTTACTCAGCCCACCGACAAGTTCGTAGAAGAGTTCACCGCGTCGATCGAGTTCGATAAACGTCTCTATCACCAAGATATACGCGGCTCAATGGCCCACGCCCGGATGTTGGGCCGCCAGGGAATCATCCCGCAGCAGGACGTGGAGTCGATCGTCCAAGGGCTGAAGGATATCCTTGAGCAGATTGAGGCCGGCACGTTCGATTTTTCGATCGGCCTGGAAGATATTCATATGAATATCGAGGCCCGTCTGTCGCAACGGATCGGCGAAGCTGGCAAACGTTTGCACACCGGTCGTTCCCGCAACGACCAGGTGGCACTGGATATCCGACTCTACCTGCGGGATGAGATCGTGGAGATCACCGCCTATCTGGAGATGTTGATCGACGCGCTGCTCGAGCAGGCCACGGCCAACCTTGATGTGGTCATGCCCGGTTTCACCCACCTGCAGTCTGCCCAGCCGATCCTGTTTTCACACCATCTGCTGGCCTACGTCGAGATGTTTAAGCGGGACAAGGCCCGCATGGAGGACTGTTTCAAGCGGGTCAATGTCATGCCGCTGGGAGCCGGGGCGCTGGCAGGTACCACCTTTCTGATTGACCGTGAGTATGTTGCCGAGCAGCTGGATTTCCCAACCGTGACCCGCAACTCGCTCGATTCGGTTTCTGATCGCGACTTTGCGATTGAATTCCTGGCTGCGTCCTCGATTTTGATGATGCATCTGTCCCGTTTTTCCGAAGAACTGATCCTCTGGTCCACCAGCGCCTTCCGCTTTGTGGAGCTGTCCGACGGTTTCTGCACCGGCTCCTCCATCATGCCTCAAAAGAAAAACCCGGACGTGCCTGAGCTGGTGCGGGGCAAGACCGGTCGGGTCTATGGTAATCTGATGGCGCTTTTGACCGTGATGAAGGCGCTGCCCTTGGCCTACAACAAGGATATGCAGGAAGACAAGGAGCCGCTGTTTGATACCATCGATACCGTCAAGGGCAGCCTGAAGATCTTCGGTGACCTGGTCAGGGAGATGCGGGTCAATGCCACTGCCATGGCCAAGGCGGCAGGTCAGGGGTTCTCCACCGCCACCGACGTAGCCGATTATCTGGTGCGTAAAGGACTGCCGTTCCGTGACGCCCACGAGGCAGTGGGCAAGGCGGTGGCTTACTGTGTCGAGAACGAGATGGATATTACCGACCTGTCCCTGGCGGAATGGCAACTGTTTTCACCCCATTTCAGTGACGACATCTTCAGTGTTATTACGGTCGAGGCCAGTGTGAATGCGCGCGACGTCATCGGCGGCACCGCCCGCAGACGGGTTGAGGCAGAGATTCGGTGCAGCCGTGAAGGGAAATAGCATGCAATCGGCATTACGACTCCCTGTCGGCCTGGCCGTGGCCGGAATGCTTGCCTTAAGCGGATGCGGCAAAAAGGGGCCGCTGGTCTATCCAGGCCTGCTGGTACCCGAGGCGCCGCAGGCGGTGCAGCTGGAGCAACGTGGCAGCAGCCTGCAGCTTTCTTTTAATCTGCCCGGCCGCGACCTCCGTGGACGGGGTCTGCAGTCGCCGTTTATAATTGAGGTGCGGCGTCGTGAGCTGAAGCCTGATGAGGTCGGCGAGTGTGGGATTTGTCCTCGGGATTATCAACCGCCGCTGCGGATTGACCCTGAATTTCCTGATCCGGCCCGCAAGTACGGCAAGCGGTTGGTACTGTTGGACAGTGATGTGCAGCAGGGTAAACGCTATCAGTACCGGATGGTGGCGGTGGGAGTTGATGGCGAGGCCGGAGCAGCTGCTGAAACGGTCCGGGCCCTGGTTTGCGCGGCACCGCCTACACCATCGGTTAATGCCACAATACAGCATGGTGGGGTGATTGTACTGGAGATGCAGGGAGAGGTGCCCGACAACGCCGAGTTGGTAGGTTACGCGATCTACCGTGCCACCGGTGATGAGGAATTGCCTTTCCAGCCATTGGCAACCACCCTGGGGACGAACCGCTATCTTGATCAAAACGTCCAGCCGGGCAGCCGGTATCGCTATGTAGTGCGGATGCTGGTCAGACGTTGGGATGAGCTGCTGCTCTCCAGTGAACCCTCTGCAGTGGTCGTGACTTCCTTGGATGAAGCGCCAAAGTGAGTTTATGTAGCCTGGTGGAGACAACAAAAAAGGCGACCGCGTATCGGTCGCCTTTTTTGTTGCTTAGCTACTAAGCGGATGCTTACTTGACCACCAGCTTCAGGGCCTCTTCGGCAACCTTTGCATAGGGGTTGGCGAACAGGATGATCAGGCAGACAACCAGAACGTAGATTGCCAGGGACTCGATCATGGCCAGACCGATCAGCATGATGGTCATGATTTTGCCGGAAGCGCCGGGGTTGCGAGAAACGCCTTCTACGGCGCGGCTAACAGCCAGACCTTGACCGATGCCGGTACCGAATGCACCGATTGCCATACCAAAACCAGCTGCCAGCATACACATAGTGAAGAATTCCATTGTACTACCTCCGTGTGGTGTGTGCTCCTAAACAGTATAGGAGTGATAAATTAGTGAGCTTCCTCGAGGGAGCCTTGAATGTAGATCATGGCCAGCAGCATGAAGACGAAGGCCTGGATAAAGGAGACCAGGATGCCCATCAGCATCATCGGCAGCGGGGCCAGGGGCAGATAGTACTTGGCGCCCAAGGTGAAAAAGATCATTAACACCAGTTCGTGGCCCTGCATGTTGCCGAACAGACGCAGCGTCAGCGACAGTACCCGGGACAGGTGGCCGATCACTTCGATGAAGAACATCAGCGGGGCCAGCCAGATGATCGGACCCATGAAGTGATGCACGTAGTGAAAACCGTGATTTTTAACGCCGACCACGTGGGTGGCCACGAATACCACCACTGCGCAGGCTGCAGTGGTGTTGATGTTGGCGGTTGGCGGGAAGAAGCCGGGGATCAGGCCAACCAGGTTGGAGACCAGGATGAACAGGGCCAGGGTGGCGATCAACGGGAAAAAGGGACGACCTTTTTCTCCCATCGACTCGGTGATCATATTCTCGATGCCGTCCACGATGATCTCCATAAAGTTCTGGAGCCCCTTGGGTACCTCGCGGATAACGCGGGTTGTCAGCAGCGAAACGATCAGCAAGACGATGATGATCAGCCAGGTGTAGGCGATGGCATATACCGCAGCATCACCGATATGCAGGGGCTCCAGGAGCTTGCGGAAGAAATCAAGGAAGATCAGGGGGTGGATCATGACTCATTCTCCTTCGTCTGTATGGCAACGTATAGCGTAAGACCAAATAGGCACAGCACCGTCACTGACAAACCGGCCAGCAGCCCCCAGACGGAGAACCAGCGGGAAGTAATGATCAGGTAAAGCGCCAGCGCCGTCAGTGAAATTCTGATCAGGAAGCGGACCATGGCCGACGCTACCGGACGTTCGGCAGGGGTAAGCGTCAGAAGGCTCCCCAAGGCGCGTCGCTGCCAGAGCAGATTGATAATGGCGATAACGCCGCCTGCAGTGGCGCTGACCGCAACTGCGGTGCTGAATGCAAAAAAACTGATGCCGGCCAGAAGCACCAGCAGCACAAGGCTGCCAATAATCAACAGCGTGGCCAGGTTATCCGTTTTCATCGTCGCGGCTCTTGCGCAGCTCACGGCTGGCGATCAGATGGATGTTTCTGAAGCCGGCGGCGATGCCGATAAACATGAAAATGTAGAAAAACCAGGGGGCCGTACCCAACCAGCGGTCCAGCGTCAGGCCAAACCAAACGCCAATGGCAATAGCGATGACCACCGACAGGCCCATGCTGGAAACTAACCCCGCGCTGCGGAAAAGGTCACGAAATTCACCCACGTTGACCTCCATCTTGGCGGGATTGTGTACAAAACCTGTGCTTCATACCATACGGTTGTAGCTGCTGTCAATCACTTCGTCGTCTAGGTGAGTAGCTTGAAGCTTTTTGCCGCAGCGGCGATGGTGGCATCGATCTCGGACTGGCTGTGGCTGATTGACATGAAGGCGGTTTCAAATTGTGACGGCGCCAGGTAGATCCCTTCGTTGAGCATGGCCTTGAAATAGGTGGCAAAGGCGGCGGTGTCGCAGCTTGACGCCGTGGGCCAGTCGAAGACCTCCCCCTTGGTGAAGAAGGCGCAGAACATGCTGCCGACTCTGGTGCTGTAGATCGGGTAGCCGGCGGCCTTGGCCGCCTGGCTGATGCCTTCAGACAGGGCGGCGCTCTTCGACTCTAACTGCTGGTAGAACCCGGGTTGTTGCAGCAGTTTGAGGGTCTCGATGCCGGCGGTCATGGCCAAAGGGTTGCCGGACAGGGTGCCTGCCTGATAAATGCCCCCAGACGGCGACAGTTTTTCCATGATTTCACGTTTGCCGCCAAAGGCACCCACCGGCAGGCCGCCGCCGATGATCTTGCCCAGGGTGGTCATGTCGGGAGTCACGCCATACAGCTGCTGTGCGCCGCCGTAGGACACGCGGAAACCGGACATCACCTCATCAAAAATCAGTACGATCCCCTGGTTGGTGCACAGCTCCCGCAGTCCTTCCAAAAAGCCGGGCCGGGGGGGTACCGTCCCCATATTGCCGGCCACCGGTTCAAGAATGATGCAGGCGACTTGATCCTTGTTCTCGGCAAGCAGGCGGGATACAGAATCAAGGCTGTTGTACTCCGCGGTCAGGGTGTGCTTGGCAAAGTCGGCCGGCACCCCGGGAGAATCGGGTACGCCAAAGGTGGCGGCACCGGAACCGGCCTTGACCAGCAGGGCGTCGGCATGGCCGTGGTAACAACCTGAAAATTTGAGTATTTTGTCGCGACCGGTGTAGCCGCGCGCCACGCGGATGGCGCTCATGGTGGCTTCGGTGCCTGAGCTAACCATGCGTACCATTTCAATGGAGGGGACGGCGTCAATCACCATTTGTGCCAAGGTGATCTCGAGTTCGGTGGGTGCGCCGAAGCTGGAGCCGCTGTCCATACACTGCTTGACGGCCGCCACAACCTGTGGGTGGCAGTGCCCGAGAATCATTGGTCCCCAGGAGCCGACGTAATCAATGTAGTTGTTGCCGTCTTCGTCAAAGACGTGGCTTCCTAGGGCTTTTTTGATGAACAGGGGGTCGGCGCCAACTGATTTAAAGGCGCGCACCGGGCTGTTAACACCACCCGGGATGATCTGCTTGGCGCGATTGAAAAGGGTGCTGGAGCGAGTATGGAGCATGGAAAACGACCTCCCGGGAAGTGTCAAGGCGTTACGTTTGTAACGGTGTGCGAGAGCTTTGTCAATCGCTTCTCTGTCGCGTTGCACGCCAACCATGGTTTGTAGAATGTCAGGTGAATCAGCTGGAATCTGGCGGGTAACGAAACCGATTTGAAGCCAGCGCCAATAGCGAAAAAAAGAGGGAAAAAGTGCTTGACAATTGAGAGTCAAATGAAATAGGTTTGGGTCGTTTTGTATACAGTATACTTTGTAACTACTTGATTTATCAGATTGGGGAGGTTGTAACGCATGCTTGGAATCTATCTACCCATCCTCGTTCTGCTGGGCGTGGCGATTGCTTTCGGTCTCGGCTCAGTGGTGTTTTCCTCTTTGATTGGCGAAAAAAAGATCACGCCGGTCAAGGTTGCGCCCTACGAGTGCGGTTGCGAGCCGATCGGCACAGCACGTGAGCGGTTTTCGATCAAGTTTTATCTGATCGCCATGCTGTTTATCCTTTTCGATATTGAAGCGGTCTTCCTCTACCCCTGGGCAATTCTCTACAAGAAGCTCGGTCTTTTTGGTCTGGTGGAGATGGGGCTGTTCATTGTGATTCTCTTTGTCGGTTATATCTATGTCTGGAAAAAAGGAGCACTGGAATGGGAGTAAATCAGTCGCTCGGTGGTAACGTCACCGTTACGTCCCTTGACAAGCTGGTCAACTGGACCCGTAAGTCGTCCATCTGGCCGATGACCTTTGGTCTGGCCTGCTGCGCCATTGAGATGATGGCAACTGGCGCATCCCACAACGACCTTGACCGTTTCGGTATCATTTTCCGGGCTTCGCCGCGTCAGGCCGACTGTATCATTATTGCCGGCACGGTCACCAAGAAGATGCTGCCGGTCATCAAGACCGTGTATGAGCAGATGCCGGAGCCGAAATGGGTTGTTGCCATGGGTGCCTGTGCCTGTTCGGGCGGCATTTTTGATACCTATAGCGTGGTGCAAGGTATTGACGAGGCGCTGCCGGTTGATGTCTACATCCCCGGGTGCCCCCCGCGTCCCGAGGCCTTGCTGTTTGGTCTGACGAAGCTGCAGGACAAGATCATGGGCGAGGCCAACTCGTTTGGCTCGGCGTTTGGCCTGGGTGACCGGGTCTCTACGGTCTGATTGATTCGGTTGCTACTAATTCATAACTACTGAAAAGGTTTCGACGCTATGGCAGACACAAATCGCGCCGTTGAAAAGCTGCAAGGCAAGTTCGCTGCCTCCATTCTGGAGGTCAAGGAAGACCGCGGTGACTGGATCGTCACGGTCAAGAAGGAAGAGATAGTCGCGGTGTTGGCCTTCCTGAAAAAGGAGTGCGCCTTCTCCATGTTAACCGATGTGACCGCGGTCGACTACCAGGGCAAACTGGAAGATCGTTTTATGATGGTCTATCAGTTGACCTCTGTGGCTAACAAGGATCGCATCCGGATCAAGGCCCCGGTCAGTGAGTCGGATTGCCGTATCGAGAGCGCAACGCAGGCCTTTGCCTCGGCCAACTGGCTCGAGCGCGAGGTGTTCGATCTGTTCGGCATCACCTTTGACAAGCACCCTGACCTGCGCCGCATCCTGATGACCCAAGACTGGGTCGGGCATCCGTTGCGTAAGGACTACCCGCTGCAAGGGCCTGATCGTGAGCCGTACAAGGGTCGCCTTTCCTGATAACAACGTAACGAACTTTACGAGCAGACGAGGCTATACATGGCTAATGAAATAATGACAATTAACATGGGGCCGCAACACCCCAGTACCCACGGCGTTTTGCGTATGCTGATCGAGCTGGATGGCGAAACCATCCAGAAGGTTGATCCGGATATCGGTTACCTGCACCGCGGGGTTGAGAAGCTGTCCGAGTACCGCACCTATCATCAAACCTTGCCACTGACCGACCGTTTGGACTACCTGGCCCCGATGAGCAACAATCTGGGCTATATCTTGGCTGTCGAAAAACTGCTGGGCATTGATGTCCCTGAGCGTGCTCAGACTGTCAGAATCATTATGGCTGAACTGACCCGTCTGCAGTCGCACCTGGTCTGGCTGGCTTGTCATGCCCTGGATATTGGTGCCATGACGGTCTTTATCTACGCCTTCCGTGAGCGTGAAACGGTAATGGAGATCTATGAACTGATCTCCGGTGCCCGCATGACCTCCAACTTCTTCAGGGCTGGCGGTCTCAGTCAGGATGTACCGCCTGAGTTTGAGAAAAAGGTCCGCGATTTTATGGCGGTGATGCCCGGTTATCTGGACACCTATGAAGGGCTTTTAACCAATAACCCGATCTGGCGCAAGCGTACCATCGGCAATGGCGTTATTTCGGCAGAGGACGCCACTGATATCGGCATTACCGGTCCGGCACTGCGTGGCTCCGGGGTCGATTTTGACCTGCGTCGCGATATCCCTTACGCTGGTTACGAGAACTACCAGTTCCAGGTGCCGACCGGTGAGAACTGCGACACCTACGATCGTTATAAGGTTCGTTTGGTTGAGATGCGTGAGGCCTGCAAAATCATTAATCAGGCTCTCGACCGGCTCAAGCCTGGCCCGGTGCTGGCCGATGCTCCGCAGGTCTGCTATCCTCCCAAGGATTCGGTCTACAACTCCATTGAAGGTCTGATCCATCACTTCAAGATCGCCAGCGAGGGGTATCCGGTTCCTGAGGGCGAGGTCTATATGGGCGTCGAGGCGCCCAAGGGAGAGCTGGGTTACTACATCGTCAGTGATGGAACTTCCAAGCCCTACCGGATGAGAGTCCGTCCGCCTTCATTTGTCAACCTGCAGGCCATTGAGAAGATGTCTAAAGGCAGCATGATTGCCGACTTGGTCGCTGTGATCGGAACCTTGGATATCGTGCTGGGCGAGATCGACCGCTAACCTGAGACCGGAAAAGGAGACGCCGCCGATGAGTGAAGCGGTTGCTGTCGCACAAGAAGCCGAAATGGAAGAGACTGTTTTTGAGCCAGCTCTTGCAGAAGAGGTTATCGAAAAATACAAAGATATCCCCGGCAACCTGATGCCCGTGCTGCAAGGGATCCAAGACGCTTACGGGTATGTTCCTAAGGACGCAGTGGCGTTGGTGGCCGAGCGACTGAATGTCTACCCCAGCCAGATCTATGGCGTATTGACCTTTTATGCCCAGTTCCACCTGAAGCCGCGTGGCAAGTATATTATCCGGGTCTGTATGGGGACTGCCTGTCACGTTCTTGGTGCAGAGCGGATACGTGAGACGTTCTATGAGCGGATCGGTATCGGCCATGCAGAAACCAGTGCTGACAAGCGTTTTACCTTCGAGCTGGTTGCCTGCCTGGGCGCCTGCGGCATGGCGCCGCTGGCAATGGTCAATGATGAGACCTATGGCAAGATGACCGTGCAGAAGGTTGATGAGATCGTCAAGGAATATTCTTCGCTCCCGCTCTAACCAGGGGACGTTCGTCAGGGGACAGAACACATGGCTGAAGCTATCAAGATACTGATCTGCCAGGGAACAGGTGGCATCTCCGCCGGAGCCAAGAAGGTGGAGGCCGAGTTCAATCGGGTGATCGCCGAAAAGGGGATCGCTGCAACGGTTGGCAAGCGTTGTGATATCATCAAGACTGGTTGCCGTGGTCTTTGCGCCAACGACGTGCTGGTTGACATCGTTGACGACAAGGGTTGCACTACCTACGATTTTGTGCAGCCTGAAGAGGTTGCCAACCTGGTTGAGGAACACATTCTTAAGGGTGAGCCGCTTGAGAAGCGCAAGGCCAAGCCCTATTACAACCAGTTTGTTGACGCACAGCGCCGGATTGTTATGTCTGGTTGTGGCCATATCGATGCAGAGTCACTTGATGCCTACCTGGCACAAGACGGCTTTAAGGCCATAGAAAAATGCATCAAGCAGATGAAGCCGGCCGAGGTGATCGAAGAGGTCAAAAAATCCGGTCTGCGCGGTCGTGGGGGCGGTGGCTTTCCCACCGGCATGAAATGGTCTTTCTGTGCTGCCTCCCCGGGCCACCACAAGTACATCATCTGTAACGCCGACGAGGGCGACCCCGGTGCCTTTATGGACCGCTCGATCCTGGAAGGCGACCCCTACTGCATCATTGAAGGTATGATGATCTCGGGATACGCCATTGGCGCCCAGTTCGGCTATGTCTATGTGCGTGCCGAGTATCCGCTGGCCATCGAGCGTCTTCAAAAGGCGATCGACACCTGCTACGAGAAGGGCTACTTGGGCAAGAACTGCATGGGGCTCGGTTTTGAATACGACATGCGGATCAAGAAGGGGGCCGGTGCTTTTGTCTGCGGTGAAGAGACTGCGCTGATGGCATCTATCGAGGGTGAGCGCGGTATGCCCCGTCCCCGTCCACCGTTCCCTGCGGTGAAAGGTTTGTGGCAGAATCCCTCCAACATCAACAACGTTGAGACCTTTGCCAACGTTCGCCACATCATCAATAACGGCGCTGATTGGTATGCCGCCATCGGTACCGACACCACCAAGGGTACCAAGATCTTCGCCGTGACCGGCAAAGTCAAACACACCGGTCTGGTGGAAGTGCCTGCCGGTATGACTGTCCGTTCGGTTATCTATGACGTCTGCGGCGGTATTCTCAATAACCGTAAATTTAAGGCCGTGCAGGCCGGCGGCCCCTCCGGCGGCTGTATCCCTGCCGAGATTCTGGACACCCCGGTTGACTATGACTCGTTGATCAAGGCTGGCGCCATGATGGGTTCCGGCGGTCTGGTGGTCATGGATGAAACTACCTGTATGGTGGACGTCTCCAAGTTCTTCCTGACCTTCACCCGGATGGAGTCCTGCGGCAAGTGCGTTCCCTGCCGGATCGGCCTCAAGGCGATGCTGGACATCCTGATCCGTATCACCGAGGGCAACGGCCGTGAGGGCGATATCGAGACCTTGATCGATCTCGGTACCACCATCAAGCAGGCCTCGTTGTGCGGTCTCGGCCAGACAGCTCCCAACCCGGTGCTTTCCACCATCCGTTACTTCCGGCCTGAATATGAGGCCCACATCAATGACAAGCGTTGTCCTTCAAACAGCTGTAAAGAGCTGCTGCTGTGGCAGGTGGTTGAAGACAAGTGCGTCAAGTGCGGTGCCTGTAAGAAGGTCTGTCCGGTAGATGCCATCGTCTGGGAAAAAGGGCAGATCGCCTATCTGGACAAGGAAAAGTGCACCAAGTGTAAGTCCTGTTATGACGCCTGTCGTTTCATGGCGATTGAGTAGTCACGGTACCCACGTAAACTCCAGCAATCGAGGTCTTTGATGGTCACTCTGACGATAGACGACAAGCAGGTTCAGGTTGCAAAAGATGCAACCATTTATGATGCCGCCAAGGCTGCCGGTATTAACATTCCGATTCTCTGCCATGACAAGAAGCTGAAGCCATTCGGCGCCTGCCGGATGTGTCTGGTTGAGGTGGAGCAGATGAAGGGGCGCCTGATCCCGGCCTGTACCACACCGGTCACCGAAGGGATGATCGTGCGCAGCAGCACTCCGCCCGTTGAGAAGGCCCGTAAACTGGTGCTGGAACTGCTGATGCTGAATCACCCGCTGGACTGCCCGGTCTGCGACAAAGGCGGCGACTGCGAACTGCAGAACCTGGCCTACGACCACAAGGTCAACGTCAACCGCTTAAGTGATGAAAAGTTCCATCACGAGATCGACTATAACAACCCGCTGATCGAGCGCGATCAGAACCGTTGCGTACTGTGCGGCAAGTGTGTGCGGATTTGTGACGAGATTGTCTCCCGCGGCGCCCTTACCTTTATCAGCCGCGGTATTGAGACCAAGATCGGCACCGAGTTCGACGGTCCCTTGAGCTGCGAGTTCTGCGGTTCCTGTATCTCGGTCTGCCCGGTTGGGGCCCTGCTGGCTCGTCCCTTCAAGTTTAAGTCCCGTTTTTGGGCCCTGCAGAAGAAGCAGTCGGTCTGTGGCTACTGCGGTACCGGCTGCAGCGTGACTTTGGGTGTCAAGGACAACAAAGTACTGACTACGATCTACGACGAGAATCAGGGCTTCCACAACGGCCAGCTCTGCGTCCGTGGCCGCTTCGGCTATCAGTTCATCTCCTCTGAGAAGCGACTGACCACGCCCCTGATCCGCAAAAACGGTCAGCTGGTTGCTGCTGGTTGGGATGAGGCGCTGTCACTGGTAGCATCCAAGTTGAAGGGTGCCGGTAACGCAGCAGCAGCCCTTGCCACCCCGCGTATGACCAACGAGGAGCTTGCGCTGCTCAAGCAGTTAATGACGCAACAGGTTGGCAGCGCAAACATCGACCATTCAGCCGGTTATGGCCACGCTGCCCTGACCGATGGTCTGGCCAAGAGCTTCGGTGTGGCTGCTGCGCCTTCATCAATCCTCGATATCCAGAAAAGCGACCTGCTGCTGGTCATCAAGAGCGATGCCTATGAGACCCACCCAGTGGTTGGTTTTGAAATCAACATGGCGGTCAAAAACAAGGGCGCCAACCTGCAGATAATCTCTGACAAGCGTGGCAAGCTGGGTAAACTGCCCAAAGCGAGTACCCTGTTGCATGCGCCTGGCACTGAAGTGACCCTGTTGAACGCCATTGCCAAGGTATTGGTCGACGAGAACCTGACCGGTGCTGCGACATCGGTTCCCGGTTATGCTGAACTGACTGCCGGTCTGGCTGCCTTTGCACCGGAGAACGTTGCTGCACAGTGCGGCGTCAGCGCCGAGGCGATCAAGGAGCTGGCACGCAGCTATGCAGCAGCCGAAAAGGCGCTGATCATTCTTCCTGCCGGCCTTGCCTATCCTGCCCATGATGCCCAACTGGCCCATGCCGCGGCAAACCTGGCCATATTGACCGGCAAGCTGGGCAAGGAAGGCTCAGGTTTGCTGGTGTTGCAGGAGAAGAACAACAGTCAGGGCGCGGTAGATACGGGCTTTGTGCCGGCTGCTGGCGGCAGGAATGCCCAGCAGATCCTGGCTGGCTGTGCCGATGGCAGCATCAAGACCCTGTTGATTGCGGGTGAAAACCCAGTTGTTTCTTATCCTGATCAGGCCAAGGTCAAGAGCGCGCTGGACAAGGCCGAGTTTGTGGTAGTGGCTGACCTGTTCCTGACCGAGACGGCGCAACTGGCTGACGTGGTCCTGCCGGTCTGCTCCTACGCAGAGAAAGAAGGCACCTTTACCGCCACCGATCGTCGTGTGCAGAAGGTGCTGCCGGCAATTTCTGCCGTTGGCCAGAGCCGCGCCGAGTTTACTGTCTATGGTGATCTGATTCATGCTCTGGGCGGTCAGGCTTCAGCAACACCCGCCGAGGTGTTCGCCCAGATTCCGGCTTACGCTGGCATCGACTATGCCGCGCTTGCAGCTGATGGCGTCTTTGCCCCGGTGGCGGTCAAGCCTGTTCTGGTCCTGCCTGTGGCTGCCGCCGCCCAGGTGGAGCCCGGCAAGATTGCCCTGCTGACCGGCGCTGCCCTCTACCACTGCGGTACGATGTCGCTCTATGGTGAAGGCACGGTTGCTGCCTGTCCGGAAGGGTATATTGAACTGTCCCATGCCGATGCTGCTCGGATGAAGATTGCTGATGGTGACGATGTGAATGTCACTTCCGCTAGTGGCACCGTTAAGCTGAAGGCACGTCTGAGCTTGCGGATGGCTGAAGGTGTGGCCTTCGCCCCCTATCACTTTGCCATTAACCAAGTGTGGTCTGGCGCCACAGTGACCGGCGTAACTGTTTCGAAGTAACGAGATACTGGACTCTTAACGCTACCAGAGAAGGAAAGAGGAACCGATGGACATCGTAATTCTTGGACTGCCGCTGTACTATTACATCGCCATGGTTGCGAAGGTGCTGGTTGCATTTTTATTCGTGCTGCTGACCGTAGCTTATGCGACCTACGCTGAGCGCAAGATTATCGGTTTCATGCAGGTGCGTATCGGACCGAACCGCACTGGTCCCAAGGGTCTTTTGCAGCCGATTGCTGACGGCTTGAAGCTTTTCTTCAAAGAAGAGATCATTCCGGCAGAATCAAATAAATTCGCTTTCCTGTTGGCGCCTCTGATCGCGTTGGTACCAGCGTTTATTACCTTTGCTGTTATCCCGTTCGGCACCACGATCACCGTCTTCGGCTATGACGTTCCGCTGCAGATCGTTGGCTACTATGATGCCGGGGTTGGCAAGGTCGTAGATATCAATGTCGGCATGCTCTACGTGTTGGCCATGTCGTCACTGGGTGTGTATGGCATTGTGCTTGCCGGCTGGGCCTCCAACAGCAAGTATTCACTGCTGGGCGGCCTCCGGGCTTCCGCTCAAATGGTTTCGTACGAGCTGGCAGCAGGCCTCGCCATCATTCCGGTCTTTATGCTGGTTGGCTCTCTTTCGCTGCAGGAGATCGTAAACGCACAGGTCGGCATGAAGTGGTTCATCTGGAACAGCCCGATGACCTTTGTTGCCGGTATGATCTTCTATGTGGCGACCCTGGCAGAGATCAACCGGGTTCCGTTTGACCTCCCTGAGGCAGAGACCGAGCTTGTCTCTGGTTTTTGTACCGAGTACTCATCCATGAAGTATGCCATGTTTTTCATGGCCGAGTACGCCAACATGGTTACGGTAAGTGCCTTGATGGTAACCATGTTCCTTGGTGGCTGGGACGGTCCGTTTGTCTCCACCTTCCCGTTGCTTTCTCCGGTGTACTTTGTTGCTAAGGTTTACTTCCTGATGTTTATGGCTATGTGGATTCGCGCCACGCTGCCGCGGTATCGTTATGACCAGCTTATGGCGCTGGGCTGGAAGGTCATGTTGCCGACAACCCTGGCAATCATCGCGATCACCGCCATTGCCGGGTACTTCGGGTTCTACACGTTTAGTGACTTCTTCGGGATCTAGGCTGTCCAGAAAATTCTGACCTAACAAAGAACGACAGGATCAATAAAGGAATACGTTATGCCGAATCCGTTTACACCGATCATCCAAGGAATGAAGATCACCTTTGGGCATCTGTTCAAAAAACCGGTTACTCTCATGTATCCTGATGAGCGTCCCAAGGTTGCCGAGCGGTTCCGCGGTCTGCACGCCCTGAAGGTGTCCCATAACAAGGCCAAGTGCGTGGCATGTTATCTCTGTCCGACGGTCTGTCCTGCCAAGTGCATCACCGTTGAGGCGGGGGAGGATGCCAATCACGACAAGTTTGCGGCAAAGTATGAGATCGACATGCTGCGTTGTATCTTCTGCGGTTATTGTGTTGAAGCCTGCCCGGTGGATGCGCTGAAGATGACGGGCGAGTTTGAGCTTGCCAACTACCGCCGCGAAGATTTTGTCTTCACCAAGGAACGACTTTTAGAAAAGAAATAAAGGAGCGCAGTACATGGATATCACATCTGTCTTCTTCGCCATTGTCACCATCGTGGCCGTTGTGTCGGCCCTGCTGGTCGTCACCTGCAAGAACCCGATCAACAGTGCGCTCTCCCTGGTGCTGACCTTCTTCTGCCTGGCAACCTACTATGCCATGCTGGACGCTCCGTTCATGGCCGCCATCCAGATAATTGTCTATGCCGGCGCTATCATGGTCCTGATCGTGTTCACCATCATGCTGCTCAATATCCGGGTGGATGCCAACAAGAAGCATACACACCAGATCGTGCTCGGCAGTGTAATCGGCATAGTCACCCTGCTGCTGGCCGGCCTGTTCATCATCAAGGGTAATGTTGCAGCCCCGACTGGCCCGATCACCCCTGAGATGATTGCACAGTATGGCCACACCGAACTGATCGGTACGGTGATGTTCACCGAGTTCCTGTTGCCGTTCGAGGTCACCTCGATCCTTCTGCTGGCTGCCATGGTGGGTGCTGTCATACTCGCCAAGAAAAAACTTTCCTAGAGGTGGCATGATAATGGATAACCTGAACAATTACCTGCTTGTCAGCGCCGTGCTGTTTTCTATCGGCACCATCGGGGTCCTGACCCGCAAAAACGCTATCGTGGTGTTCATGTGCATTGAAATGATGCTCAACGCGGTAAACCTCTCCTTTGTCGCCCTTTCTCGTCATCTGGGCAACCTTGATGGACAGGTGTTCGTGTTCTTCATCATGACCGTGGCGGCTGCTGAGGCTGCTGTTGGTCTGGCCTTGTTCATCTCGTTCTTCAACAATCGCGAGTCGATTGACATTGACGATGCCAACCTGATGAAGTGGTAGATACGGCTGCTCGCCGCAGCGCTTGAACCGATACGTGATAAGACGAATTGAATAAAGGAGTAGCTCAATGTTCGACAACGTGTGGCTGATACCCCTGTTTCCCCTGATCGGATTCCTGATCAACGGTTTGCTGGGTAAGAAGATCAAGAATGAGACAGTCATTGGCTCGATTGGCGCCTTTGCGGTACTCTGCTCGTTCATAGTATCCGTCATGACCTTCCTCAAGTTGATCGGTCTCCCTGCAGAGGAGCGGGTGGTCAACGTCAAGATCTTCACCTGGATGACCGCCGGCAACTTTAATGCCGACATCGCCTTCCTGATTGATCCGCTGTCCTGCTTGATGCTGCTGGTGGTGACCGGTATCGGTTTCTTGATCCATGTGTATTCCATCGGATACATGCATGGAGAGGAAGGTTTCTACCGGTTTTTCGCCTACCTGAACCTGTTCGTGTTCTCCATGCTGCTGCTGGTTATGGGCAACAACCTGCTGCTGATGTTTGTCGGCTGGGAAGGTGTTGGTCTTTGCTCCTACCTGCTGATCGGCTACTACTTCCACAAGAAGTCAGCCGGTGACGCTGGCAAGAAGGCCTTTGTGATGAACCGGGTAGGTGACTTTGGTTTCCTGCTGGGTACCTTTACGCTGTTCTGGTTCATGGGCCAAACCCACAACGTCTGGACTATTCAATTTACAGAAATGGCTGCCAATGCCCACCTGCTGCCTACCGGCGGCATTGTTACGGTCATTACGCTCTGCTTCTTCCTGGGCGCCACCGGTAAATCAGCCCAGATCCCGCTCTACACCTGGTTGCCTGACGCCATGGAAGGTCCGACCCCCGTCTCCGCCCTGATTCACGCTGCCACCATGGTTACTGCCGGTGTCTACATGATCGGCCGGATGAGCTATCTGTTTATCCGCTCCCCGGAGACCATGATGGTGATCGCCGTAATCGGTGGTTGTACCGCCCTTTTCGCCGCTACTATCGGCACGGCCCAGAACGACATCAAGCGCGTGCTGGCCTACTCCACTGTTTCCCAGCTGGGCTACATGTTCCTGGCAATGGGTGTTGGTGCCTTTACTGCCGGTATCTTCCACCTGATGACCCACGCCTTCTTCAAGGCTTGCCTGTTCCTTGGTTCCGGTGCGGTTATCCACTCCATGCACGGCGCACTGCATCACATTCATTCCCATGACGATGCGCAAGATATGCGTAACATGGGTGGCCTCAAGAAGCATATGCCGCTGACCTTTATGACCTTCCTGGTTGCCACCATTGCCATTGCCGGTATCCCTGGCTTTGCCGGATTCTTCTCCAAGGATGAAATCTTGTGGCAGGCCTTTGCCAACCCGCTACATGGCAGCCTGAATATGCTGTTGTGGGGTATGGGTGCCTGTGCTGCCCTGCTGACCGCCTTCTACATGTTCCGTCTGGTCTTCATGACCTTCTTCGGCAAATGCCGTATTAAAGAGGGGGCTGAGAAGCATCTGCACGAGTCGCCGATGGTGATCGTAATCCCGCTGATCGTGCTGGCGCTGCTGTCCATCGTTGGGGGCTACGTCGGCCTGCCCAAGCTGATCGGTGACGTGGTGGGTGGCATCCCCAACTACCTGGAGCATTATCTGGAGCCGGTCTTTGCCAATGCCAACGCCTATGTGAAGGCAAATCTGCATAGCGACCACCACCATAGCCATGCCCTGGAGTGGGGTCTGATGGGCCTCTCCGTGGTGATCGCCCTGATTGGTATCTCGATCGCTGCTCTGCTGTACCTAGTAAACCCCGAACTGCCCAAGAAGTTCACCAGTGCCTTCCCGGTATTGCACCGTGCTGTGTACAACAAGTGGTACATCGACGAACTGTATGACTTTATGATTGTCAATCCCTGTAAGTCGCTGGGTAATTTCCTCTGGAAAGGGTTTGACGTGCTGGTGGTGGATGGCCTGGTGAACGGCGTTGCCCACGTAGTGATGGCCTTTGGCGGCGTCACCCGTTACCTGCAGACTGGCCAGATTTACAACTATGCTTGGACCATGGCCTTTGGCGTGGTCGTGATCGTCGGTTACTATCTGTTTAAGTAACGTTCCGTTTCGCATTCTGTATAAAGGAGCAGATTCGATGAGTAACATTCTGAGCGTAATGACCTTTCTGCCGATCCTGGGGGTGCTCCTGCTGCTCTTCATCCCCAAGGAGAGCAAAGGTGTCCTGCGCGGCGTCGCGATGTTTACGACGATCGCCACCTTCGTGGTTTCGCTGCCGATCCTGACCGGCTTCCAGACCATCGCCGACTATCAGTTCGTGGAGAACGTACCCTGGATCGCTGCCGGTCCGTTCGCCATGCGCTACAACATTGGTATTGACGGCATCAGCCTCTGGCTGGTGATCCTGACCACCTTCATCATGCCGATTGCGGTGCTGTCCACCTACACCGCTGTCGAAGAGAAGGTGAAGGAGTACATGATCTGCCTGCTGCTGCTCGAAACCGGTATGCTTGGCGCGTTCATCTCGCTCGACCTGTTCCTGTTCTATATCTTCTGGGAAGTGATGCTGATCCCGATGTACTTCATGATCGGTATCTGGGGTGGCAAGAACCGGATCTATGCTGCGGTTAAGTTCTTTGTCTACACCATGGTCGGTTCGCTGCTGATGTTGGTCGCCTTGATCTACCTGTACTTCCTGGGCACCAAGGCAGGTATCACCGATTTTAGTCTGCTGCACTTCTTTGATCTGAAGGTTGATCCGGCAACCCAGACCTGGCTATTCCTGGCCTTTGCCTTCGCTTTTGCCATCAAGGTGCCGATGTTCCCGCTGCACACCTGGTTGCCTGATGCCCATACCGAGGCGCCGACTGCTGGCTCCGTTATCCTGGCCGCCATCCTGCTGAAGATGGGTACCTACGGTTATGTCCGCTTCGCCATGCCGCTGTTCCCTGAGGCAACCCATCAGTTTACCCCGCTGATCGCAACCCTTGCGGTGATCGGTATCATCTACGCTGCACTGGTTGCCATGGTGCAAGAGGATGTCAAGAAGCTGGTGGCTTACTCCTCGGTGGCCCACCTTGGTTTCGTCATGCTGGGTGTATTCGCCCTCAATGAGCAGGGTGTCACCGGCGGTATGCTGCAGATGCTGAACCACGGTGTTTCCACTGGCGCGCTGTTCCTTATCGTCGGCTTCATCTACGAGCGTCGCCACACCCGTCTGATTACCGACTTCGGCGGTCTTTCAAAGCAGATGCCGATCTTTGCTACCATCTTCATGATCGTGACCCTGTCATCAGTCGGTTTGCCTGGTACCAACGGTTTTGTCGGCGAGTTCCTGATATTGGTGGGCGCTTTTGAGAGCTCCCTGCGTTGGTGGGCCGTTATCGCATCCAGTGGCGTCATCTTTGCCGCCGTGTACATGCTCTGGATGTTCCAGCGTGTCATGTTTGGTGAATTGGATAATCCCAAGAACCAGGTGCTGGAAGACCTGAATCTGCGTGAGATTGCCATTATGGTTCCGCTGATTGTACTGATCTTTGTGATGGGTGTGTATCCGAACCCGTTCATTGAAAAGATGACCCCGTCCGTCAAAAAGGTGATTGCCAAGGCCCGCATTGAGCCGGTGGCAACCGCCAAGGTTGTCGCCCCTGTAGCAGTGCAGCCTGAAGCTGCTCCGGTTCAGCCTGCTGCTGAAAAGCCGGCCGGTCACTAGCCAACTGAGTCAACGTTCCTGGAGGACTGTTCAATGGAAATCAATGTAGCCCAACTATTTCAGACGATTAACCTCGCCACCATCATGCCGGAAGTCATCCTTTCGGTGGTCGCTATGGTGTTGTTGCTGGTTAACGTCTTCGTGCCCTCCAAGTCCAAGGGATACCTGGCTTGGCTCAGTCTGGCAGGCCTTGTAGCTGCCGGTTGTGCTGCAGCCAGCGGATGGGGACAAACCATCGAGAGCTTCAGCGGCTCAGTGGTGCTGGATAACTTCGCGATCTTCTTCAAGGTGATCTTCGTGGTTGCCGCCGGTTTGTCTGTTCTGATCAGCGATCAGTACATGGAGCGTGAAGGCTGTAATCACGGTGAACTCTATCCGCTGGTGCTGTTCACCACCGTTGGTATGATGTTGATGGCCTCCGGCACCGATATGATGACCATCTTCCTTGGCCTTGAGCTGATGTCGATCTCATTATATGTGCTGGCAGGCTTCAACCGTGCCAACGTTAAATCCAACGAATCCGGCATGAAATACTTCCTGCTGGGCGCCTTCTCTACCGGTTTCCTGCTTTATGGCATGGCCCTAGTGTACGGTGCCACCGGCACGACGCGGATTGCCAAGATCGCCGCTGCAGCAGCCCAGATGCAAGCGCCGAGCACCATGTTCCTGATCGGTGCACTGCTGATCCTGACCGGTTTTGCCTTCAAGATCGCAGCTGTTCCGTTCCACATGTGGACACCGGACGTCTACGAAGGAGCCCCGACTCCGATCACCGCGCTGATGTCTGCTGGCCCCAAGGCAGCTGGTTTTGCCGCCTTCCTGCGCATGTTCCTGGTGGCCTTCCCCACGTTGCAGGCTGATTGGTCCGATCTGCTCTGGATCCTGGCTGTGTTGACCATGACCGTCGGTAACATCACCGCCCTCCGTCAGGATAACATCAAGCGCATGCTGGCATACTCGTCAATTGCACACGCTGGTTACGCTCTGGTCGGCTTTACCGCCGCCAATAGCACCGGCACCGCCGGTATCCTGTTTTACATGCTGTCCTACGCCTTCATGAACATCGGTGCTTTTGCCATCGTAGTCCTGGTTGCCAAGCAAGGCGAAACCAACGGTAATGTACAGGACTTTGCCGGCCTGGGCCACAAACGCCCGGCTCTGGCCGCTGTCATGACCCTGTTCCTGTTCTCCTTGGCCGGCATGCCGCCCACCGCCGGCTTCATTGGCAAGTTCTATCTGTTCTCCGGTGCTGTCGAGGCTGGGTACGTATGGCTGGCCGTGATCGGTGTGCTGAACAGCGCCGCCTCGGTCTACTACTACCTGCGCGTTATGGTCTACATGTACATGAAACCGTCTGAAGAGGAGTTCAGCTGGGTTTCTGTTTCCGCTCCGATCGCACTTGCTCTGGTTATCTCCAGTCTTGGCTCCTTGGTGCCTGGCATCGTGCCTTCCTATTTGCTGCAATTTGCAGAGGCGGCGGTAAAGCTGATTTAAGACGTTTTGATACGTTCCTGCACATGAAAAATGGCGATCCTTCTTCAGGATCGCCATTTTTCGTTGTAAGAATCTTTATGTGCTTGCGGAAGGCCGCTCATACTGTCCACAAACAAAAAGGCCGTTAAACGCTAAATTACGGCGCTCACGGCCCTACATGACGAGAATGGCGGAGGCACATGGGAATCGAACCCACCGAGGAGATTTCTCATCCCCTCCACCGGTTTTGAAGACCGGGCGGCCCACCAGCGACCGACGTACCTCCGAACGTAAAACGGGTTAGGAAACTAAATCCTAACCCGTTTTGTGTATGGCGCGCTTGGAGAGATTCGAACTCCCGACACCCAGATTCGTAGTCTGGTACTCTATCCAGCTGAGCTACAAGCGCTTGGTGCAACAGTCAAGCATATGGCGGAGAGAGAGGGATTCGAACCCTCGATACCGGTTGTCCCAGTATACTCGCTTAGCAGGCGAGCGCCTTCGGCCTCTCGGCCATCTCTCCTCTCTCGTGACAAGGATTTTTATCTATACACACTTTCGGGCTTAAATGCAACAGTGAATTCTTTGTGCTCAGCCAAAACTCCGGGTAGCGCTAACGGGTCTATTTTCCTTTTTTAAGATCTACCAAAATAAGCTTTGCAACCGCTTTGAGAGTCTCGAAAACGCCTTCACCGGTTGAGGCGCAGGCCTCAAAGTCAGGGACGTTGGTGGGGTTCAATTCCTTGCGAAGCTCATCAACAGGAACGGCATTGGGGAGATCCCGCTTGTTGTACTGTACGACGTAGGGAAGTTTATCCAGGTCGTAGCCTTGTTCTTTAAGGTTGTGTCTGAGGTTTTCAAGGGATTCGACGTTGGCATCCATCCGCTCTTCCTGGGAGTCAGCAACAAATACAATGCCATCGACTCCTTTTAGGATAAGTTTGCGCGATGCATCATAAAATACCTGCCCCGGTACCGTGTAGAGGTGAAAACGAGTCTTGAAGCCGCGGATTTCGCCTAAGGCAAGAGGCAGAAAGTCGAAAAACAGGGTGCGTTCAGTCTCGGTTGCCAGGCTGATCATCTTGCCTTTGGCTTCTGGAGCTGTCTTTGAATAGACGTGCTGCAGATTGGTCGTCTTGCCGCATAAGCCGGGACCGTAGTACACAATCTTACAGTTGATTTCGCGGGATGCATAGTTGATGAAAGACATGCTGCGTACCTCGAGAGGGCTGGCTAACTGAACAGGTTGTCTATGTCGTCGTCAGTGATTTCGGCAAACGGGAACGACGAGTTGCCAGACTTGGCCTGTTCTTCTGATTTCTTCATCAGTTTTTCGAAGATAGTAGACAGTTCCTCGGAGGATTTTTTGACCCGTAAACGGACCAGGCCCAGTGATGAGCGATTGTCAAACAGTACCACAAGAATGACGCGGCCGCCGACAATAGAGATATGCAGGTTGTCCTTCTCGCCCTCATGAAAGAGGATCGAAAATTCTTTTTCGCCGATCAGTTTGGCAAGTCCACCGGTGGCGGCGATGTTGCCGGCGGTCAGCGATGCCAGGGAAGTAGTATCGAAACGCTCGGTCTCGCCAACGCCGGAGATCAGTTGGCCGTTTTTATCAACCAGAAAGATTACCTTTGAGTTTGAATCCTTGAGGAGCCGCTCAATAACGGCGTTAATTTCTTGAAATTCCTCATCATACATGACCATCTGGGATGTGGACATGCCATATCTCCTTATTGTGGGGCCGCTTTTCGGCAGGCTGCTTGCTAATGCTTGTCTATAACAGAACCAGACTGCAGATTCAAGCTGATTCATCGTGTGTGCGGCCCACAAGCATGGATATAGCCTTGAGTTTTAGGCTTGTTTCGCTTACGATACCGCTACTTGAGTTGCTCAACTTTTCAGGAGTTTTCATGACAACAGAGTATCTGCCGAAGTGGATCGCCTGGGAAACTACCCAGCGATGCAACTTGCGCTGTGTCCATTGCCGCTGTTCATCGGAACTGACCTCGTCAGAAGGGGATTTTGCCACCCAGGAAGGGAAGGGCTTGCTCGACGAGATAGCTGCCTTTTCTAAGCCTGTTGTGGTGCTGTCCGGCGGGGAGCCACTGATGCGTCCCGATATCTTTGATCTGGCGCAGTATGGGACATCGCTGGGATTGAGGATGTGTATGGCTACCAATGGGTCACTGGTGACAGATGAGGTCTGCGAGCAGATGAAGGCTGCCGACATCAAGATGGTTTCTCTCTCTCTTGATGGGTCGACTGCCGCCATTCACGACAACTTCAGACAGTGCCCCGGCGCTTTTGAGGGTGTAGTGCGTGCGGCGGAGTTGTTTAGAAAACATGGCCAGAAGTTTTTGATAAACTCATCCTTCACCAAACGCAATCAGCATGACATCGCCGATACGTTTAAGCTTGCAAAATCCTTGGGGGCAACCGCCTGGTACATGTTTATGATCGTGCCCACCGGTCGTGGCGAAGAGATTATGAACGAGCTGATCTCGAAAGAAGATTACGAGGAGATACTGGATTGGCACTATCAGCAGGAGAAGCTTGAGGATGAGATTCTGATGCGACCAACCTGTGCGCCACATTACTATCGAATTGTGCCGCAGAAGGCCAAGGCTGAGGGGGTCGCGTTCCAGCGTCGTTCGCTCACCTTTTCTACGGGTGGTGGCAAAGGCTGCATCGCTGCCCAGAGCATCTGCTTGATCGATTGTTTTGGCAATGTCAAACCCTGTTCGTACTTTCACCGGGTTGCCGGCAATGTCAAAAAGACGCCGTTTCGCGAGATATGGGAAAATTCGGAGATATTTAAAGACCTGCGTAACTTTAAGGCCTACAAGGGCAAGTGTGGACAGTGCGAATACATCAACGTCTGTGGTGGTTGCCGTGCTCGGGCGGATGCGGTGTACGGTGACTACATGGCGGAAGAGCCTTTCTGTAACTATATCCCGATCAAGGCTGCCTAGGAATGCTTTTTCGTGTTGACAGCAGGCGACAAGCTGTATATAAACAAAAGCTCTTCGCCCGGATAGCTCAGTTGGTAGAGCAGTGGACTGAAAATCCACGTGTCGCTGGTTCGACTCCGGCTCCGGGCACCATCTCAACATTAACAAAGGCATCTGTCCGCAGGACAGGTGCCTTTTGTGTCTCAAGGGGGGCCTGATAGTGAAAAGAGTGCTGCTGGTAATTGCTGTTTTGTTGGCCTTTGGGCTGCCGTCGGCCTGTCTGGCTGAGGAAGATCCCAAGAAACAGGCAGAGTTGCTTGAAAAGATAGAAAAGCTAGAGCGGCAGATCGGCGAGTTACGGGCACTCAAGCTGCTCAAGCAGACACTGCCGGTCAAGCGCGATCAGTGTATGAAGGTGGTCGGGGTGGAAGGCTACTGCAGCTGTGTGGTTGAAAAGTTGCCGGCCAATGTTGATTATCGACAGTTTGTGCAGATACTGCTGACCCCGGCTGGCGAATTGGGTTATGACAAGATGAGCGCTGAGCAAAAAAAGGATGTTGATGATGCCCTGGTGGCGTGGGCCAAGTGCGTCGACTATAAGGCCCCCAAGCCCGAAGGCTCACTGGAGAAGATCCTGCAGCGTGATACCTTGTTTTAGGAGACGCTGCCCACAAAAAAGCCGGTACGCCTTACCAGCGCACCGGCTTTTTCTTTATACTGGCGGTGGCTACTTCTGAAAGCCCAGCTTGGCAGAGATCTCTTCAGCGGCACGGATCACCAGTGGGGTCAGTTCAGTTTTGATCCGCTCATCAGAGAAGCGCATTGAGGGGCCAGAGATGCTGACTGCGCCGATAATACGGCGGGTGTAGTCGCGAATCGGGGCGCCGACGCAGCGAACACCCTCGTCAAGCTCTTCGTTGTCAATGGCAAAGCCCTGTTCTGCTATAACGCGCAACTCTTTTTTCAGTATCTCGCGGTCGGTAACGGTGTTGGGGGTGAATTGGGCCAGCTCGCGTTGCGGCATGAAGTGGTCCAGCTCTTCATCGCTCATGTAGGCGATCTGGACCTTACCGGCCGCTGTGCAGTAGGCCGGCAGGCGGGAGCCGACCCGAGGCACGACCCGTACCGTCATGTTGGTTTCTTCCGCATCCAGGTAGATGATGTGAAAGTCCTTGAGGATGGCCACGTAGGTGGTTTCGTTACACTCCTTGACCAGTGATTCGAGCACCGGCTTCGACTGGCGCAGCAGGCCCATCTGCTTGATGAAGGTCTGCCCCAATTCCAGGGTTTTAAGTCCCAGGCGGTAGTTTTCGGTTACTTTATTCTGCTCGATATAATCGCGGGATTCAAGGGTGGCCAGCAGGCGGAAGACGTTGTTTTTGTGTAGCTTCAGTCGTTTTGAGAGCTCGGTTACGCCCAGTTCGTCGACTTCGTTGTGAAACTGCTCCAGCAGGTCGAGGGCGTGTGATACTGCTTGTATCAGATATTCTGATTTTTCTTTTTTGGCCATGAGTTCGGAATCCTGAAAAGCGGTGATATGAGTATGCCGACCTGAGAGTCGACAGTGCGGTGAATATAGAAAAATGTTTTATAATTGTCAAGTGTGAACGATTGCATTATATTTTATGGCGAATGCTGACCATTTTTTGTTCAGAAAATCTAAAAAATAAAACATCCCGGAGCGGTCATGCTGAATCTGAGAAAGAAGATATTGGTGGCCATAGACGGTTCCCCCTACTCGGATAAGGCTGCTGAAGAGGCGGTGCGGATGGCGGCTGGTAACCGCAGCCAGTTCAAAAGCAAGATTTACGCACTTTTGGTAGTGCCAAACGCACAGAGTTCATCCTACTCTGACTTCGTGCCGGTCAAGCCGTTGACAGAAAGCGAGCAGTGGGAAGATATTCGCAAGCGTATTTTTTACATCGTCGAAAAAAGCGCTGCCGAATATGATATCCCCTTGGAGATGATTGTTGAGGCCGGTGAGCCAGCCGAGAAGCTGGTGGAGTTTGCCAAGGAGGAAGGGGTTGACGTGATCGTGATCGGCAGTTCCGGTAAAGGGTTTATCCAGCGTCGCCTGAAAGGCAGTGTCTCGCATCGGGTGGCGGAGATGGCCCCCTGTTCAGTCTATTTGGTACGTGCCTGATACACGTTTTTCAGACGAAAGGTCGGTTTGATGTCTCGTTTTCTGGCTGTGTTGCTGTTGTTTGTATCGATCTACTGCTCTGCTCCTGTCGCTGCCGCTATTGCCCAAGAACCATCGGTGCCGATCTTGCTCTACCATCGTTTTGGGCCTACCGTGGCCGATGGCATGACCATCAAGACCTCGGTCTTCGAGGCCCAGATGAACTATCTGCATAATAACGGCTACAAGGTGATTCCACTGCGGCAGCTGGTGTTATGGTACCAGGGCAAAGGGCCGGCCCCGGGGCCGAAGTCGGTGGTGATCGTGGAGGACGATGCCCATAAATCAGTCTATAGCGACATGCTGCCGATTGTGCGCAAATACCGCTTTCCGGTGACGGTCTTTGTCTATCCGTCTGCCATATCCAACGCTAAATATGCCATGACCTGGGATCAACTGCGCGAACTGAAAAAGACCGGTCTCTTCGATTTTCAGTCCCATACCTATTGGCATCCCAACTTCAAGCAGGAGCGCAAGAAGTTGCAGCCGGCCGCTCTGGACAAGCTGGTGATGGAGCAGCTAACCAAGTCGAAACGCAAGCTTGAGCAGGAGTTGGGTGGTTCGGTGGATCTGTTGGCCTGGCCCTTCGGAATCTATGATGATTATCTGCTGCAGAAGGCTCAGGCTGCCGGGTATGTCGGTACCTTTTCCATTGAAAGGCGCCATGCGGATCGGAGGGAAAAACTCCACATCCTGCCGCGTTATCTGCTTGTGAATGCAGATCAGGGCAAGGCCTTTGAACAGTTGCTGAGCGGCAATGCGGTCAAAAGGAACGTTACCTATTGAGCGAATTGAGTACTCCTAAGAAACATCCTTGTCCAGACTGCCGATTTTGTCAGTGGTGTTCCGATGACCGTTGCCACCTCTGTCTTAAAAAGGGGTGCTGCAAGCGGCAGCTGTCGCAGGCTGAGCAGATCGCATTGTACGAACGACTGAATAGTAAGCAGGAGCAATAACAAAGCGGGTGTAGCCCAAGGGCCGCACCCGCTTTTGTGTAACGAGCAATTGTGCAGCTGCTACAGCAGTTTGATCCCGGCTAATTCTTTGGATCGTTTGACTGCCGCATCCACTGCGTCCATGATCAGGCCGTGGAAGCGACCATTTTCGAGCGCATGCAGGGCGGCAATGGTGGTGCCGCCCGGTGAACTGACCCGGTCGCGTAGCACCGCCGGATGCTCACCGCTCTCCTGCACCAGGCGAGCAGCGCCCAGTACGGTCTGAACTGCCAGGCCAACGGCCACTTCCCGCGTTAGTCCATTCTTGACACCGGCGTCTGCCAGGGCCTCGATGAAGGTAAAGGCGTAGGCTGGTCCGCTGCCGGAAACCCCGGTTACGGCATCCATCTGCTTTTCCCCGACCTGATACACGGTCCCCACCAGTTGAAACAGCTCGCGCGCAGTCTCGATGTCTTCAGCGGTTGCCCGGCGTCCGCCGCAGATGGCGGTGGCCCCGGTCTGCACCAGGGCCGGGGTGTTGGGCATGGCGCGTACCACGCGGCAACCGTTTAATAGCGATTCTTCGATAAACGTGGTGGAGATGCCGGCCATGATTGAGACCACTAGCTTTTGTGGGGTGACCGCCCCCTCAAGTGATGACAACACACTGGCTGCCAGTTGGGGTTTGATGGCCAGCACGATCAGATCGGCCTCTTTGGCCACCTCGCTGTTATCGTCGCTGGTACGTACCTGCAGGCTGGTGGCCAGGTGGGCACGGCGATCCAGAATCGGGTCTGATACCACAATGTTGCGCGGCGCCATGCCGCCGGCCACCAGGCCTTTGATGATCGCCTCGGCCATATTGCCGCCGCCGATGAAGCCGATGTTGTTGTTCTGGAGCATGATTATCCCCTTGTCCCTGATTCATTGCTGCTGACGGTCGCCACCTCGGCAGCCAGTTGCTTGTTGTCGGCGCTGCTTTTGGTGATCAGCATCACCCCGATGCAGACCATGATGATGCCGGCCCAGCGCAGTGGTGAGATCTGCTCGTGCAGCAGATACTTGGCCAGCAGGGCCACTAGCACGTAGTTGAGGGCCTGCAGCGGCAGCGCCACCGACAGGTCTTCCCAGGAGAGCACCGCCAGCCAGAGAAAGAAGAATAGGGCCAGCATGGCAGTGCCCACTACGATTTTCCATTCGGTCATGGCCCGCAGCGCCACGTCCATGATACCGCGCAGGTTCATGGTGGAGAGGTCTCCCAACTCCTTCATCCCCTTGGCCAGCAGCAGGTCACCCACGGTGCCGGCGGTAACCGCCATCAGCATCAGTACGATGGTCTTAAGCATAGGATTTTTCGTCTCCCCGATAGTTGCACAGGCTAATCTCCAGCTCTTTAAGGCGCTGCTTGACGGCAGGCGACAGCAGGGCTGCCAGCTCCTGCTCGTGCCGGTAGCCGGGCATACGGCGGCTGATCTCGTCATCCGGCAGGCAGCCGGGGTGCAGGTAGATCTCGGTGGTGCCGCTGGTCAGCTCGCCCAGCACTGCCAGCAGGTACGCTTCCGTGATCCGCCCGGAGTTAAGGATCCCTTTGACCTCGGCGGCATACTCGATACCGTGCCACCTGAGGCTGGGAACGGCGTGGGCAGACAAGGCGCCAAAGATGATCCGTTCGGCTGTCTTGCCAATGATTCGCGAACGGTCGTGCCGCAGGTTTCGGATCAGGCGTTCGCGGGTGATACGGAAGCTGGTGATGCCGTACAGCGGCATCAGCTCGGTTAGCAGGGCGAACACCGTGGGGTGCATCTGGATGTTGAGATGGCCGTCGATATGGGTGAGCTGGATGCCGGCCTGTTTGATCTTGTTGATCTGGGCTTCGATCTCTGCGCGCAGTTGCAGCCGTAGCGTCGGGTCAAAGAACAGCTTCATGCCGACCGCCACCGGATTGTCGAGAAAGCAGCCGTCCGGTCCCACCAGATCGGGAATCTTTTCCGGCGGCAGCACCGGCCGTCCCTGTGCCAGGGTCAGGTGCAGCCCGACCTGCAGGCCGGGGTTGCTGTTGGCGATCTCTACCGCCTCGTCGAAGGCCGCTCCGCCTGCCATCAGCGAGGTCTGGGTCAGGATGCCCTGCTGCCAGGCCAGCTCCACGGCGCGGTTGACGCCGCTTGATAGACCGAAGTCGTCGGCATTGACGATCAGCCGTCTCAACATTGCTCCTGACGGCGCTTTTGCATATAGTTCAGATACTGTCGGCCCTCTTTAAGCAGCTTGGTTCGTTCTTCGCCATCAACAATCATTCTGCCGATACTGCGCAGGATGTATCTGGGCCGGAAGTAGAACTTGTTGTAGAACTCCTCCACCGAGTTGAAGATTTCGGCATTCGTCAGGTGGGGGTAGTTGATCACGCACTTCTGGTGGCCGGTGCTGTCGATAAAGTCGTCCGAGGCGATCCAGCCCTGCTCCTTGGCCAGACGGTAAAACTCGGTGCCGGGGTAGGGTGAGGCCAGCGAGGCCTGGATCGAGTTCAGGTCCAGCTGTTTGGCAAACTCGATGGTCTCGCGGATGGTCTCGCGGGTCTCACCCGGCAGACCCATGATGAAGGCGCCGTGGATCGACAGCCCCAGTTTTTTACAGTCCCTGGTGAACTGGATCGCCTGTTCCTTGGTGACCCCTTTCTTGATGTTCTTCAGGATCTGCTCGTTGCCAGTTTCATAGCCCACCACCACATGCCGCAGACCAGCCTCGCGCATGATCTTCAAGGTCTCAAAGTCGCAGTTGGCGCGCGCGTTGATGGTCCAGGAGATGCCCAGCGGCTTAAGCAGGCTGGCCACCTCACGGGCGTGCTGGCGGTTGGCGGTGAAGGTGTCATCGTCAAAGGACAACTCCCGCATCTCCGGGATGTTGTCCACGATCCACTTGACCTCTTCAAACACATTCTGTGCTGAGCGGGTGCGCATCCGCTGGCCGGAAAAGGTCTGGGGCCAGAGGCAGTAGATGCACTTGGAAGGGCAGCCACGGCTGGAGTAAATCGAGACGTAGGGACTCTTGAAGTGGGGGATCACGTAGTCCTTGATCGGTAAATCGCGCTTATAGACCGGTGCCACAAAGGGCAGCGCGTCCAGGTCTTCGATCAGTGGGCGCTCCGGGGTATGTACGGTGGTGCCGTCCTTGATGAAGCTGATACCGTCCACGTTTGCCCAGTCCCGCCCCTCGCACAGCTCCTTGGTGGAGTAGTCGAACTCGCCGCGGCAGATGATGTCGATGGCCCCTTGGCCTGCCTTGAGTGATTCATCCGGCAGGATGGTGACGTGGGGGCCGGTCAGCACGGTGACGATCTCCGGCTTGATCTCTTTGATGCGGCGTGCGGTCTCGATATCGATTGCCAGGGTGGGGGTGGAGGTGTACATCACCACCATATCGAAATCCTTGGCGATGGCCAGGCAGTCGTCCAGGCTGAATTTTTGAACCGGGGCGTCCACCACCCGGCTGCCGGCGATCATGCCGGCCGGGAAGCAGAGCCAGGTGGGATACCAGAATGAGGTCACCTCGCGGGATGCCTGATAGCGGGCGCCAGCACCGCCGTCAAAATCCTCAAAGGTGGGGGGGTTCAAAAAAAGCGGCTTCATTGCAACTCCTTGATAGTTCCTAGGAAATGCACACAATAGGGGCCTGTAACCGTAAAGTCAAGCAGACAAAAAGGGCAGCCGAGGGGCTGCCCTTACAGGTCAGATGACGCTTGATAGGCGAATGTAACGGTTATTTCTTTTTGGGTGCGGGTTGCTTGGCGACGATATGGTCCTTCACCTGGTCATAAGCCGGACCGGTCAGGATGTTGCGCGACTTCAGCTGGTCTTTTTTCGCGTAGGGGCGGCCGGCGACGATCTTGGCGGCGTAGGCTTCGCCAATGCCGGGGATCGACTTCAGTTCGGCTTCGCTGGCGCTGTTGATATCGACCTGGGTCAGACCCGCAGTCTTGGCCTTGGCAGCAGCTTTGGTGTCGGCAGCCTTGGCTTTGGCGACGGCCTTGGTGTCAGCTGCCGTGGTCTTGGCCGCGTCCTTGGTTGCCATTGCCTTGGCGGCTTCAGTCTTGGCCGTAGACTTCGTGTCGGTTATTTTGGATTTTACGGCATCCTTGGGGTTGGGCAGCATCGGTTCGATGGCAAAAGCGCTGCCAGCGGTCAGGGCCAGGGTGGTCATCAGGCAGAGTGTCTTGTTCCAGAGTTGTTGCATGGTGTGAGCCTCCTTGTGTGCCTGCGAGTAGGTACAACACATGTAAGCGGTTGTAACAGTGAGGGTGAAACGGTGTCAAGGGGCTGTTCGTCGGCTGGAAGACCAAGACCTTGCCAGCAGAGCGAGGGATGTGCTATAGCAACAGGGCTTTTGGATAAAAAAACGGAGAGGAATCAAGATCAATGAGTCATCAACGCAAACCGGAGATCACCTTCAACTACATCTTCAACTACACCTACAACCCGACCTATACCAACGGCGTGCAAGGCGGCTTCACCCCCCGTGGTGAACTGGTCATGCATTTTTATCAGGAGCGTCCGGCCCTGCCCAAGGAAGTGACCCACGAGATCACCCCCGAAGGCGGCATCGGCGCCATGACCGAGGCCGACCCCAAGAACCTGAACGGCACCATGGTCCGCTTTGTCGAGACCGGCGTTACCATGAACTTCCAGACCGCCGCCATGATCCACGCCTGGTTGGGCGAGCAGTTGGGCCAGATGCAGGCCGTGCTCAAGGCCCAGGCCGAATTCATGCAGGGCGGTGCGCCAGAAACCGCCGGCGAAGGCCAGTAGCTCGGTCGATAGCCTAGACGTAGCAACGGCCTGTGGAGTCTCCGCAGGCCGTTTTGTTTTGCAGCGTACCGTCGCGGTGTTACCCGTTGAGCAGCTTCACCGTTGACCGTCCGTCCGGATAGTAATCGATGATATTCAGGCAGCCGTAGTTCTGTTCTATGTTGAACATATTGGCCACGGGGGCGCCGATGGCGTTCAGCAGGATGATCCGGTTCAGGCCACCGTGGCCCACCAGCAGAATCTCCTGTCCCTGATGCCGTTCCAGCACCTCGCTCACCACCGGCATGGCCCGGTTGTGCAGATCCAGCAGGTTTTCCCCCTCGGGCACCCGGTAGTTGACCAAGTCGCTCAGGCGGGCCTGCCACTCCTCTGGCCAGCGGCTCTGAATCTCCTGCCAGGTCAGGCTCTCCCATATGCCGATGTTCAGTTCGCGCAGCTCGCTGCGATGCACCGGCTGAATGCCGAATTGCTGGCAGATGATGTCGGCCCCGATCCGGCAACGGGTCAGGTCACTGGAGTAACAGGCCGAGATCCGTTTGTCGGACAGACGGTCCTTGAGTAGGTGGTATTGTTCGACCCCCAGGTCAGTCAGGGCCACATCATGGTGGCCATTGTAGCGGCGTTGTTCATGGCCAACCACTTGGCCATGGCGGATCAGGTAGATGCGGGTGAATGCAGTCATGATATGCTCAAATCCTGGTTAGAATGGCCGTTGTGGCAACAACGGCAAGCAGTGCAAGCAGTTCGGAGGTCTCCGAGGTGCAGCCAACGATGTCGCCGCTGATGCCACCCAGGCGACGGGTGAAATACCAGCGGGTAAATAGCGCCCATAGCGTTACTGTCAGCCAGGCCACCAGGCCGGCAAGCTGCAGGCTGAACCAGGCCAGTGGCAGGATGGTGGCCGTGGCAAGCACGAGCTGGTTGGGGCCCAAGCCAGCCAAAAAGGCGCTGCCCAGGCCATCGGGACGGGCCGACCGGCTGTCGGCCAGCACCACCAGCTGGGCGAAGCGCGCCAGGGCCGGTACGAACAGCAGGGCCGGCCGTTTGAGGTAGATCGGCACCGCCAGCAAGGCTGCGTATTTGATGAGCAAGCCTGCGACCAGCCCTACGACGCCGATGGCCCCCACATGCGAGTCCTTCATGACCTCCAGAAAATGTTGCTTATCGCCCCGGGCCGCCAGGCCGTCGCAGACATCGGCCAGGCCGTCCAGGTGCAGCCCTCCGGTGATAATCGCCAGGAGCACCACCAGCAGGGCGTCGGTCAGGTGACGTGGAAAAAGCGGCGTTAGCACCAGATCCGCCAGCCAGAGCAGGCCGCCGATCATCAGGCCTGCCAGCGGAAACCAGGCCGTGGAGCGTCCCAGATCGCCTGCCTCACATCGTTTGGGCGATGGCAGCGGCAGGATGGTCAGGAACTGCAGTGCGATCAGCAGGTGGCGCATGATGACCTTCAGTGGCCGGCCACGCCGGCCTGTTCAAAGGTGGCCATCTCGGCCAGTATCTTGACTCCGGCCTCGAGCAGGGGCATGGCCAGCGCCCCGCCGGTCCCTTCACCCAGGCGCAGGTCCAGATCCAGAATCGGCCGGGCACCCAGCCGTTCCAGCATGAAACGGTGCCCCACCTCCACCGACTCGTGGGCAGCAAACAGGTAGTCCCGCAGGTTGGGGTGCAGTTCAGAGGCGATCAAAGCTCCGGCCGTTGAGATAAAGCCGTCCACGACAACGGGGATCTTGTTGGCCGCACAGCCCAGTACCAGGCCGGCAATGGCGGCGATCTCCAGGCCACCCACCTTTTGTAGCACGTCCAGCGGGTCGCTCGGGTCGGGTTTGTTGATCGCCAAACCCTTGCTAATGGCGGCCACCTTGGTGATCAGGGCCTGGTCGCCAATACCGGTGCCGCGATGGGTGACCTGCTCAACCGAAAGCCCACTTAAAGCGGCGATGATGGCCGAGGAGGGGCTGGTGTTGCCGATCCCCATCTCGCCGGTCCCCACCAGGCCGATCCCTTCCGCCTTGCACTGGTCTGCCAGTTCGATCCCGACCTGCAGTGCCGCCAGCATCTGGTCGCGGGTCATGGCCGGGCCGTTGGCAAAGTTGGCGCTGCCGCGGGCCACCTTTTTGTGGATCAGTCCGGGGCAGCCCCCAAAATCATGATCCACCCCCACATCCACCACCCGCACCTCGGCCCCGGCATGGCGGGCCAAGACGTTGACCCCGGCGCCGCCTTGCAGGAAATTGAACACCATCTGGGTGGTCACCTCCTTGGGGTAGAGCGAGACCCCTTCGGCGGTGATGCCGTGGTCAGCGGCAAAGGTAAAGATCACCTTCTTTGCCAGGTCGGGCTGCTGCTGGCCGCTTACGGCCACCAGACGGCAGGCAAATTCTTCCAGGCGGCCCAGCGAGCCTAACGGTTTGGTTTTACAGTCCAGCCGCGCCTGGGTCGCGGCCAGCAGGTCGGCATCGAGCGGGGTGATTCGGTTCAGAACGGTTTCGAGACGCTGCATGGAGTTGCTTCCTTGGGTTATTTGAGCTTGAGCGGCAGGCCGCAGATCAGGGCGTAGACCTCATCGCAGCTGGCGGCAAGGATCTGGTTGGCCTGGCCGGCCAGGTCGCGGAACAGGCGTCCCAGCCGGTGTTCCGGTACGATACCCATGCCCACCTCATTGGTCACCAGGATCACCGGTGACTGCATCCCCCGCAGGGTGGTGGCCAAGCGGCGAACATCGCCAATAATCGACTCTTCCAGCTCCGGGTCAGTCCCTTCACGCATCAATAGCAGATTGGTCAGCCAGAGGGTGACGCAGTCCACCAGGATGGCGCCATAGTTGCCGTCCAGGCGGGCCAGGGTTTGGGGCAGCGTCAGCGGTTCTTCCACGGTCTGCCAATCGGCGCCGCGCCAGGCGCGGTGGCGGGCGATCCGCTCCTCCATCTCGTCATCCAGGGCCTGGGCGGTGGCCAGGTAGCAGAGCGGTGGGTGATACTGCAGGGTCTGCTGCTCGGCAAAACGGCTCTTGCCGCTGCGGACGCCGCCGGTGATCAGGGTGATGGGTGCCATGGCCGCCTTTCGAAATAAAAAACCTGTCCGTTGGGGGACAGGTAGTGGGTCGCGCGTCAGCCGGCTTGGGTGCCCCTCTCCCCGGAGGTCGTCAAGCTGGTGGCTGGCAGGTGCCCTGGCTTCGGAGGCAGCTGCGGCCTCACTTCACAGTTGCGGGACAGCGGGGGATTTACACCCCCTTCCCCTGATCAGACACATCAATGTATTTTTGTAACAGAACGCAAACCGCAAAGTCAAACGGGATTACGGATGGTCTACAACCACTGGCGCGACGATCCTGCCGCCGCCCAACACCTGATCGTCCTGATAGAAGACCACAAACTGCCCTGGGGTGACCGATTTCTGGGGCTCATGGAACAACACCCGGCAGTGCCCCTCCGCCAGCAACTCCACCCGGCAGGGCACCGGCTGGTGACGGTAGCGGATCTTGCAGGTTGTTTCAAAGTTGGCAGTAGTCGGCTCGATGATCCAGCTGAGTTCTTCCGCCACCAGGCCAGGGGCCAGGACATGGGACTGCTCGCCCACCACGATCCGGTTGTTGGCGGCATCAATGGCAGTCACATACAGCGGTTCGCGCCAGCCAATCCCCAGACCCTTGCGTTGGCCGATGGTGTAGCGATGGCTGCCCTGGTGGCGGCCCAAAACCGTGCCGTTGACATGGACGATCGCTCCGCTTTGCGCTGGTATCCCGTGGCCTTCCAGAAACGCGACGTAGTCATCGCCAGGGATGAAGCAGACCTCCTGACTGTCACCTTTGTGGGCCACTGCCAGGCCGAACTGTTCTGCCAACCGGCGCACCTCGTCCTTGCTGGCGATCTCGCCCAGCGGAAAGAGTACCTGAGCCAGTTGCTGCTGGGTGAGGGTGTACAGGAAATAGGATTGGTCCTTGGCACGGTTGGCCGCCACCCGCAGGTGGCAGGTGCCATCCGGATCAACGGTTTTTTGCGTGTAGTGCCCGGTGGCCAGCAGCTCAGCCCCCAGTTCACGGGCCCTGTCCAGGAGCAGGCCGAACTTGATCGTGCGGTTGCAACAGACACAGGGGTTGGGGGTCTGACCGAGGCGATACTGGTTGATAAAATCGTCAATTACCTGCTCTTTAAACGGCCCTTCAAAATCGGCCACATGGTGCTCGATACCCAGTTGCTGAGCCACCCGGGCCGCATCATCAACCGCTGAACCGGTCCCACAGGTGTGCGGTTCGAACAGGCGCATGGTGATGCCGATCAGCTGATGTCCCTGCTGTTTCAACAGGGCGGCGGTGACGGAGGAGTCCACGCCGCCGCTCATGGCTACTGCGATCCGGCTCATAGTTCCTCCCCCAGGATCAGGCGCACCGCCTGGTTAGCCTGCTGGCAGGCGGCGATGCCGACCCGCGGCGCCATCAGGCCGTTGCCCGGCGCCGCCTCAGAGCTGCCGTCCCCCACCAGATACAAGCGCCGGTTCAGGCGGCGGGTCTGGATACTGTTGTTGCTGCCATAGCCGGCCACCCCTGAGGCGGCGATCACGGTGGCGCCCGGTAGTTTCTCCAGCACGGTATCCACCAGCATGGCCTTCATCTCGGCCCGGTCAAAGGCCTCGACCACCACGCTGCAGGGGGCGAAGATCACCGGCAGGTTGTCCGGATCAAGCAGCACCCGCTGGGTGGTCAGCTGTAGGTAGGGATTCACCCGGCGCAGAGTGTCGGCCAGGGCCTCTACCTTGGGCATGCCCAGCTGATCCACGAAGTACTGCTGCCGGTTCAGATTGGAGGGCTCCACCACGTCGAAATCGGCCAGGATCAGCTGGCCGACGCCGATCCGCGCCAGGGCTACGGCCACGGCAGATCCCAGGCCGCCCACCCCGGCGATGCCGACGCAGGCCGCTTTCAGGCGGGCATGGATGCCGGGCGTGTGGCGGGCCGCCATCAGATACTCCATCTCATCCGCTGCAGGAATATCACCCCGCTTGATCAGAAACAGCTCGTCGCCTGCCGTGAGGGCGGTCTCCGGGGATGCGGGGAAGCCGTTCAGGATCAGCACATCGGCCCCTGGCCGCAGCTGGTGCGTCAGCTGGCCCACGGTCAGCCCGTCGGCGATGGTGGTAACCTGTTCATTGAGCCGGATCTGCATGGGCGCACTATACCTGAAAAACATAGCTGACCGCAAAACAGATTCACTTCTGCGTGCTTCTGGTTGACAAGCGGCTGGTGCTTTGCGAAGCTCCCCCAAGAGGAGCCATTCATGCACCACGGTGGTTTGCACGAAGACGCCATAGCCGGCAAGGCCTACGACAGTCGTCTGCTGGCCCGGTTCATGCGCTACGTTGTGCCCTATCGCCGGAGCGTGGCGGGGATACTGCTGCTCTTGCCGCTGGTGGCGCTCTGTCGTCTGGCACAGCCGCTGATCCTGAAGCACGCCATTGACCAGGTGATCGTCCCGGGGCGTCTCGATCTGTTGCCCGGCCCGGCAGCCCTGTTTGTGGCGGTGCTGGCGCTGGAGGCGTTGTTGACCTGGCTGGAGCTGTACGGTCTGCAGTCGGTGGGGCAACGGGTGATGCACAACCTGCGCACGGCCCTGTTCAGCCATGTGTTGCGCTTGCCGACCCGCTGGTTTGACCGCACCGCCACCGGTGCCACCGTGACCCGTCTGACCAGCGACGTGGAGGCGCTGGGGGAGATGTTTGCGGCCGGTATCATCACCATCGTCGGCGATCTGTTGCTCTTGGCCGGTATCATTGCCGCCATGCTCTGGATGGCGCCGCAGCTGTCGCTGGTGACCTTTACGGTATTGCCGCCGCTGATCTTTGTGGCCTGGCTGTTCCGGCGCAGGATGCGCCAAGCCTTTCGCGAGGTGCGGGCCCGGCTGGCCAGGATGAACGGACACCTGGCCGAGGTGATCGGCGGCATGGCGGTGGTGCAGTCCTATGGCCGCGAACAGCATGAGGCGGGGCGGTTTGCCGAGCTGAATGCGGCCCATCGCGATGCCAACCTGCCGGTGATCACTTGGGATGCATCGCTGTACGCCATTGTTGAGATGTTTTCCTCCCTGGCCATCGCCCTGATCATCTGGTATGGCGGTGGACAGATCCTAGAGGGGGCGCTGACCTTCGGCACCCTGGTGGCCTTTATTCAGTACATCGAGAAGTTTTTCGGCCCGATCCGTGATCTGTCGGCCAAGTATGGGGTGATGCAGGGGGCCATGGCAGCCCTGGAGCGTATCTTTGCGGTGCTGGATGAGCCTGAGGAGAGTACGGTGGCCAAGCAGCAGGGCCAGCAGGCCGTTCCGTCAGAACCGACTTCGCCTCTGGTGGCATTCCGCGATGTCTCCTTTGCCTACCGTCCGGGAGAGCCATCACTCAGCGCTGTCAACCTTGCCGTGCAGCGGGGCGAGCGGGTGGCGCTGGTAGGGGAGAGCGGCGGTGGCAAGACCACGCTGGTGCGGCTATTGGGCAGACAGTACGAGATCGACAGCGGCAGCATCCTGCTGGACGGTGTCGACATCAGGACGATGCCGCTGACGGCTCTGCGCCAACGGATGGCGGTGGTGCTGCAGGAACCGGTGATCTTTGCCGGAACAGTGAGCTTTAATATCAGTCTCGGTGATCCGGCGGCAGAAAAGCGGGTCCAGACTGCCGCAGCCACCGTAGGGGCCGACCGCTTCATCGAGCGACTCCCTCTGGGCTATCAGACGGAGCTGGCCGAGCGGGGTGGCGATCTCTCGCTGGGGGAGCGGCAGCTGATCTCCTTTGCACGGGCCGTGGCCTTTGACCCTGAACTGCTGATCCTGGATGAGGCTACTGCCAGTGTGGATAGCGCCAGCGAAGAGCTGATCCAGGAGGGGGTACACCGCCTGCTGGTGGGGCGCACCGCCTTGGTGATCGCCCACCGCCTGTCCACCGTGAGGGATGCCGACCGGATCGCGGTTATCCGCCAAGGCCGGATCGTGGAGCAGGGCAGCCATGACGAGCTGTTGGCCATCGGCGGGGAATATGCCCGTCTCTACTGCCTGCAGTTTGATTGCGGGGCTGGTTGACAATCTGCTGGTCCGCTACGCCGAGTATCGCGTATAAAACGCAGTATGAAATAAGGAGCCTGCTATGTGCACCACCTGTGGCTGCAGCCCCGCAGTCGCCCATCACCATGGGCATGATCACGACCACCAGCATGATGAGTCGCAGCGTACCACTCGGATCAGCATCGAAGAGGATGTGTTGGCCAAGAACAACCGGCTGGCTGCCTTCAATCGGGCCCTGTTCAAGGAGAAGAACATTCTGGTGCTGAACCTGGTCTCCTCCCCCGGTTCCGGCAAGACAAGCCTGCTTGAGCGCACTCTGCGTGATCTGTCTGGCCGGTATCGCTGCGCCGTGATCGAGGGTGATCAGCAGACCGACAACGATGCCCGCCGCATCGCCGCCACCGGGGTGCCGGTGAAACAGATCAATACCGGTGCCGGCTGCCACCTGGATGCCCACATGGTGATGCATGCCACCGAATCCTTCGATCTGGACCAGCTGGACATCCTGTTTATTGAAAACGTCGGCAACCTGGTCTGCCCGGCCGCTTTCGACCTGGGTGAGGCCCACAAGGTGGTGGTGCTGTCGGTGACCGAGGGTGAGGACAAGCCACTTAAATATCCCCAGATGTTCCACAACTCCGACCTGATGCTGTTGAACAAGATCGATCTGCTGCCCCACCTCAGCTTTGACGTGGCGCAATGTATGGAATATGCAGGCAGGGTGAGCCATGATCTGGCTATCCTGGAGGTCTCCGCCACCAGCGGTCAGGGGCTGGAGGGCTGGTATGCCTGGTTGGCGAAGGAGTTGGGCAGATAACCCGGCGTGCCTTCCAGATAACTGGCATCGTGCAAGGGGTGGGTTTTCGGCCTTTTTGCTTCCGGCTGGCGACAGAGCTGGGGCTGAACGGTTGGGTGCGCAACACCCCGGCCGGGGTGGAGTTGGAGCTGCAGGGGAAAGCCGCTGCGCTGGATGCCTTTTGTCGTCGTTTGCTGGTAGAATTGCCGCCGCTAGCCGTTGTCACACGACTTGAACACCATGATCTGACTGAGCAGTCTGCTTCGCCAGGCTTTGTGATCCTGCCCAGCAGCGATGGCAAGCCCGAGGTGCAGATCGCCCCGGATACGGCCCTCTGCCCTGACTGCCGAAGGGAGCTGTTCGATCCTGCTGACCGTCGTTTCCGGCATCCATTTATCACCTGCACCAACTGCGGCCCACGTTTTACCATCGTGACCGGCACTCCCTACGACCGGCCCCTGACCACCATGGCCGGGTTCCCGCTTTGCCCGGCCTGTCAGGCCGAGTATGACAACCCGCTAGACCGCCGCTTCCACGCCCAGCCGATTGCCTGTCCGGATTGCGGTCCCCGGTTGTCTTCGTCTCCTTTGCCTGGGGGAGAGGGTGGCCACGGGCCGGGTGAGGGGGCACTGCGCCACGCGGCAGCATTACTGCAGCAGGGGCAGATCGTGGCGGTGAAAGGGCTGGGTGGTTTTCACCTGGCGGTTGATGCCAGCAGCGACCAGGCCATTGCCCGTCTGCGGCAGCGCAAGCAGCGGGACGAGAAACCGTTTGCGGTGATGGTGCCCGACGTGGCAACGGCTCGACAGCTGGCAGAGCTGTCACCGATGGAGGAACGGTTGCTGAGCGGACCGGAGGCACCGATTGTGATCGTGCGCCGTCGTCCCGGTTGCGCGGTGTCGCCGCTGGTGGCGCCAGGAAGTCAATGGATCGGTCTCTTGCTGGCCTATACGCCGCTGCACCAGCTGCTGTGTGCCGAAGCGAGACTGCCTGGCCTGGTAATGACCAGCGCCAACGCTTCTGATCAGCCTATGGTCTGTACTGACGAAGAAGCGTTTCAGCAGTTGGCCGGCATTGCCGATGCGCTCTTGGCCAACGACCGCCCGATCCAGACCCGTACGGATGATTCAGTGCTACGGGTCTTTCGGGGACAGCCACTCTTCTACCGCCGTTCACGAGGCTATGTGCCCCGGCCAGTGCCACTCTGTTTTAATGCCGGGCAGCTACTGGCGGTAGGAGCGGAGCTGAAGAATACGGTCTGCCTCAGCCGTGGCGATCAGGCCTTTTTCAGTCAACATATCGGCGACCTCAAGAACGAGCAGACCTTTGACACTTTTCGGCAGACCATCGGCCAGTTGCGCGATATCCTGGAAATACAGCCGACCATGGTTACCTGTGATCTGCATCCCGACTATCTCTCAACCCGGTACGCCCAAGCCTGCGGCCTGCCGCTGCTCAAGGTCCAGCACCACCACGCCCACATGGCCGCCTGCATGGCCGAGAATGGTCTGGAAGGCGAGCTGATCGGCGTGATCTTCGATGGCACCGGCTTGGGTGACGAAGGTTCGGTCTGGGGTGGTGAGTTTCTGGTGGGGGGCTATACCGGCGTGCGCCGGGCCGGACACCTCAAGCCGGTGCGGCTGCTCGGCGGCGATCTGGCCGCTCGTGAACCATGGCGGATGGTGGTGGCCTGGCTCTACGAGCAGCTTGGCGATACGGTGTGGCGGTTGCCCGGGATGCCGGAGCTGACTGCAAGCGAGCAGCAGGTGCTACAGGCGATGTTGTCACGCGGTATCAGCGCGCCGCTTACCTCCAGTGTGGGCCGCCTGTTCGATGCCGTAGCCGCCTTGCTGGGAGTCGGTGACTGCAACAGCTTTGACGGACAGGCGGCGATGGCCCTTGAGGCGCTGGCCGAACAGGCGGCTGTCGCTGCCCGCTTGCCTGCTGTTGTTCTGTGGGATAACGGTGATGCGCCGTTTCAGCTGGACGCTGCCCCGTTGCTGCAGGCGCTGGCCGCCGCCCGCCGGGCGGGCCTCGCCACTGGCGGCCTGGCACTCGGTTTTCACCGTGCCCTTGCAGATGCCGTGCTGGCAGGCTGCAGCCGCTTGCGGGACAGCGCCGGACTCGAGCGGGTGGTGCTGTCGGGCGGCGTGTTTCAGAATCGCCTTTTGAGTGAGATGGTGTATACTTGCCTGGCCCAGGCGGGCTTTGCGGTGTTTGTCCACCGCCTGGCGCCTTCCAACGATGGCGGCATTGCCTTGGGGCAACTGGCGGTGGCCGCACATCGTGAAATGTAAATTGGTTTGTAAACTTACTTTGTGTCCGTAACTACAAGCAGTAGATGGGGCAGGCTATGTGCCTTGGTGTGCCGATGCAGGTGATCAATGTGAGCGACGAGACCATCATCGCTGAAATCGACGGGGTGCGCTGTGAGGCCAGCCTGCTGATGCTGTCCGAACCGGTGACGGTGGGCGCGTATGTGCTGGTGCATGCCGGCTTTGCTATCGCCCGGATTGATGCCGATGAGGCTGAGGAGACGCTGCGCCTGATGCGGGAGGCCTTTGGCGGTGAGGGTAGCGCCTAGTGCGGTTTCAGGAGGAGTACTGCGACCCTGATCTGGTGCAGGGCTTGGCCGCGGCGCTTGATCGTGAGGCTGCCGATTTGATTGCGCCGCTCCGGTTGATGGAGGTCTGCGGTACCCACACCATGGCCATCGCCCGTTTTGGTCTCAAGAGCCTGTTGCCTTCGCAGATCAGGCTGGTATCCGGTCCCGGTTGCCCGGTCTGTGTCACCCCGGTGGGTTACCTGGATCATGCCTTGGCCCTGGCGGCTGATCCGGTCAATCTGCTGACCACCTTTGGCGACTTGCTGCGGGTGCCCGGCTCTGTTTCGACCCTGATGGAGCAACGGGCCTGCGGTGCAGACGTGCGGGTGGTCTGGTCGGCCTTGGACGCAGTTGCACTGGCCGCCCGGCATCCTGATCGACGGGTGATCTTTCTGGGGGTCGGTTTTGAGACCACTGCCCCTACGGTGGCGGCGGCCATTTTGCAGGCTGAACAGCAAGGGCTGGATAACTTTTTTGTGCTCACCAGCCACAAGACCATGCCGCAGGCGATGATGCTGCTAGCAAGCGATCCGCAGCTGCAGATCAGCGGTTATCTCTGTCCCGCTCACGTCAGCGCAGTGATCGGCGGCAATGCCTATCTGCCGTTGGTGGAGCGGCAGCAGGTGCCCTGCGTGGTGACTGGTTTTGAGGCGGCAGATCTGATGCAGGGTATCTTGCTGCTGGTGCGTCAGCATCGGGAAAAACAGGTCCGGGTTGAGATCCAGTACCGGCGTGCCGTCACCTGGCAGGGGAATCAACGGGCGCAGCAGCTGCTGGAGCAGGTTTTCGAGCCGTGCGACGCCCCATGGCGCGGCCTCGGTGTCATTGCCGACAGTGGTCTGCGGCTCCGTGGGCGCTATGGCCGTTTTGATGCCGCTTGTCAGTTGCCGCTGACGCTGCCCACACCCCGGGAACCGGACGGTTGTCGTTGCGGCCAGGTGCTGACCGGCCGGATAGATCCCAAGGACTGTCCACTGTTTGGAACCGTCTGCCAACCAGAGACACCGGTGGGGGCCTGTATGGTTTCCAGTGAGGGCAGTTGCGCCGCAGTCTGGCGTTATGGCATACAGTGATACGCACCAGGAGGTAACGGCGAGTATGGCAAATGCAATGGATGTGCTCAAACGGCATTACTTCTTCAGCGAGCTCGACGAACAGCGATTGCGGGAGCTGCTGCCCCTGGCTGAACAACACCAGCAGCAACTGGTGGACCAGTTTTACGACTATATCGTCTCTCAGCCTGAGACAGCCGCCATCCTGGCCAAGCAGTCCACCCGTGAGAAGATGAGCCATTATCACCGTCTGTGGTTCCTGTCGCTGTTTCAGGGGAACTATGATGAGCAGTACCTGCAAAATCTGAAACGGATCGGCCACGCCCATGTGCGGGTGGGGTTGCCGGTCAATTTCGTTAACGCTGCCATGCATCGGGTGCGGCACTTTCTGCATCACCTGATCCACGACACCTTTGCTGACCGGGATCAACGTCGGGCCTATCGTGAGGCCGCCGACAAGATTCTGGACATGAACCTCTCGGTAATGACCTCCTCCTACCGTGATGAGGAGATGAAGAAGGTCTTTGTATCGCGGCGTCTGGAGTCGGGCCTGATCAAGCTTGCCGAACGATTCACCTACGGCCTGAACCTGGTGCTGGTGTTGGCCCTGGCCGGACTGTCGATCGGCGTGGTGGGGCTGTTTATCAACGACCTGACCTTGTTCTTCATCGGCGGTAATCCCGAAAAAGCCATTTTCTCGGCACTGGGCGAGATGCTGATCCTTTGGATGATGATTGAACTGCTGGATAATGAGATCAAGAATCTCAAAGGGGGCAGCTTCAATATCCTGGTGTTTATCGGTGTGATTGTGGTGGCCATGGTGCGTGAGATCCTGATCTCAACCCTGCGCCATGACGACCTGAAGACCCAGGCCTTTCTGACGGTGACCTTGCTGGTGCTGGGGGTGGTCTACTACCTGGTCAGCAAGGCCCAGAAGGTGCGTGAATAGCCGTGCACCACATCTTACTGGGCATAGTCGAAGGCTGGCGGCAGCGGCGCGCATTGCGTTTGCTGGTGGGGCAGACGCCGACGACAGCTCGTCTGCTCGACCTGTCGCCTGATGCATTCGGCAGACAGGGTATAGCTGCCCTGGCCCTTGATTTTGATGGTGTGCTGGCCCCTCACGGTGCTGACCGGCCGTTGCCGGAGGTAGAGGACTGGTTGCGGCGGGCGGTGACGGCCTGCGGCGCCGGGCGGGTCTTTGTGCTTTCCAACCGCCCCTATGGTCCGCGGGTTGACTGGTTTCGCGACCAGTTGCCGGGGGTGCGGTTCATCAGTGGCGTCCGCAAAAAACCGTACTGCGATGGCCTGCACAAAACAGGGGAACTGGCCTCAGTTCCCCTGTCTGCAATCCTGATGGCTGACGACCGGCTGCTGACCGGCTGCTTGGCCGCCATCCGCGCCGGTTGTGTCCCGTTTTACGTCCGGTCGCCCTACGTCGCACTGCGTTCCAGCCCCCGCAAGGAGCTGTTTTTTATGCTGCTGCGCTGGGCAGAACGCTGGGCGGTACGCCTGGTCTCCTAATCCGCATTCAGCAGTACGCTGACCATCAGCCATTCCTCGTCCAGGTCGAACAAAAGGTTCAGCGAACCGGCCTCCTTGCAGCTGATCAGGTACTCGTGGCCGGTCACCACCGATGGCGTAGAGAGGCGAATGTCGCTGCCACCCTTGGACAGGTGCTGTTTGAAGTTGCCGGCCACCATGTTGGCCACCTCGCCCAGGGCGTCCAGGATGTCCTGATCCCCCTCTTCCAGATCCATGTCCAGCATGACGCTGGCCAGTTTGGTGCCCAGCGAGATCGGTTGGTGTACCGAAACCAGTCCGTTATAGGTGCCAGCCAGTCCCACCATGGCTGAGATGCAGTCGGTGAAGTGTGTGAGTGGATCAACCTCCAGGGGCAGGTGCATCAGCTCCAGCCCCAGCATGGTTGAAAAAACAGAGCGGGTATCGTCGATCAGGTGTTTGACCAACGCCTCTTGGGTTGTGTTGAGGCTGGCCAGGATGGTTGGGTTGATCCCCATGGCGACCACCTTTGTGTTGCAAGAGTGTTATCTGGTTTACAGCTTTTCCAGTGCCTGTTCAATGCGGCTGCAGACGGTCTTCAGTATCTTGATGCGCGCGTAGTTCTTGTCGTTGGCCTCCACCAGCGTCCAGGGTGCAATCTCGGTACTGGTGCGGTCGATCATGTCGCAGACGGCCTGCTCATACTGGTCCCATTTGTCGCGGTTGCGCCAGTCATCTTCCGTGATCTTGAATCGCTTGAAGCCGATCTTCTCCCGCTCCTTAAACCGTTTGAGCTGTTCCTGCTGTGAAATGGCCAGCCAGAATTTGACCACCACCGTGCGGTTACGCACCAGCTGCTCTTCGAAGTCGTTGATCTCGCCATAGGCCCGCATCCAGTCGGCGTGGGAGCAGTAACCCTCCACCCGTTCCACGAGGACGCGACCGTACCAGGAACGATCAAAGATCGCCACCCGTCCGCGACGGGGAAGGTGGCGCCAGAAACGCCACATGTAGGGTTGGGCCCGTTCCTCCTCGGTGGGGGCTGCCACCGGAATAACCCGGTACGAACGGGCATCCAGGGCCTGGGTAATACGGCGAATACTGCCGCCCTTGCCGGCTGCGTCATTGCCTTCGAATACCGCCACCACCGAAAGCTTGTTGAAGTTTTTGTGGCGTGAAAGCTGGTTCAGTCGTCCTTGCAACGCTGCCAGTTCGGTCTTGTAGTTCTGCTTGGAGAGCTTGTGGGTTAAATCAAGCGTCTGCAGGATTTGCAGACCGTCAATGGAGGTCAGCATCGGTGGCAGCGGCTCATCCTGCTTGGTGGGCTCCGGCGCATCGAGCCGGTTGCGTATTGCCTCCAGCAGCACCTTGCCGATGGTCAGGGAGCGGTAACGTTCATCGGCCCCTTCCACGATGGTCCAGGGGGCCTCGGGGGTGCTGGTGGTTCGCAGCATCCGCTCCGATACCGTGCGAAAGCGGTCGTAGAGCTTGTAGTTTTTCCAGTCACTCTCTTTGATTCGCCAGCGGGTCTTGGGATCGGACTCCAGCTTTTTGAGCCGCTTCTTCTGTTGCTTCTCGGAGAGGTGCAGCCAAAATTTGAGGATCAAGGCCCCTTCGTGACAAAGCATGGTCTCAAAGCGTATGATCCGGTCCAGCTGTTGGTCCAGCTCGGCATTCTTGGTCGCTCCGTAGACGTTATCCACCAGGGGCGCTGAGTACCACGAGCCGATGAAGATGCCGATCTTGCCCTTGGGTGGCAGGTCACGCCAGTAACGCCACATCGGTGGACGCTCCTGTTCCTCGTCGGTCAGCTCCCGCAACGCATGGGATTCGATGTGGCGGGGATCCATCCACTCATGCAGCAGGTTCATGGTCTCGCCCTTGCCGGCGCAATCAACTCCGGCCAGCAGGATGATGACCGGGAATTTTTGGGACTGCAGCAGGTCCAGCTGGGCATCCAGCAGGGCTTCGCGTAGCGGTGGCAGCTCACGTTTGTAGACCTCTTTGGCTATTTTATGTCCCAATTCGGCTGATTCAAACATGGCGGCCCTCCTGCTGCTGGTCTGGTTAATGTCGTTTACAGGGATATACCACAAAAAAAACGCCTGACAATGCAGGCAGCCGGTTAGCGACGTTTTGCTTTGTCTTGTCTTGGCATGGTGAGGTGTGGTAGCGTGTAAGCATTACTTTTTTACACAAATGAGGAGGAATCAGGTGAAAACAACAGTTGTTGCGATGATGATTGCTGCTCTGGCCCTTGCCGGTTGCCAGGACAAACCGAAGACCGAAGCCCCCACTAACCAGCAGATGGCTGGCGCCCTGCCGGCTGGTCATCCGCCGGTTGGTGGTATGCCTGCTGCTGACGGGAAAGCTGCCATGCCGTCTGACGCTGCCAAGGCTGACCCCCATGCCGGCCTGAAGCCGATGCCGATTCCAGCCGGTGTTCCCACCAAGAGTGGCAAGGTGCTGGAGCTGCTGGACGGCGGACAGTACATTTACATGGAAGTGCAGCATGACGATGGCAAGAAGGTCTGGGTGGCTGCCCTTCCGATGAAGGTAGCCAAGGGCGACAAGGTCAAGTATGCCGATGCTCCTGCCCTGCCCAATTTCCCCAGCAAGACCCTGAACCGCACCTTTGATGCCTTGGTGTTGACCTCAGCAGTCGAGGTGGTAAAGTAAGTCTTTTCGTAGAGCAGTAGTTGCAAAAAAAAGGCGGTAACCTGTACAGGTTGCCGCCTTTTTTGTCAGCTTGCCCCGGCAAGCGCCTTCAGCGACTGGCGGTGGCGCGGCACCAGCTGAACGACCTTGCGGTAGCAGGAGCGGGCTTGATGCTGGTGACCGATCTGGTCGTACAGTTCCGCAAGCAGCAGCCAGCCCCAGGCATGTTCCGGTTCATGCTCGGTTATCTCACGATATTCCTGTTCAGCACGCTGCCAGTCGCCCCGTTGCAGGTGGTAGTCGCCGGCCTGCAGGCAGCTTACGGCACCGTAGCCCCATCGTGTCTTCAACTCCTCAATGGAACGTGCTGTTACCCGTGGTGTCAATCCTCTTCCCCCACGCAGCAGACGCGCTGCCCGCTGGTCGCCGTCCGGCAACGCCAACAGGGCGTCACTCTGTTGGCGCTCAAACAGGTCGGCCGACACCTGTTGGTGACGTAAAGCGTCGCTATAGAGTGACGTGCCTGGGTAATAGGCCAGCGGGGCCACCTGCAGATCGTGGGGCCTGATCCGCCGCAGCAGTAGCTGGGTTGCCTGCCGGTCCTGGTCGGTCTCGCCAGGCACACCGGCGATCAGGTAGACCGAGAGCTGCAGTCCGACCGCATGGACGGCGTCGCAGGCCGCCACCACCTGCTCCGGGGTGATCCGTTTGCCCAATTGCTGCAGGATGCGTGACGACCCTGACTCAACCCCCAACTGAACACACTCGCAGCCAGCCCGCTTCATCCAGTCCAGCACCTCTTCATCCACCGCCTCGACTCTGGTCTGGCAGTTCCAGAACATGCCAGCCTTTCGTTCAAGCAGCAGCCGGCACAACTCAATCGTACGCCGTCGGTCGGCGGTGAAGGTGTCATCGCGTAACGAGAGGTACAACATACCAAACTGATTTTTGAGAAACAGAAATTCATTCACTACCGAGGCTGGTGAACGGGTGCGGACAGCCCGCCCCCAAAAATTGGGCGAGGCGCAAAAGCGGCAGGCTGAAGGGCAGCCCCGTGAGGTGCTGATGAACTGCGGCTGCAGGTCGAGGTCCACCCCGATCGCCTCGTGGAGATAGCGGCTGGGGTAGGGCAGGCTGTCGAGTTCTTTGATGCGGCTGCGAGCCGGTGTCCTGATAACGGTCTGCCCCTGACGTACCACCAGACCGGGTATCTCGCTGAACGGGCGCTGTGATTTTCGGGCCTCAAGCAGATCCAGCAGGGTGGCTTCCCCTTCGCCGGCCACAATCAGATCCAGTTCCGGGTGGGCGGTCAGCAGTGATTCCGCCTGATGGGTGGCGTGGCCACCGCCAGCAATAACCAGTGATTGCGGGCAAAGCTGTTTTGCCAGCCGGGCAAGCTGCAGCGTGGTGTGACGATTATGGGTCCACTGGGAGAAGCCGAATATATCAGGTGACAGGCGCTGGAAAAGCTCGACGGTCTGCGCTTCGTCCATAGCCGACAGGTTGGCCAGGTGGGCTTGCACGCCGCTGTTGCGCAGCGCGGCATGTAATGAGCACAGGCCGATTGGCAGCAGATCGGTGAAGGTGGTTGCATCGTCCGCGAGGTCGGTGCCGGAGCTATAGGCGAGCAGGATGGTCATGGTGGTGGACAAAAAAAATCCGGGCTCGTACAAGAGCCCGGACTGGTCAGGGGCAGAACATCGGTTAATTAAGGCGTGCTGCTGGCAGACCTACGCCTAGGTGGTCGTTGGTCAGGGAATCAGCATCCAGTTCTTCGTCAGCTTCCAGGATCAGGCTGTCAAGGTCAAGGCCTGCCGGTGAAACCTTGTCAAAACGACGCGCACCCAGATAACGCGACAGGTAGTAGGGCGTGTCCATGGAGGAAATCACGACACGGCGGTGACTGGAAGAGGCGTGGATCATCTTGCGATTACCCAGGTAGATGCCAACGTGGGAGGCATAGCGGGCGTAGGTCCTGAAAAAGACCAGATCTCCGCGCCGCAGGTCACCCTGGCCGACCTCGTCGCCAACCCGGAACTGTTCGCGGGCAGTGCGCGGCAGGTCGATATCCTGCAGACGAAACACCTGCTGGGTGAAGCTGGAGCAGTCCAGGGCAGTCGGGCTGTTGCCGCCAAAGCGGTAGCGGGCACCCAAAAAGCTGAAAGCAGATTTTTGCAGATCGGAAAAGGCCTGTGAGCTTTCCAGGTTTTTTGCCAGATCCACCGGCTGATCAGCATCGATATCAGTCAGTTCTGCCAGGGTGTTTGAAAGTTCCCGGTCGTTGAGCAGGTCCTTGTTGATCAGGCGCAGGCGCTGAGCAGAAGCTGTTTTGGTCGGCAACTCACACTGATTGTTGTCAGCTTCAACGCCCAAGGCCAGGACTTGTCCCGGTTTGATCCGGTTGGCCTTCAGGCGGTTGATCTGGCGCAGTGTGGAGACCTTGACGCCGGTCTTGCGGGCGATGGAAAACAGGGTGTCGCCCCGGGTCACTTTGTAGGTGCTGCAGTTTTCGATCATCTTGGAGTCGGCGGCGGCCTGGGTGGGTATAATCAGGCTGTCCCCCTTGCGCAGCTTGCTGCTGCTCAGGGAGTTAACCGATTTCAGTTCATTGACGGAGACATGATATTTGCGAGCTATGCCCTGCAGCGTTTCGCCGGAGCGGGTGACAACGTGTGTCTTCGAGGCGAACGCAGCGAGCGGAAGAGTCAGGTTTAGTAGGCACACAGCGACTATTAGGCGTACAGTATGCTTCATCGTTCCTCCTTTCCGTAATCTGCATTTTTTAAAACGACAGTTTGTCTAATACAACAAAGCCCCGCTTTGGGTCAAGTAAAAAACATGCTGCATACAAGCACTAAGCATGCCAACTCTGGAGGTGTGATTTATTTTTTATTAGGTGTGGAACGGATAGTGACCCTGACGCTGGAAGGCTCGACACCCACCACAGCAACGCCGGACGGCGCGCGGACCTGCGTGGTGGTCAGCCGCAGCGTGTTGCTGCCTGCGACGACATCGGAAAGGTCCAGGTCAACGGTCAGGTCGAGTTCGCGGGGGGAGGGCGCCAGTCCTGAGCTGGAACGAACGCGGACGGTTGCTTCTTCGGGGTGGGAACGTACCAGTGCCATACCGTCCGGCAGCCCGTGAAAGGTGAGTGTGGCCGGCACGATGGCAACTTCTCCCGGGCGGGCGGCAAGCACTAGCCAGATGGCGGTGACCCCCAGCAGAGTGACAGTTTTTGGCACTAAATCGCCAAACAGGCGTCTGGCGAGCGGAATCCGCTGGCGTGCGGACTGGGGAGTCAGAAGCTGCTCAAGGCGTTGTTTTAGTGCCTCGGGGCTGTGTATCGGCTGTAGCTGATCGCCAACGGCCAGCGAAACCTGGCCACGTTCTTCAGACACTACCAGCACGACGGCATCGCTCCGTTCAGTCACGCCCAGCGCTGCACGATGGCGGGTGCCGTACTGCTGCGGCAGGTTGGAGGAATCAGACAGCGGCAGCAGGCAGGCCGCCTGCACGATTCGTTCGTCGCGGACCAGTACTGCGCCGTCGTGTAGCGGGCTGCCGTTGTGGAACAGGTTGCGCAGCAGAAGCACTGAGATTTGTGCATCAAGGGTCGTGCCGTGGAGCAGATGCTCGTCCAGTCGGTCCTGGCGCTCGAAGACCAGCAGGGCGCCAGTCCGTGCTGCGGCGAGTTCAAAGACCGCTTCGCTAATCAGGGCGGGGCTGCTGCTGGGGGGCTGAGTACTGCTGCCGAGCAGCTCCCGTAACAGGCTGAAGCGGTACAGTGCCTGTCGGATCTCATTCTGGAATACCACCACCACCAGCACGATCATCACCGTTTCCAGCTGCTGGAGTACCCAGCTGGTCATTTGCAGGCCGGTCTGACGGGTAACGAAAAAGAAGGCGATCACGATGCCGAGGCCGGCCAGTACCTGAATGGCACGGCTGCGCCGGAACCAGCTGTACAGTTGGTAGACCAGGACGCTCATGATCAGGATGTCGAGTATATCTTTGAGGCCGATTGAGGGCATGGTAGCTGGAATTCTGTTGGCGTGAAGCAGGATCTGTGCTAGGAAAATAACGCTTGATTATATAACAGTAATTCATGTTCAAGGATAGTGAAAAACCATGTTCAGACTTTCGGAAAAGGGTGAGCAGATTCAGCAGATGTTCGGCGCCATTGCGCCGCGGTACGATTTCCTCAACCATCTGCTGAGTCTTGGTATAGACAAACGTTGGCGTAAGGCCGCTGTCCGGCTGATCAAGGCTACGGAAAACGGGCGGGTGTTGGATGTGGCCACCGGAACCGGTGACCTGGCCCTGGAGATTGCCCGGGCAACCCCTGACTCGGTCAGGATTACCGGCGCCGATTTCAGCCCCGAGATGGTGCGGCTGGGGGAAGAGAAGGTGGCTGTATCCCCCTTT
>Ga0074197_1000354_pt1 | contig 61204 bp, 66 predicted proteins | sample EPASupsiteSAE305_FD_64526 | JGI IMG/M metagenome (GOLD analysis project Ga0074197, IMG submission 64526) | Bioremediated contaminated groundwater microbial communities from EPA Superfund site, New Mexico - SAE3-05 reassembly with SPADES | ecosystem: Environmental > Aquatic > Deep subsurface >... | reverse complement strand
CGCCGTGTATGGAAACGGCTACCCGATCGATACCTTCTACATCCCTGAACAGTTGACTGAAGAAAACCGGGCCGGCCGGATCAAAAGTGTGGTTGCCCGCACCAGCAGCGGAGAGGTGATCTGCCATTTCTCGCTCCACCGCAGCTCCGCCCCCAATCCCGACATGTATGAAGCAGGCCTGGGGCTGACCCATCCGGCCTATCGAGCCTGCGGAGCCTTTGAACGCTGCTTCACGCTGTTGTTCTCGCTGGTTGAAAACAATAGCGTCACGGCAATTTTCGGCGAGGCGGTCTGCAATCACACCATCACGCAGAAGATGGCTGAACCGGCAAAACTCGTCGAAACGGCCCTTGAAGTCGATCTGATGCCTGCCGACACCTATGCCAAAGAACGGGCTTCCGATGGCAGGGTCAGTTGTCTGATGTACTTCAGAATCGGTGCAGATCAACGGCGGCCGCTCTACATACCGGACTGTTATGCTGCTGAGATCAGGTTCATGATGGAAGGGATCACGCTTAAACGTGAGCTGCTCGGCAGCAGCGGGTCACAGCCCCTGCCCGCAGACTCAGAGCTGCAGACAGAGTCCTTCAGCTCGTCCGGCGTCTGCCGCTGCAGCATCATCAGACCGGGACAGGATCTTGCCGGACGCCTTGCGGCACTGGAAGACGACCTTCGTTCCCGGGGGTATGCGCTGCTGGAGTGTTTTGTGCCGCTCGGCGTCCCGGAAGCGGCATATTCCGTTGCGGCCCTGCGCACGGCCGGATTTTTTCTGGGTGGTTTTTTACCGTGCTGGTTCGGCGACGACGGCCTGTTGATGCTGAAGCTGTTCGGAACAGCGGGCTTTGACAGCATCAAGCTCTTTTCTGAGCGGGGAAAGGCGATTATGGCGATGGTACGGGCGGACTGGGCACGGGCCTGCGGTCACGGCCGGTAGTCGTAGACCCCCTGCCCGCTCTTTCTCCCCAGCCGTCCCCTGGCAACATAGTCCCGCAGCAGCGGGGAGGCGGCATATTTGTGGTTGTCGATACCGTTTGCCAGGGTCTCCGTCGCCGCCAGAATCACATCAAGCCCGATCATATCGGCCAGGGCCAGCGGCCCCATCGGATGGTGGGCCCCCAGCTGCATGGCCGTATCAATATCCTCAGCAGCGGCAATACCGTCCTGCAGCATACCGAACGCCTCGTTGATCAGGACACAAAGCAGCCGGGTGATGATAAAGCCGGGCTGGTCCTTGCTGCAGACCGACTGCTTGCCCAGGGCAGTCACCATCTGCCGGGCAATGTCGATGGTCCGGGGCGATGTCTCTGATCCGGCAATCAGCTCAACCAGCTCCATCAACGGCACCGGATTCATGAAATGCATACCGATGAACCGTTGCGGGATGCCTGAAGCGGCTCCCAGGGCGGTGATGGAGAGGCTGCTGGTACTGCTGGCCAGGATCGCCTCTTTGCCCAATACAGCTCCAAGTTCCGCAAGCAGCTTACACTTGGCTGCCATCTGCTCGGCAATCGCCTCGATCACCAGATCACAATCAGACAGAGCAACAGGCTCATGACAATTGCTGATTCTGGCACGGATCACGGTTGGTTCCTCGCCGATCAGCCCCTTTTCATGCAGCTTGGCAAGGCTGGTCTCGATCCTTCCCGCGGCATCAGCAAGGGCTGACGCATGCCGGGCATACAGCCGCACCCTGAAACCTGCCATTGCAGCCAGTTGCGCAATGCCGCCCCCCATACTGCCTGCCCCTGCCACACCGATCAGCGGTATCTCTCTGTTCATGACCATCTCCCGGAGCAGCATTGCATTTTGGCACTGCTGCTGTATGCTGTCAGTTGCATGGCGTTTCGGCCGGCATTACCACTCCAATACCTGTGGGGAGCTCAATGGACTACTCGCTCAAGAACGTCAGGATCGCCGGAACCGGTTCCGCAGTACCGGCAAGGATCGTTACCAATCAGGATATCAGCAACATGGGTGTGTCGGTCAAGAATGACTGGATCATTGAAAACCTTGGTATCCGGCAACGCCATATCGCTGACAACGAAAGCACCACGGATCTGGCCGCCCGGGCCGCCCTTGCGGCCATGGAAAACGCAGGGATCGACAGGGAAGAGATCAGCCTGATCCTGTTGGCTACCATTACCCCGGATCGCAAGGCCCCATCCACGGCCTGCCTGGTCAAACACCGGCTGGGGATGACCAACCTGGCCCCGGCCCTTGATATCTCAGCCGCCTGCTCCGGCTTCATGTACGGCCTGACCATTGCCGGCAACCTGATCCGTTCCGGGGTGCACAAGAATGCTCTGGTCATCTGCTGTGACCGGATGTCCAGCATCACGGACTGGTCGCGCCGGGACTGCATTTTCTTCGGTGATGGCGCGGCAGCGGTCGTGCTGACCGAAAGCAGCTACGAAAACAGCCTGTTTGAGGCCAGGATCTTCTCAAACACCGAGTTTACCGACGGCGCAACGGTCTTTGAGGGAGACAGCGCCTTTACCATGGACGGCCATGCCGTGTACGAGGCCGCCTCCTCGGTGCTGCCCGGCTCGATTGTCTCGGTCCTGCTGCGTTGCGGCCTGAGCGAAGAGGATCTCACCTGGGTCATTCCCCACCAGCCCTCCATCAAGATCCTGAAAAAGATGGCGGAACAGCTGGGCATCCCGTTTGAGAAGGTCTGCCACAACATGGAGCGCTACGCCAACACCTCCGGGGTCTCGATTCCGCTGCTGCTGGATGAGGTCAACCGTGCCGGCAAACTGAAAAAGGATGACCTGGTCGCCTTTGCCGGTGTGGGAGCGGGTTGGACCTTCGGGGCAGCGATCTACCGCTGGCACTGACAACCGTTCCAGATCAGGCGGAAAGCGCTGCCAGCCCCTCATCAAGACCTTCATACAGTGCCACAAACTGGTTAAAACCGGCTATCTTGAACAGGTCTCTGACCGGCCCTGTCATGGCGCAGGCCGCAAGCCTGCCGCCACGTGCCTCAAGCAACTTGCAGATCTTCAGAATACTGCGCAATCCGGCACTGGTGATATAGGTCAGAGCACTCATCTCCAGCAGGTAGGAGCGGCACTCCGGTTTATCCTGTCCGGCAAACCAGAGGTCAAAAAGCGGCGCAGCCCCGGAATCCAGCCGTCCGGTCAGGCTGATCACAGCGACATCACCTTCAAATCTGATTGTAGATTCCATGTTTCAGCACCTCTCGGTATGCTTGGTAGTGATTCAACCGGCAATACGACCCTTAAGCCGGGCATACTGTTCAGGCGTATTCATATCCAGTAGCACGGCCTGATCTTCAGACGGCAGCTCCAGCATCTGCCAGCCACAGTACAGGCTGCGCAACCCTCCGGCACCGTCAGCGGACAGCAGTTCCTGCTGTCGTCTCATCCGTAGCAGCGGAGGATGCCCACGCTTGCCACAGAATGTTGGAATCACCCCATCAACAGCGGGATTCTGCTGCAGTGCGGCGAGCAGGCCGGTCAATGTTGCCGGGCTGACCAAAGGGATATCCACCGGCTGCACGAAAAAGGCATCCGTTGCAGGTCCAAGCGCTGCAACCCCGGTCTGGATTGATGAAAACATCCCGTTTTCCGGCGCCGGATTCCGTACCAGCTCAACCGGCAGACACAACTGGACCAGAGCGGCATGATTCTGCCCGCTCACCACAACAATCTGGCCTATCCCGACGGCCTGATAGCTGCTGACGATCCGTTCAAGAACAGGCTTCCCATTCAGATCAAGCAGCGCCTTGTCACTGCCCATCCGGCTGGAAAAACCGGCGGCCAGAATAATGGCAGCGCTTTTCACCCTTTACTCCGCCTGAAGGCAATCAGTTCAGCCAGGATACTGACCGCAATTTCTGCCGGGGTTTCCGCGCCAATGACCAGCCCCACCGGGCAATGCACCCGTTCCAGATTGGCATCGCTGACACCGGTAGCACGCAGTTGATTAAACAGCTCTTCCCGTTTGCGTTTGCTGCCCACCATGCCGATATACCCGGCAGCGCTTGCCAGGGCCTGTTCCAGCACCACCCGGTCATGCCGGTGGCCATAGGTAACAATCAGCACGGACGTAGCCGGTGTAATCTGTTGACACTTCAAACAGCCATCAAACCCTGTTACAGCAACGGTTTTAACAGGAGCAGCAAAACGGTCTGAGCCAAGCAGCTCAGCCCGGTCATCCAGCACGCTGACCTTGAATCCTGCGCTTATGGCCATGGGCGCCAGAGCCTGGGCAATATGCCCTGCCCCGCAGATCAGCAGTTCAGGCAGAGGCTGCAGGTAAATGCTGTAGCAATGCAGGGCATCACCAGGTGGCAGATCAATTGACCAGCAGGCCTGGCCGTTATCAGTCAAACCAACCAGCAGATTGCAGCCCCTGCCCGCTTCCAGACCCGCTACTGCTGCAGCAAAGACAGGGACCACATCTGATGACAGCCGCACCAGCAGCAGGGTAAGGCTGCCACCACAGGGCATGCCATCCTGCTCCGGCAGTAACTGAAATGAACGGATAACACCATGACCGTCCTGCTGTAGCTGACCCAGCTCAGAAACAACCTGCTGCTCCAGGCTGCCGCCCCCCACGGTGCCACAGCAGCTGCCATCCGGGCGGAGCAACAGCATGGCCCCTACCCCGCGGGGGGCAGAGCCGCGCCGTGCAACAATCAGGGCCAGTGCGCCTGCCCCGGTTGCTGCCACCTCGTTCAGTATCTGTAATACCTCAGACATCACGGTTCCTTACCAGCAGCACCAGCCCGGCTGCCAACAGCAGCGCACCGGCAGCCGCACCAAACAGAAGCGGATACCCGCCCTGGGGTAGCAGCCAGCCACCAGCCAGCGGCCCCAGAAAAAAGCCGCACTGCAGCATCAGCAGGCCAAGGTTCTGATTAAGCCCCCGTGTTTCAGGCTGTGACAGATCAAAGATCAGGGCATTCAAAAGCGGCATCACCACGCCCCAACCGATACCGCACAGCACCGCCAGTGCCAGCAGGATGGTAACATTGGCTGCAGCCAGGATCAAACCGGTGCCTGCTGCAGACAGTACCAGAAAGACCATGTTCATGCGTCGCTTGTCAAAGCGGTCAAACAGGCTGCCCCCAAACAGGCGGACCAGCATCATCATCACCGTGGCAACCGTAAAAAACAGGCCGCTGTTGGCCAGCCCGGCTGCCCGGCCAAACCCCTTTAAATAGAAGAAGGTGGCAGCATACCCGGCATACAGCAGCACTGTGGCGGCAAACAGCAGCAACAGGCTCCGGTCGGCCAGGCTGTTTCTGATGCCGGCAAAGGATGCCCCGCTGGCCGGTTCCTGTTCCTGGGGGAAACGGGGCAGTAACCAGAGCAGCGCCCCTGCCAGCAGGGCCAGCAGGGCTGACCAGCGGATCACGCCCCCCAGAGCTGCCGGCGCTATCTGAAACAGATCAAACAGAAGCGGTACCACCGCATAGGGGATCAATCGAATCAACGAGATCCAGCCAAAGGCCCGGCCACTCATCTCGCGGGGGATGCAGAGCACAAACAGCGGCATGATTGCCGCCACCACACAGATAAAGCCGGCCCCCTGCAGCAGTCGGGCCAGCGTAAAGGCCAACTCACTGCTACAGGTTCCCTCCATGATCAGTGCAGCCGCAAGGATCAAGGCACCGGCCAGCAACCAGCGCCGGGCAGTACGGGCCGTAATCAGCGGGGTAATAAACGGTTGTACAATCAGGGCGGCCAGGGCATCAGCCCCCAGGATGAAACCGGCTGAGGCAGCAGGCATGCCCAAAGAGGTCAGGTATTCCTGCAGGGGAAAGAAGATGGCAACAATGGTTGAAACCGCCAGAAACTGGCTGCAGAGCAGCAGGAAGGGACGGGTCAGGAGCGGATTCGGCATCAGTTGACCAGCCTGAACAACAGGTTGCCTGCCACAGTGCGACGATAATCGGCAGAGGCCCGGATATCGTCAATCGGGCTAACCGCCTCACGAACCAGGGCCGCCGCCTCGTGCAGCACCGCCTCCTGTAACGGCTGCCCTGTCAGCACAGCCTCGGCAGCCGGACAGCGCAGCACGGTTGGGCCGACACTGCCCCAGGCAAAGCGGGCCTCAAGCACGCTGCCGTCATCAGCCAACCGCAGCATTGCCGCCAGCGACGCCACGGCAATGGCCAGGGATTTACGGCGGCCCACCTTTTCAAAACACTGGATGTTCCACTGCTGTGCAGGTGGCAGGATAATCCGGCTGATGAGCTCTCCCGGTTGCAGCAGGGTCCGGCGGGGACCGCTGATGAACGCATCAATCGCCACGATCCGACTGCCTGTTGCAGAACGCAGCTCAAGCCGGGCATCCAGCAGATACAGGGCAGGCAGGGAATCAGCAGCCGGTGAGGCGGTCACGATATTACCGCCGATACTGGCCATGTTCCTGATAGCCGGGCCACCCACGGTTGAGGCTGCCTGGGTCAGCAGGGGGTAGCGTTCTTTCAGCAGAGGATTGCGCACGATGGAACCAAACGTGACCGCAGCGCCGATACTGACGCTGTGGTCCGGCAGTTCTTCAATCATTGATAGCTCGGCAAGCCTCTCCAAAACGATGATTGACTGATGTTCCTGCGACCCATGACGCTGCGCCACCAGCAGGTCAGTCCCGCCAGCCATGATCCTGGCATCCGGCTGCTGATTCAGCAGGTTAAACAGCTCTTCAACAGTATTTGGAAAAAGAAGCATTAAGCTATCACCCTTCACCCTTCACCCTTGCAGCTTTCTCAACCGCATCCACAATCCTGACATACCCGGTGCAGCGGCAGAGGTTGCCGGACAACCCTTCCTTGATCTGCTCCCGGCTTAACGGTTCACCCTGCCGCAGCAGCGCCAGTGAGGCCATCTCCATGCCGGGAATACAGTAGCCGCACTGCACCGCCCCTTCTTCAGCAAAGGCGGTCATCAGGGTGCGCCCCTCGTCAGTCTGCTGCAGCGCCTCAACCGTTTCCACCTGCCGTCCCTCAAGCTGGGCCGCCAGCATCAGGCAGGCCAGTTTCGGCAGACCATCCACCAGGATGGTGCAGGCCCCGCATTCACCGGTGCCGCAGCCTTCCTTGCTGCCGGTCAGACCCAGATCTTCACGCAGCAGATCGATCACCCGGCGCTCGGCAACGGTCTCAAGCACCGTTGCCTGCCCGTTCAGGGTAAAACGGATGGTCCGGTTATGCTGTAACATGGCTGTCAATGTAGGCGATCATCTCACCGACCGTCTTGGTCGCCACGGCATCCTCTTTGCTGATCGTGAGACCAAAGGCCTCCTCGGTCAGCACCAACAGTTCCATCATTGCCAGGGAATCCAGACCGAGGTCGCTGCGCAGATCAGCAGCAGGCACGATCTTCTCCACAGCCACCTTGCCCTTGCCTGCCTTCTGGATCAGTCCCTGTACCTTCTCAAATCTCGTCATTCCTGTTCTCCTTTCCTTTGTACCGCTTCACGATCCGAGCGGATGTCATGCAGCATCTTTCTGGCAACGCCAGTATAGAGCTTGATACCCTCATAATCCGGCTCTTTGCCGAACAGCTGTTGCAGCATCACGGCGTCATTGCCAAACCAGCGGGGGTACAGCCCCCCGATAAAGAACCCCCGTTGCCGCAGCTGAGCCACAGCTTCGCTGATGCAGGGCAGCGCCGTTGAAACAATCAGCTGAAGACAGACCGCTTTCCGCTCCCGGCTTTTGACCAGAATCCGGTCCAGAAACATTCCCCAGTCTTCTCCGATTGCACTGACGGAAAAACGCCAGGTTCCGGCCTCTTCAAACCAGTGGTCAGTGGCGACCGTCTCCCCATGCCGGGGCAGTGGCGAAGTACCGGGCAGCAAAATACGGGGACGCAGCCGTTCATAGATCCCGTGCAAAAAGGCACGGTACTGTTCAGGCAGGTAACAGGGGCCTTGTGGATCAGACTGTTCATACAACTGCACCACACAGGCCACCCGTTCCGTTTCAGGGCGATGCTCGGAGAAACTGGCGCCATCAAGCAGGTCAAGCGCCAGGCCGCACTCCTGAAACCCCAGCTTGACCGCCCCCACCTGGGTAAAATAGTGATGACAGACCGCTTCTCCAATGATGCCGTCAGACTGCAGACCGGGCAGATTTCCCGGCTGCAGGTAATGCTGCATCAGTCCCCAGCCCAGTTCATCCTTGCCGCCACCGGGCACAACCACCAGATTTCCCCCTTCCCAGAGGTTCGGGTTGGGGGCGCATTTGAAAAACGAGACATAGCCGATTGCGTTCCCTTTGCTGTCAAACGCAAGTGAGGCGGCAAGCCGTCCGGCCCTGATCTCTTCCATGACCAGGGCGGCATGGTAGACATACGGTACCGGAAAGCCGTCGCCATAGACCGATCTGAAGACCGTGGCCACCTCTGCTGCATTGGAAGCGTCTACGGGTTGTATGGTGTAGCCTGTTTCAGGCATGACGTCCTTTCCTGCCATCAGGAGACGACGGTCCCCTCGACAAAGGCCAGTATACCGCCAATAGTGGTCACCTTTGCAGCCTCCTCAAGCCCGACCGTGATGGCGAACGTATCCTCCACCAGCACGATCAGCTCAGACTGCGCCAGGGAATCCAGCCCCAGGTCTTCATTCAGCCGGGCCTCCGGTGTCAACACCGCCTCCGACAGCCGCCCCTTGCTGACCTTGACAACCAGTTGTTGCAGCTTTTCCATGGTGCTCATCATCCATCTCCTTCCGCCCTTGAAATTCACTCCTCAACGGAGTGCCAACGCACGAGAGCCGATCCCCAACTGACACCGCCACCGAATCCGGTCAGTACCAGCCGGTCGCCATGTCTGATCCGTCCCGCATGCAGGACGTTATGCAGAGCGATCGGGATTGAGGCGGCCGAGGTATTGCCGCACTGCTCGAGATCTATCACGATTTTATCCATCGGCAGGTCCAGACGCCCGGCTGCAGCCTCAATAATCCGGCGATTGGCCTGGTGGGGGATGAACAGATCAATATCCTCCAATGACAGTCCTGCCTTCTGTATGACCCGCATGGCCGAATTGCCCAGGACCCGCATGGCAAACATAAAGACCTGCTGTCCATCCATCCGTACATACTGCAACTGTTCGGCCAGGGCCTCAGGGGAAGCCGGAAGCCGGCTGCCGCCTGCCGGAATGACAATCGCCCCATGTTCAGAACCGATGCTGCCCGCATCAGTGGCCAGCAGCCCGTAGCCGTCAGGCACAGCACCGAGCACCACGGCACCGGCACCGTCACCGAACAGGATCGCGCTGTCACAGTCCGCAGGGCTGGCAACCTGTGACAGCACCTCGGCGCCGATCAGCAGCACCTTGGGGCAGAACCCGCAGGAGACGGCATGGCACGCAACCACCAGCCCGTAGACAAACCCCGAGCAGGCAGCAGACAGATCAAAACAGGCTGCCGCTGGTATACCCAGCGCCCCCTGAACAATGGCTGCCGTGGCAGGCATCCGGTAATCAGCGGTGGAGGTGGCCATGATCACCATACCGATCTCATCCGGTGTGGTTCCTGAGGCCGTAAGTGCCTGACGGGCCGCAGCAATGGCCAGATCAGAACAGGCCTGTCCGGGAGCAACAATCCGGCGGTTATGAATGCCGGTCCGCTCATAGATCCAATCGGTTGTGACCCCGAAGTGCTCTGCCAGTTCCTGATTGCTCAAAACATTGTCCGGCAGATAGGCGCCGGTCCCCAGAATGCCTGCCCCGATCGTTATCATACGCCCCTCTCGTCACCCACGTGCGGCAGCCGCTCCATAACCAGATCAACACAGTCTCCCACAGACCGCAGCCTGAAAAGGTCTGCATCATCGATTGCGATTGTCAAGCGGTCTTCCAAGGCAAGCACCAACTGCACAAACCGGATTGAGTCAATGCCAAGATCACGCTGCAGGTGTTGCTGCGCCTGGTATGCCGGGCCGCTGTCGGGCAGCAGCTCATGCAGAATGGCGCTAACCTCAGCACAGGCCTGCTCCCTGTTCATCGCTATCCTCCCATGTCAAACGGATCGGTTATGGTCTGAACGCCCCGTATCAGCCAATATCGGACCATGCCGGGCACGATTACCTCAGGCGCCAGGTCAGAACCGAATCATACTGCCCGTTGTTGCTATAGCCGGTCACCAGCACCGCCTGATCAGGCTGCAATGCCAGGCCGTTGGCCACATCGGTGCCGCCGCCGGCCCCTTCAAAGATCAGCAGCCCCTCCCCGCCAAAGAGCGGATCAAGCTGGCCGTCCGTGGTGTAGCGCAGCAGCACGGCATCCTTGTTACCTGCGCTGTTCATACTGCTTCCGGCAACGATGATCCTGCCTCCCTGCTGCACCAGCAGGCCGTAGGGATAGGCATCGCTGCCGGTCAGCCCGGTATAGGTGACCAGACCGTCCTGACCGAATCCGCTGTCAAGCTGCCCCGAGGAGAGCAGCCGCATGGTGACGATCTGAAAACCGGTTGCACCGGCAGCTGCGCCGGTCACAATGACCTTGCCGTCCGGCTGCAGGGCAAGGTTATTGGCATAATCGGCATAATCGCCGGGACTGCTCCAGACAAAGCTGCCGTTGCTGCCGAAACTGCTGTCCAGGCTGCCGTCCTGGTTGACCCGGATCACCAGCATATCCTCCTTGCTGTTGCTGGTAACTGCAGCACCGCTGGCGACCAGCTTGCCGTCAGGCTGGACCACCACCGCAAACCCTTTTTCGTTGCCGCTTGCCGGGCCGTTGTAGTGAAAGGCGCCGAACTGGGCAAAGCCCGGATCAAACTGCAGGTCAAAATCCAGCCGCAACAGCAGCAGATCCTGTTTCTGGGCCTGGGATGACGAGCTTTCCCCGACAATCACGATCTTCTGGTCCGGGGTCAGCGCGATGCCGAAGCCGATATCGGTTCCCAGATCAGAGTAAAGCAGGTCTTTCACAAAGCTGCCGTTGGCGGAAAACTTGACCACCAGCAGTTCCCGGCTGCCGCCTATGGTCGAGTAGCCGGTCACGATGATCGAGTCATCAACAGGCAGGATGGCCAGTCCCAGGCCGCGGTCACGGTCGTAATCGCCGTAACGGACATAGCCGTTGGTGCCGAAGCTGGTATCAAGCAGCCCGTCTTTGGTGTAGCGGATCAACAACAGGTCATCGTCCGTGCCGTTGACGGTCGAGCCCATCACAATCACCTTGCCGTCCGACTGCAGCGCGATTTCCACCCCCCGGCTGGAAAAGCCGGAAGCGGGTGTAAACAGGGCATAGCCGAGAGGTGGATTGAAACTGTGGTCAAGGCCAACGCACCGCACAACGGGGTCATTGCTGCTGCAGCCGCTCAGCAACGCCGCGCCAAGCAGACACCATACAAGAAGCATCTTCTGATTCATACAGGTAGCCCTCTGTCAGCCCGCAGGAATAAACGGTACGCCAGGTATCTTACGGTATGAGTGCAATGGTTACGGCAACAGCGCCGTTGCTATCCACATTTACCGCGTAATTGGTGGTTGCTGACGGCGTGGCAACGGTGTAGCTGCCCAGCAACGGATTTGCCCCGCCGGCGGTATTCACCACATTGATCCTGTCGATGCTCTTGCTGATGAAGGTGGTGTAGGTGCGTGAATCTCCCGGATAGACGGTTACCTGGCTCTCCGAGCTGCCGGCATGGATGCCGACCCTGACGGCGCTTGCAAACTTGTTGCTGATGGCAACGGTGCCGGCCCCGGCATCTGCCTGGAACAGCAGAACGGAAAACAGCAGTACCATCAAACCGCTGGCACGGTATCCCTTTTTCATCGGAACATTCCTCCTCTGTTTTACTCTCACCGCTGCTGCCGGGCAACCGGGTCCGGGTGGCCGCCCGGCGAGCAGCGGTGATTAGTGCCAACCCATCAGGCAGCGCGCTTTGCCTCAATGTAGGTGACCATCTCTGCCACGGTTACCATGCTCTCTATATCATCAAGATTGACCCTGATGTCGAAGGCATCTTCAGTCAGCACCAGAAGTTCCGAGATATCCAGTGAATCCAGTTCCAGCTCTTCACGCAGCATTTTTTCCGGTGTCAGCTCCACCTGGGCCAGTCTGCCCTTGCCGATCTTTTTGATCAGCTCATACACCTGCTCTGTTGTTGTCACGTTACACACTCCTCGTTATGAATTTGGCCGTCCTCCAGGACGTACCATCGAATCAGCGTTGATCCCCAGCTTAAACCGCCGCCAAAGCCGGTCAACACCAGACGGTCACCATGGTGTATCCGTCCGGCTACCCGTGCTTCATGCAGGGCGATCGGGATGGTGGCAGCCGAGGTATTTCCGTACTGCTCAAGGTTTATCACGATTTTGTCCATTGGCAACTCCAGACGCCCTGCTGCTGCCTCAATAATCCGGCGGTTGGCCTGGTGGGGAATGAACAGGTCGATCTCATCCACGGACAGCCCTGCTGCTTCCAGCGCCCGCAAGGCAGAGTTGCCCAGCACCCGCATGGCAAACATGAAGACCTGATTACCATCCATCCGCAGATACTGCAGCTTTTCAGTCAGGGTTTCCGGCGAGGTCGGCAGGCGACTGCCGCCTGCCGGGATCAGAACCGCTGCATGATCTGATCCGGTGGTGCCCACATCGGTGGCAAGCAGGCCGTATCCCTCCGGTACAGCGCCGATAACCACCGCACCGGCACCGTCACCGAACAGAATGACGCTGTCTTTATCCATTGGATCAACAACCCGCGACAGAACCTCAGCCCCTACCACCAGCACCTTGCGACTGAACCCGCAACTGACTGCATTACAGCCCAGCATCAGCCCGTACACAAACCCGGAACAGGCAACAGAAAGGTCAAAACAGGCAGCAGCGGGTATGCCCAGCGCATGCTGGACAATGGCGGCCGTGGCCGGTGTCCGGTAATCACCGGTGGAGGTGGCGATGATCACCATGCCGATCTCTTCCGGTGCAGCGCCTGCATCTGCCATGGCCCGCCTGGCCGCTTCAATGGCCAGATCAGAGCAGGCCTGTTCAGGCGCAACAACCCTGCGGCTGTGGATACCGGTCCGGTTGTAGATCCAGTCAGTGGTAACGTCAAGGCGTGCGGCAAGTTCTTCGTTAGTCAGGCGCTGTTCCGGCAGATAGGCGCCGGTCCCCACAATGCCTGCTGCTGTCTGTACGCTAGCGCCTACGGCCTTGCCGCTGTTTTGCTGCTTCTTCCGCATGGTCGGCTGCAATGCAACTGGTGCGGCAGTTTGTCCTTCTGAAACAAACCTGAGAAACGGGCTGCAGGGACGGGCTGTTTCACCGGCTTCCACAAACAGCTCGGCAATCGTGCCGGATTGCGGCGAGTGAAAGTCATAGCTGGCCTTCTGCCCCTCCAGCTCGGCCAGGGTCTGGCCTGCAGTCACGCTCTCGCCAACCGTCACCAGCAGCCTGCCCACCAGAATTTCTTCGTCAGCCGGATTGTGGCCGGGAACCAGCACCATATCCTCCCTGACAGCACTGTTTTCTGGCCAGCTAACCTCCAGCTCCAGCAGTTCTGCCGCTGCCTGCAGGGTTGCACGGACCGAAGGGAGCAGCGCCAGCTGATTGGCGTTGTTGGCAGGCAACAGCACATCGGGCCGGGCCACCCTGCGACAGGCCACCGTTGGGGCATGGGTGGTTACCCAGGCGATCACCTCTGCGCCAAATCCTGCGGTCAGGGTATCTTCATGCACCACCAGCAGCCTGGTGGTCCGTTGCGCCGACTCCAGCACCGCTGTCCGATCCCAGGGCGCAACCGTCCTCAGATCCAGCAGATCGCAGGTCAGTCCAACGGTCTCCAGCAGCGCAGCTGTTTCTTCACAGATCGTAACCGTGTTACCCCAGCAGACCAGGGTCAGGTCAGTACCACTGCGGATCTGGCGCGCCTTGCCCGGCGCTACGAACAGCCCGCTAACATCGGCAGGGGCGTAATGAACAGGGGCATGCAGCAGGTTATTGGGGTACAGCAGCACTGTGGGTGTCCGGTTGCAGAAAGCCGCCTGCAAAAGCCCTGCAGCATCCGGGGCAGTGGAAGGGACAAAGACCTGCAGGCCGGGAACATGGGCCAGCGCCCCTTCCGGTGAATGGGAGTGGAACGGCCCCAGGCCATGCCGGTAACCGCCATAGGGGGCCAGCAGAATCAACGGGCAACCGGTCTCGCCGCCGCTGCGCCACCAGTAGGAAGCGGCATCGCAGACCAACTGGCTCCAGGCATGGGGCAGAAAATCGGCAAACTGGATCATCACCACCGGCTTTTCACCGGCCAGGGCCCGCCCGATGCCGCCACCCACCAACGTTGCCTCACTGAGCGGACCATTGCAGACCCGGCCGGGAAAACGGGATGAGAGCCCCTTGGTAAGCCCCAGCACATCCCCCTTGGGATCTTCAATATCCTGGCCACGCACCGAGACCGTCGCATCCTGTTGGAGGTGGAGGGCAAGCACGGCGTTCAACGCCTGGGCCATGGTGCAGCCCTGCTCTGCAAAGGGGGCATGTTCCTCCTGCTCCAGGCTTTGACAAACCGGGGCAGCCGCAAGCTCCGGTTCAGGCAGCGGAAAGCTCCGGGCCACCGTCAGTGCCAGCTCAATCTCACACCTTACCTCAGCCTCAAGGGCCTGTAGCTCCTGTTCGGTCTGGCCGTTTTCCAGCAGCAGGCGCCGCAGGTTATGCAACGGGTCTTGCGTGTTCCGCTCGGCTGCAAGCTCTGCAGCATCCCGATAGGTTTCCTGGCGGTCAGCGCTGGAATGTTCACCGATCCGGGCCGTCTCAAGCACCACAATCTGCGGTTGTTGAGCGGATCTGACACGATTGACCGCCTCTGTCAGCCCCCTGCTGCAGGCACGCGGATCGGCACCATCAAGATGGCTGATCGGAATGCCCCAGTATTCGTCCAGCAACCGTCCATCCGGCAGGTGCCAGAAGGTTTTGTGGCTGGTGGGACAGGAAATGGCCCAGCGGTTGTTATGGATCAGAAACAGCACCGGCGCCGCTTCACGGGCAGCCTCGGCCAGGGCCTCAAGTACCTGGCCCTGCTGGGTGGTGCCGTCTCCCATGGAGGCCAGCACGATTGCATTACCGCTTTTGGCCTTTAATGCCAGTGCCGCCCCCACCGCCTGCAAAGGGGCCTGCCCCAGCGGCCCGGAGATGTTGAAGGTCCGTCTGGCAGATGAGACCAGCAGGGGGTGCAGGTTTCTGCCCCCTGCCGGAGAAAAGGCCCGCCCCATGGCCGAGGCCAGCAGCTCTTCCGGTTTCCAGCCCTGCCTGAGCATCAATGGCCGGTCGCGATAGTGCAGAAACAGCAGATCATGCTCCAGAAACGCAGGGAAGGCAGCCACCGCCTCAGCCCCGGCTGAAGAGACGCAGAAGTCGATCAGCCCCTGCTTGTGCAGTTCCTCTTCCTGCTGATCAAGATAGCGGGAACGTAGCATCAGGCGATAGGTTTCAAGAGGATTCAGCATACAGGAGGTTCCTTTGCAAACAATAACAACAGACAGATATTCAGGGCAGACAGCGCTATGCGGCAGCCAGGAGTCTGGCGGAGTCCGTCAGGCTCCTAAACGTGCATCAATCAAGGCAACCATCTCACCAACGGTTTTGACCGACAGGGCTTCCTTGATGGAAAACTGCAGTTTGAAGCAATCTTCGGTCAGCACCAGCAGTTCGGTCATCCCCAGAGAATCAAACTTCAAATCATCACGCAGGGCAGCCTCAGCTGTTACCTCTTCCTTGGACAGTTTGCCCTTTTTGGCCTTCAGAATCAGTTCAGCTACTTTTTCAGTTGTTGTCATCTCACACACTCCTTTTTGAAATAGGGTGTCTCAAACAGGACACCTGTCTGTTTTCAGCCTGGTACTGACTCACGGTCCTTCTGAATAAAGCCCAGCAACTGCTTTGCGACCGGGCTGTACAGCTTTATGCCCTCATAATCCGGTTCTTTACCCAGCACCTGCTGCAGTGCGATACCATCACTCCCAAACCAGCGCGGAAAGAGCCCGCCCAGAAAAAAGCCCCGCTGCCGCATCTCCTGCACCGCCGCCGTCATGCAGTCCAGTCCGGCAGAAAGCACCACCTGCAGACTGACCACCTGCCGTTGCCGGGCCTGCTCCAGCAGCTGATCCAGAAAGGCAGGCCAGTTGATTCCTATGGTACTGACCGAGATCCTCCAGGTACCGGCGTCACTGAACCAGATATCTGAAGAGATGGTCTCACCGGAGAGCGGCAGCGGCGCCGAACCAGGCAGCACCGTTCTGGGACGCAACGGAGCCAACAGCCTTTGCAGCTGGTCGAGGTACTGTTCAGGCAGGTAACAGACAGCAGTCGGGTCGGACTGTTCCAGAAACTGCAGCAGACAGGCCACCCGTTCGGTTTCAGGCCTGTGCTCCTGAAACGAGGTACCGTTCACCTGATCCAGCATCAGGGCATAGTCACCAAAACCGCACTTCACCCCGCCCATCTGCGTAAAATAGTGGTGGCAGACCGCCTCGCCGAAAATACCGTCACTGCCCACGGCAGGCATATTTTCCGGTTGCGCATAGTGCTGAAGCAGCAGCCAGGCCAGATCGCTCCCGGCACTGCCGGGCACCACCAGCAGATTACCCCCTTCCCACAACTGCGGGTTCGGGGAATTTTTATACAGCGCAATATACCCGACCGGATTACCGACAGCGTCAAAGGCAAGGGAGGCATCCAGCCGTCCGGCCTCAATCTCCGCCATGATCAGATCCGCGTGGTAAACATACTGCACCGGAAAGGCATCACCGTAGATTGCGCGAAAGACACCGGGCACCGCAGCGGCACAGGACCGGTCAACCTTTTTGATAACAACATCTTGATCCGACACGAGTGATTAACTCCTTTGTTATGTGGAGATGCGGATCAGAGGTGCATGGTAACACACGTATCTTCCGCAGGTTCTGTGCCAAAACAGATCACTGAAGTTACGGCACGTTGCAAGCCTGACACTGCACACTTCCGTCTTTGTCCGCCAACCTTGTTGGCAGCGGCAGATTGTTGAAAAACGACATGATGAAGCATGGTGACACCGCACAGTGCCTGAGACACAACCTGTACTCAAAAAGAGCCAAAGGCGGGCCAACGGAGAGAGCTGCCCGTGCAGGGCATGCATAACCGGTTCAGACCGCTGCTGTCCTTTCCGGCTCTTTGCTGCAACTGGAGGGGTTATTCCTGCAAACACAGACTATCGGCATGGCACCGCTCAATCGTATCAAACAGCCTGTCCAGATCAGCCGGTTTGATGATGTAGTCGTAAAAGCCGATGGCCTTGAACCTGTCCAGATAGCCCTTTTCGCTATAGCCGGTAAGCACGATGAAACTGGTAGCGGGCTGCAGCTCCCTGATCCGCTCGGCCATCTCGATACCGTTCATGACCGGCATGTTGATGTCCGTAAGGACGATCTCCGGCGCATGCTCCCGGAACAGCTCAAGGCCGCGCTGGCCGTTGTCGGCGGTGTAGACCCGGGCCCCGGGGAATTCCCTGGCAAGCATGCGGCCAATGGCGTGGCAGACAACCGCGTCGTCCTCCACAAAAAGCAGCTTGAAGCAGGCTGAGGCACGGGTATGCTCCATATCAGACCTCAATTCTGAATTCTGCACCATCGGCGGTGTTACGCACGGTGATGCAGCCACCCATATTCTTCTCAATAATGGTTTTGGCCAGAAACAGACCGACCCCGGTCCCTTTGCCGAGCACCTTGGTGGTAAAGAACGGGTCAAAAATCTTGGCCATGATCTCCTCGTTGATACCGCCGCCGTTGTCGCTGATGGTCACCCTGGCCCGCCCCTCCTCGGACCAGGAACGCACAACAATCCGGGGATCGCTGACGTCCCGCTCCTGCAGGGCATCCTTGGCATTCAGGATCAGGTTCATCAACACCTGACCGAATTCATTGGGATAGCCATTGATCTGCGGCTCACCGGCGGAGTGAACTTCCAGGGTAATGCCGTTCCTTGCCAGACTCTCGTCAATGATCTGCACCGTGTCGGCAATGACCTGTTCCACCTTGAACAGACTCTTTTCCTTGTCCGGGGCGTTGTAATTCTGGAAGACGGTAATGGTCTGTGACAGATGCTGCAGGATCCCCATGGCAGAGGAGATATTGGCATCCAGCAGCTCCTTGCTCAACTCTCCGTAACGGTGGGAAAAGCCGATTTCCTGCACCTTGACCCCGACCACGTTAAGGGGCTGGCGCCACTGATGGGCAATGTTGCCCAGCATCTCTCCCATGGCTGCCATGCGGCTCTGCTGGATCAGCAGCTGCTGTTTTTCCCGCAGCTCCTCCATGGCCTGCTGGCGTGCTGTGGTCTCTGCCTGCAGCTCAGCATAGGTCTGCTGCAGTTGGACGTTCTGCTGCTGCAGTTCAGCGGCCCGCTCCGCCAGGGCCGTGTTCAACCTTTCAACCTCCCTGGCCGAGCTGTGCAGCGGCCGGGCAACCCAAAACCAGATAAACGGCGCACTGATCAGCACCAGCAGCACCGAATCGGCAAAGTTGTCAACAAAGGCGATCGAGGTATGGAAAATCAGCGGCAGGATGAACATCACCAGCGCCTCGCCCAGAAACAGCACCACCATCAGGCTTACGATCAGGCGTATGGGCGACATCACCCTGGGCGGTTCACTGCCGATCTCCCTTCCTGTTGCTGACAGCTCCATGGCCTCCCCCTTCGCTTTCTTTCCATTCCCTCCCCCCAAACAGCAGAAGGAACAGCACACTGTCTGTTATAGCCCTCTTACTTCCATTTCCACGCAGTCAATTTGTACGGTGCTTCCTTGTTCCAGGCCTGCCACCAGACCGTTGCCTCTGCTTTCTTGTGCTTCCCGTTCAGTTTCACCTTCAGCGTAAGGTGGTAGTTCATGCCGGAAACAACCTGTTCTTCGGCACTCATGATGGCAACCAGGCTTAGTTTTGTTGCAGCGGTTTTCTGCTCTTTCAGGATCACCTTTGCCTGTTCAGCAACGGCAAAATTTGCCGCAGCAACCACCTCCGGTTTGGTTACCGCTGCCAAAGTCCAGCCGCCGGAGATCTGCTCCCCTGCATGGCTGTGGCTGTTAATCAGTGCTGTAAAAAGAATAACCACCAGGATACAAACAGGGATAATCAGTTTCTTCATCTGTTTTCCTTTCCGGGTTTGGCGCGTTTCGCCCCGTCAAATTTATGCTACGAACTTCTAAGTCTGACAGACCGTTGACAGTTGACCAACCACAGCAAAACGTATATACAATAAACATGATCTACGAATGGGACGAAAACAAGCGGCTGAAAAACTTTGAAAAGCACGGCTATGACCTTGCCGACGGCCAGCTTGTCTATGAATCTCCAACAAAGATTACGGTTGAAAGTCATCGACCGAATGAACACCGATGGCTCGATATTGCCGAAGTTGGCGGCGAAGTGGTAGTTCTTTCGCTCACCTACACGTTACGTAGAGATGCCGTCCGCTGTATTTCGCTACGAAAGGCAAGTCGCAAGGAAAGGAGCCTCTATTATGGCCAAAATAACCAGACGGACCTCGGATGAAATCAAGGAGCTGCGTTCCAAAGGTGAAATAATGACCGATAAGGAACGGGTCAGCAATCTTTCCGAGGCAGAGGTTGAACAGATGGCTCTGGACGACCCGGACAATTTCCTTAAAACTGATAAGGATTGGGCACAAGCCACCATTCATCGCCCGGGAACTCGTGGTCCACAAAAAGCCCCCACAAAAAAATCAATTGCCATTCGACTATCTCAGGACGTGGTGGAAAATTTCAAATCCTCTGGAGCCGGGTGGCAATCCCGGATTGATGAGGCACTAAGAACGTATTTGAAAGAGCATCCGCTGAAGCATGCTTAGCTTCGTACTGTAACCCCTTGCTCGCCTGTATGCAGGTCTGCCTTTTCAAACCACACAGGAACAGGGGCAGGCTTGCCTTTTTGCTATTTACTGGAAAGTCAATAAGTCAAGCCTGACCCCATCTGCCCCCCCAGACGAAGAGATCTGTTGCTCTAACAGGGTGCTCCCTTGCCCCCCAGGCCCTGTCTTTTCGGGCGGGCGGCGTGCAACCGGCTGGTTGGACCGCCTTTTCAGTAATAGTAGACAACACCAGCGAGAGAGAACAAGCACAGGATGATAGTGACGGCCACCGAAATCCAATACAGTATTTGATTGCTTTCGTATTTTATTATTACTCCCTTTGCCACTGACTCCTTTATGATTAATGACAAAATAGCCTCTATGAGTGAGGCCACAAAAAAAATAACCATGCTCCAAAAAATTGCTAACTGCTTAGGTATATATTGCTTTTTAGCTAAAACTGATATTGTGATACCTATCAAAATGAGAACTATACATAGGGGTCCCTGATGCTTTCTAATTGTTAGCGCTATGTTGCGTATCATATGAGCCCCTGAGGAGGGTCTATCCATTATTTTCTTGTTCTTCCGCCCAACGTCTTAAGGGTCTGCTGTGAAGCGTAACGGAAACAGCAGCACCCGAGTGTTATGGGCTTACTATCTCGACTACACTCTTTACCAAATCAGAAAATTGGTAACGCCCCACATCGTCAAAAGTTGCTGCACCGGGAACCATTAGGCCCAAAGAAATAAGTCCAGATACTATGACGCCTTCCTTTGAATGCACATCAACGTATAATTCTTGGTCATTCATTGATTTTTCTGAGAAAATGATGCGTGAGTACTTCGAATTTTTCAATAAGAACAAAAGTTCATCGGTAGTGATATCTCTGAGTATTCTTGACATAAGAGTTGCTGTTGAGATAGAAGCCGGCCCTTGATTGAGAACATTTTTGATTGTTGCTTTTAAAAATTCAATTTTTTCCTGCTCAGTAGTGTGTAAAGTAATCAATATTGCTTCGTTAATTAACTTATATTGAGCGTCCGAAAGCTCCTTCAATTTTTCTTCTTGTTGGGTAAGGACTAGATCGATTTCTTCTAATGCTTTCTCGACTCTTTTCTTGTGTCTTTCTGTCGCAATAGCCTGTGATAGGACTGGAAGAAGAGCCGCAAGAGGGGTACCGACATAGGTTGCCAATGCAGTTGCTGTGGATACGACTGGCAAACTTCCTGATATCTTTTCAAGAACGGATGGTTTTTGTAGTACCATTTGTGGCTCCATAACGGAAAGTTTACGGGGTCAAAGTTTACGGGGTCAGGTCTTGAAATATCACTTTTTGCACAAGAACTAACTTTTCAAGACCTGACCCCATGGGTGTTCTAGCCTATCAACGACCTATACACATATCTATTTAACTCAGGCAAACTTTTCTACCACTAATCGCTTACCTAGCAATTAAATACTATGTCCCCAGAAAGCAGTGCATTTAGCATCTGAACAACCTCACTTTCCTCCTATCCCATCGACCAGTCAAAGTACACTTCGTCTCCGCTATTGGACACAGCAACCCAGTTCACCAGCACTAGAGACGGATCTGTTTTTAGACTGTTAGCTTCCATATCCCATTCAAAGAAGGACTCGTGAAGCACTTGACTCCCCACTGCCATCATGGCTCCAAATGTCCAATTGCTCCACGCTCCTGAAGGTCCAATTCGCATCTCGACAAGAAGTTCTTGGTGTCGCAGCGAATCTCTATAACGAAACGTACACTGCTCCTGCTGCATATCAGCAATGGACAGTTGGCCGAGATCTTTACTACAAATGGGAACTGGAAATCGGTGCACTTTCTTCGTTCCAACCAGCCCGAGCGCGATTGACTTTGCACCTCCATCTTCCCAGAACTCGATCTGAACAAGAGCATCTGTGAAGCTATAAAACCAATATTGATTTATTACTTGATGTGCAGGACCAAGTAACGCACGTACATGGTCTTGAGAGGCAGAAGGTTTTAGATGTTCCAGTATATTTTTTGGGGCCTTGCCAAGAGAAATATTTGGTCTTCGAAAGGTTGCGATCAAATATCGCCATAGAGGAGAGACAACCGCACCAAGTGTCTTACCAATTATTCCAGTCAGTGCTTCTAGCATGTTATGCCCCTACTGGCCTGAGCCCCCAAAACGGGCAAACTTTCTTAAGCAAATGTTATGCTTACACAAAACTGCCACAACCCAGCCTTCTAAAAACCATGTAAAAGTACTTGCAAACCTTTTGCACCTCTAGTAAGGTCTATGGGGTCAGGCTTGCCTTTCTGCTATTTGACTGAAAGTCAATAAGTCAAGCCTGACCCCATCTGTTCTTATAAGCTTGTTATGTTTATAGCAGTATAAACCTCAACCACGTATCCTTACCGCTTCACCCCTGCCAGCACCCGCTGCGGTGTCAGCGGTCCGTGGCAAAGCCGCACACCACAGGCATCAGCCACGGCATTGGCAACCGCCGGCAAGGGGCCATTCATGGCAACTTCGCCGATCCCCTTCATACCAAAGGGGCCGGTCTCTTCAGGCTCTCCCTGGGCTACAATGGAGACAATCTCCGGCACATCCAGGCTGCCGGGGATCAGGTACGTGGCAAAGTCCGGGGTCTTCACCATGCCATCCTGCACCGTGAAATCTTCCATTAAGGCATAGCCCAGCCCTTGCCCTACCCCGCCCTGCACCTGCTGATCAAACATAGCGGGGTTCAACACCCTGCCGCCGTCAGTCACGGCCAGGTAATCACAGACCGTGATCTGGCCGGTCAGGCTATCCACCTCCAGCCGCACCAGATGGGCGCCATAACCAAAGATCACATGGGGAAAACCGATAAAGAAACCTTTGGCAGTGGAAGGCACCTCTTTGCAGGTGGGGGCCACGTACTGGCCCAGACAGACCCGTTCTTCCGGCTGCATATACCCAGCCAGTGCAACAAGACTGACCTCTTTCTGGCTGGGCAGATGGACCACCCTGCCCGGCTGCAGTTCCAGACCATCATTATCCTGCAGAAACAGGATCATACCGGCCCAGTTGAGCAGGCGGCTACGCAGCTCTTCAGTTGCGGTGATCAATGCCTTGCCAAAGGTGTAGGTGGTGCGCCCAGCAGAGGATGAGCCGGAGGGATAGGCAGTGCGGGTATCAGGCTGTTTCAATAGGACACGGGGAGCATCCTGTGACAGGATATGTCCGGCGATCTGCAGGAAGGCAGATGAGTTACCCTGCCCCATGTCAGTGACCGCATTATGGATCAGAAAGGTTCCTTCCGGGCTCAGCTCTATCTTGGCAGTGGCAGCATCCCGCACCCCGCCGCCGTACCCGGCAGCATTGAAGACCGAGGCCAGGCCGATGCCGCGCTTTTTAAAGCTGGGCGCTGCTGCCTTCCATTGTTCCCGTTCCTGCCAGAAGGGGTGCTGCTGCAGCTGCTGCAGGCAGGTTGTGATGCCAGTGGAGCTGGTCAGGCGGACACCGGCGCAGTTTTCATCTCCCCGCATCAGGGCGTTTTTCAGGCGCAGTTCCAGCGGGTCCATGCCCAGCTTAGTGGCCAGCAGGTCCATCATCGACTCAAAGCCAAAGCTGGCCTGGCAGACCCCAAAGGCCCGCATGGCACCGGCAACCGGGTTGTTGGTGTAGACGCACCAGCCTTCAATCAGGGTGTGGGGGATGCGGTAGGGGCCACCGGCATGCTCCATGCCCAGTTCCATTACCTCGGCCCCCAGGTGGGCATAGGCGCCGGTGTCGTACCAGAGCCTGGCATGCAACGCCTGCAGGGTGCCGTCTGTTGCTGCGCCCAGCTTGTACTCCATCCGACAGGCATGGCGCTTGTACCCGGCCCTGAAGCTCTCTTCCCGCTCCCACTGCATCCGCACCCAACGACCGCCGCTATGTTGGGCTGCCAGCCCCAGCAGGCACTGTACGGTGGCGCCATCCTTGCCGCCAAAACCGCCCCCCAGCGAAGGGGCAACAATTCGGATCTTGCCCCAGGGGATGCCCAAGGCATGGCTGATCTCAAAGCGGTCACGGAACGGGGATTGGGTGGAGACCTCCATCAGCAGGCCGCCATCCTCCTCCATGCGGGCCAGACCGCTTTCGGTTTCCAGAAAAGCGTGGGCCTGTACCGGCGTGCTGAAGCTGCCTTCAACCACCACGCTACAACCTGCAAAGCCATCCAGACCAATACCTTTGCAGATGCTGGCCTGGGCCAGCAGGTTGTTGGGCTTGTCTTCATGGATCAGCGGTGCATCCGGTGCCAGGGCGCTATCCAGATCAAAGAGACCGGGCAGCGGTTCAAGCTGCAGCTGTACCGCGCTCATGCCGCGCTGCAGCGCCTCTTTGGTCTCTGCCAGCACCAGGGCCAGCGGGTCGCCGCAATAGCGCACCTGCTGATCGCACAGCACCGGCATATCCTTGTGGATGATCCCCTGGCGGTTGCTGGCAATAACATCAGCAGCGGTCAGTACCTTGACCACACCGGGCAGTGCTGCTGCAGCCGTGGTATCAATGCTGATGATCCGCCCGCAGGCCAGGCTGGAGCGGACCGCACCGGCCCAGAGGCAGTCTTGCGGATACAGATCAGCAGCGTACCGTTCTGTGCCGGCTGCCTTGGCAGCGGCATCGCCGCGGGGATGGGCCGTTCCTATGCTGAGCGGTGTAGCGCCGGCCATACCTTAGCCGGCCTGCCCGAGCTGCCCGTCAATACAGGCCAGCAGGTCGCTGAAGACAACCGGTTTTGCCAGGAAGGTATGGCTGCCGATCTGGCTGCCGGTTGGCTCCACCTCTTTCTTGCTGACAATGGCGGTCAGGAAGATGATCGGCACCCGCGCAAGCTGCGGTTCTTCTGCAAAGGCGGCAGCCACCGAGCCGCCATCCATCTCGGGCATCATGACGTCAAGCAGTACCAGGTCCGGCCTGAACTGCCGGGCGGTCTCGAGCGCCTGGGTCGGATCATTGAGATCACGCACCTCAAAGCGCCCTGTGGCCTCAAGGTTACGGCGCATCATTCTGGTTACCCCGGCCTCATCATCCACCAGCAGAATACGTTTTTTCATGGCTGTGCATCTCCCTTTGGCAGTGTAAACAACAGTACCGCTTCAGCCCCCTGCCGGTCACGCCGGTTGCCCAGTGTGATGACGGCATGGTGCAGTTCAAGAATCTTCCCGGTTACCGACAGGCCAAGTCCGGTGCCGACCCCCACCGGCTTGGTGGTAAAAAACGGATCAAACAGTTTTGTCACAACCTCTTCCGGAATACCTTTGCCGGTATCCGCGATCCTGACCATGACCGCCTGTTCACCTGCTGCCGGCTTGATCCGGTCGCTGCCAAAGGCCGCCAGGTCTGCAGGGTTGAGCCGGTGCAGTGCAACGCTGACCGTCAGTGAGCCGCCTTCCGGCATGGCATGCACCGCATTCATAAACAGATTGATAAAAACCTGCTTCAGCTTGTTTCTGTCCAGCATCAAAAGCGGAATATCGCCTGCCGCCTCACGTACCACCGCAATATGCCCGCTGTTCAGTTCATGGCGGACCAGCAGCAGTGAATCATCAATGACGGTCTGCAGGTCCGCCTCCTGCAGATCAAGCTGCTCCGAGCGGGAAAAGTCCAGCATCCCCTTGATGACACGGTCGGCCCGCTGCACCGCATCAGCCATATCCATGACCGTTTCATACCAGAGCGGGGTATCCTTGAGCTGATCGGCAAGAAAGTCGGTCCCGAGCTGGATGATGGCCAGCGGATTCTTGACCTCATGGGCCACCCCGGCCGCCAGCCGCCCCACGGTCTCCATCTTGGCCTGTTGAATCAGCTGCATCTGGGCCTGCTGCAGTTCCTGCAACGACTGCTGCAGCCGCTGGTTCGTCACGGTCAGTTCATCCCGGGTTCTGGTCAGATCATCAATCATCTGCTCCAACCGGAACTCACGGGCCTCGATCTTGACCGCCATCATGCCGAACGCCTCGGCAAACCTCGCAACAACCGGGGGATACCGGCCGTCATCAGTCATGGCAAAGATCTGCTCATGCCCCTCATAACGCCCCATTGACAGCTTTTCAGCGGCAACGATCAGCTGCTCAAGCAACTCTTCAACCTGACGGGAATACATCCATGCACCTCCTGGGCAGCATGCTGCTCCGGTGAATCAGCTGCGCGTCTCTGGCAGACAGGGGTAACCGGATCGGCACAGGGGAGAGAAGAACAGGAAGGAGGTGATACAGGTGATAGCCGAAACGGGCAGCCCATCCGGCAGCAGACGGCCCCTGCAGAGCTGCAGGAGCCGGGAGGAACAGGGGGGTGCAGAGCTGCCCATGCATCGGTTTTATAGAAAGGTCTCGCTATGCTGCCGCAGTTTACTGAAACGAAGCGCAGGCAGCTTCTACAGTGGGGAATGAGGGCAGTATGCTCAGGAAACCGGAGATCCTGAACACCTCTTCGACCGTCCCCCCCAGGCAGCAGAGCGCCAGTATGCCATTGTGGGTCTTGAGCTGTTTGGCAGCAGCCAGCAGGGAACGCAATCCGGCGCTGCTGATGTAGTCAACCCCTTGCAGATTCAGGACCAGACGGGTTATGCCGCCTGCGCGCTGCTCATTGAACCAGCGGTCAAACTCAACCGTGGTCATGGCATCCATCCTGCCGGTGAGCGTGGCAATAGTAATCCCATCCTGCACAGCTGACATGATCTGCATGGTGTCCCCTCCTCAGTTCAGAGATAATCCGATCAAAACTTCCAGAGTATAAAGCCGTTCGGTGAGGCACGATTCCATTCCTTGCGGCTGATATGGCCGCTCTTGTCCGAATCAATCGTGCCAAAAAGGCGCTGCTTTTGTGTTTCGGTCAGGGCAGCGGCATCCCCCTGCTTGACCATATCGCGATGCAGCACCTGCTGCTGCCCTTTGGCGTCTTTGACCACAACCAGATCCGATTTGAGCAGCTCATCACGGCTGATCCGACCGTTTTTATCGGCATCGAGCCGGTTAAAGACCGCTTCGTCACCGGCATTCCCCGCCACCGGGCCAAGTACTGTCAACGCTGTTGCCGCACACACTATCAACTGCTTCATGGTCTGAACATCCTCCTGAAAAGTAATACCTCACGACATGCACTCTTCTGCCAACCAGCCGCTCGACCTGCCGATACGGGGAGACCGCCACCGGCTGCGGCGTCGCTATCCCCCCAGATACCGGGTAAGTTCTTCGCAGAGGGTCTGGGGATAGAGCAAACGGGCCGGAATTTTTTCACTGCCAAAGAACTCCTCACGCCAGGGCTGCCGCTTGACCCAGGTCATCAGTTGTTCCCACCCCTGCCAGGTTGAGAAATCAACCCCGTGAATATTGGTCAGTTGCTCAAGAAAAGTTTGTTCGTATGAAGCCATGCCCTGGACACTCCCTGATTACCTGCTGCCAGTATACCCGGCTTCGCTCAGTTGGCAACCGTCGGCAAAGAAAAAATGCTACGGCCTGCCGTTGACTTGTGATGCGCCCTGCTGCGGCTGTCCGGATTTTTTGATCTCAAGCCGGGCGTCCGGTGAGACCCGCAGCTGGCCATCAATCACCACCTGTTCAGCAACGGCAAGCCCTTTCTCAATTGCGGTCAGGCCGTTGTAGGCTGCCCCAGTGACAACCGGCCGCATCTCAGCGGTCAGGTCGGGCCGCACCACATAGACAAACGTCCCTTTCTGTCCGGTCTGCAGCGCCTGTGAAGGCACCGCCACCACACCTTTCCGCTCTGCAAGGGTCAGAGAGACCTGCACAAACTGGCCGGGCCACAGACGACGGTTACGGTTGTCAAAACGTCCCTTTAACTTGATGGTGCCGGTTGTGGTATCCACCAGGTTATCCAGAAAGCTGACCTGCCCCCGTTCGACGATCCCTCCCGGCAGCTCTGCCTCCACGGCCATCCTGCCTTCGGCCATCCGTCCCCGGACCGCTGCCAGCTCCCGCTCCGGCAGGCTGAAGGTCACATAGATCGGTGCAATCGCGTTCAAGGTCACCAGGATGGTCTTGTTGGCCTCAACCACGTTACCCCGGCTGACCGCCAGATTACCCAGGCGACCGGCAATCGGCGCGGTCATGGTGGTGTAGGAGAGCTGCACCCGGGCATTTTCAACGGCAGCCTTGTCGGCCTCAACATCTGCTGCGGCAGAGTCCGCTTTTGTGCGGTATGCCTCTGCCTGTTCCTGGGTCACAATGCCTTCTTTGACCAGCTGGGCATAGCGGTGATAATCCTTGAGGGCGTTATCCATGATGACCCGGTTGCGGGCCAGCGAGGCTTCAGCCTTTTTGAGTGCAGCCTGGTATGAGCGGGGGTCCATCTGAAACAGCTTCTGACCCCGGCTGACTTCCTGGCCTTCTGCAAAAAAAACAGCGGACAGTTCGCCGGAGATCTGGGGCCGCACCACCACGCTTTCGGTCGCCTCAACAGTGCCAACCGCAACCAGGCGCTGGGGAATATCGGCCGTGCCGACAACGGCAACCAGCACCGGTGCAGGAGGACGGCCCTGTTTCTTTTCTGCCTTTTTCGTGCAACCGCTACCGGTGGTCAGGGCTACCAGTACGAGCAGGGTAGTCATGCTGCGCAACACAAAACTCATGGACAACTCCGAAACACCCCAAGTGGTATAGTACGTTGTAAAATTGGCTGTATAGCACAAAACAGCGTTACTGACACGAAAAAGCCCCTGGCAGGTTGGCAGAGGCGTTCCGGAAATTCCAGCTGCGTGGGCGGTACGCGGTCATTCCCGTACAAAGGCATCCATGTCGCTCTCATGCACCATCCCCATGATCCGGGCATATTCGGCCTCGATCAGCAGGTAATGATTATGGGTTTCACGGGCATTCAGCTCAAAGACCTCCCTGACCGCCGGATCAGCGATCTGTGCTGCTGTCCCGGCCAGAAATTCCGCCAGTTTCTTTTCTTTAAGCATCGCCAGTTCAAGGGCCTCTTTTTCGGTGAAGCTGTCATCAATCACCCTGCGCATTGTTGCCAGCCAGCTTGATCCGGCATCCGGCGGTGCATCAAGAAACGCCTCCAGCGAAGGGATATCGGTGCCCTGATAGATCCTGTAATAGTGTCCGGCATGCTCACGCTCTTCAGCAGCCAGAAGTTCAAACATGCGTCTTGCCCCCTGATCCTTCAGGTAAGCGGCTCCGGCCAGATAGAAATCCATGGCGCTTTTTTCGGTCTGGATCGAATTCCTGATAGCCTGCTGCAGATCGATTGACATGGTTTCCTCCTGAACAAGATGACATGTATCGCTCTTTTGATAATACTCTGCCGGGTAAAGATCAAGCCCTATCGGAGACAAGTTTTGTCCTTTTTTGCAACACCGCTTAACAATTGACATCCATACCGCTCCATGCAATAAAAAACTCCTTTATAAACAGCGGAGGTGGACGTTCGTGAGCGTTGACGACAAAAAAGTTATCTATAGCATGATGCGGGTATCGAAGTTCTACGACAAGAAACCGATTATCAAGGACATTTCCCTGTCCTACTTCTATGGCGCCAAAATCGGTGTGCTGGGCCTGAACGGCTCCGGTAAATCGACCCTGCTGAAGATCATGGCCGGGGTGGATACCGAGTTTAACGGCCAGGTGGCGCTGTCACCCGGCTATACCGTGGGGTATCTGGAGCAGGAACCAAAGCTGGACGAGAACAAGACCGTCCGGCAGGTGGTTGAGGAAGGCTGCCAGGAGATCGTTGACCTGTTGGCCGAGTTCAACGGCATTACCGACAAGTTTTCCGAACCGGATGCCGATTTTGAAAAGCTGTGCGACCGCCAGGCCGTGCTGCAGGAGAAGCTGGACCATCTGGATGCCTGGGATCTGGACTCCCGTCTTGAGCTGGCCATGGATGCCCTGCGCTGCCCCGATGGCGACACGCCGGTCAAGGTGCTTTCCGGCGGTGAAAGAAGACGGGTGGCCCTCTGCCGTCTGCTGCTGAAAAAGCCGGACATCCTGCTGCTGGACGAACCGACCAACCACCTGGATGCCGAGACCGTGGCCTGGCTGGAAAAACACCTGCACAGCTACAGCGGCACCGTGATCGCGGTTACCCACGACCGTTATTTCCTGGATAATGTGGCCGGCTGGATTCTTGAGCTGGACCGCGGCGAAGGGATCCCCTGGAAAGGCAATTACTCCTCCTGGCTGGAGCAGAAACAGGGCCGCCTGGCGGTTGAGGAGAAGCAGGAGAGCGAACGTCAGAAGACCCTGAAACGCGAGCTGGAATGGATCAGGATGTCGCCCAAGGGCCGTCACACCAAGGCTCAGGCACGGATCAGCAAATACGAGGATCTGGCAGCCCAGGAGGGTGAAGCACGGGGCAAGGATCTGGAACTGTACATCCCGGCCGGCCCGCGGCTGGGGGATATCGTGATCGAGGCGGACAATGTCAGCAAAGGTTTCGGTGACCGCCTGCTGTACGAAGGGATGACCTTCAAGCTGCCCCGCGGCGGGATTGTCGGCGTGATCGGTCCCAACGGTGCCGGTAAGACCACCCTCTTCCGGATGATCACCGGTACGGAGACGCCGGACAGCGGCACCATCCGGATCGGTGACACGGTCCAGGTGGCCTATGTGGACCAGAGCCGCGACAGTCTCAACCCGGACCGCCTGTTGTGGGAAGAGATCAGCGACGGCCAGGAGATGATCCAACTGGGCAGGCAGACCGTCAATGCCCGCAACTATGTGGCCCGCTTTAACTTTACCGGCGGCGACCAGCAGAAAAAGGTGGGGATGCTGTCCGGCGGCGAACGCAACCGGGTTCACCTGGCCAAGGTGCTGAAGAGCGGCGCCAACGTGCTGCTTCTGGACGAACCGACCAACGACCTGGATGTCAACACCATGCGGGCCCTGGAGGAAGGGCTGGAAAACTTCGGCGGCTGCGCCGTGGTTATCTCCCACGACCGCTGGTTCCTGGACCGGATCGCCACCCATATCCTTGCCTTTGAAGGGGATTCAAAGGTAACCTGGTTTGAAGGCAACTACTCCGAATATGAGGAAGACCGCCGCAAACGCCTTGGCAGCGAAGCGGACCGCCCGCACCGGATCACCTATCGCAAACTGACCCGCTAACCCTCACGGAGGCAGCATGGCTGACACCGGTATCCCGATTCTGCTGGTTGATGACGACCGCTTCATGCGGACAGTGCTGTGCCAGACCCTGCAGGATGCAGGCTACCGGGTCAGTCAGGCTGCCAACGGCAAAGAGGCGCTGGAGCTTTGCCGCTCAACCTACTTCCCGATCATCCTGACCGACTGGGTCATGCCGGAGATGGACGGCATTGCGTTCTGCCGCGCCTTTCGGGAACTGGCTGCAGAGTGCTACACCTACCTGATCCTGCTGACCTCGCAGGAGGGCAAGGACAAACTGATTGAAGGGCTTGAGGCCGGTGCAGACGAGTATCTGATCAAGCCGGTCAATCAGGCGGAACTGATGGTGCGCCTCAAGACGGCCCGCCGGATTCTTGACCTGGAAAGTTCCCTGCAGAAGAGCCTGGAAGAGATCAAACAGCTCTCGGTCCGGGACGCCCTGACCGGCGCCTTTAACCGCGGTTATCTGGACCAGCATCTGCCACATGAGATCCGCCGTGCAGACCGCTATCTGCGTGACCTGTCGCTGATCATGATGGACCTTGATCATTTCAAGAAGATCAACGACACCTGGGGCCATCAGGCCGGTGATGCGGTTCTGCAGCACTGTATCCGCATCATTGCAGGCACAATACGCCATGAAGTTGACTGGGTGGCCCGCTATGGCGGCGAGGAGTTTGTTCTGGTACTGCCCGAAACCGACCGGACCGGCTGCAGGGTGGTCGCGGAACGGTTGCGCAGCCTGATTGAGGCTGCTCCCTGCAGTTTCAGGGGGGCCACCCTGGGCATAACCGCAAGTTTCGGTACCGTTACCCGTACCCATGCCGACAGTCGCGCCATCAACAGCCCGGACCAGCTCCTGAATCTGGCTGACCAATGCCTGTATACCGCCAAACAGGCCGGACGTAACCGGGTAGTAGCAGCCCAACGTGAGGGGACGATGCCATGAACTACTCCACCTACTTTACGCGAGGCCAGAAAGTCTTCCTGATCAACACCTCGGCTGACCGGGACAAAAGTCTTTTTGAGGCTTTTTCCGCCACCATTACAACAGCCGAAAATCACCAGTTTGTGATGCGTCCCCGCTACCCGCTGCAGCATGGGGATCTGCATACCGTGGTGCCGGGCATGCGCTTCAAGGTAACTGCTGAAAGTTATGGGTCCGGCATGCAGTTTATCGGAACTGTGCACTCGACTTCAGGCAAGGATATTGTCATCACCCCGGCCGATCAGCTTGAGATGTACCAGCGCAGCCAGGTTCCCCGCATGGACCTGATCCTTGACTTTCGCACCTTTACACGTTCGTCTCCGCTACCGTTTTTCCGGCGCGAGTGGGAGCGCTACCAGACCATGCTGACCAGCAGCAGCAGCGCCAAACTTGAACTGAAATCCGGCGAGATCAATCTGGGGGCCGGAGGATTCCGCCATCTGGTTGACAAATCAGACCCGCAATCGGAGCTCTGCATGGCCTTTATTGATCTGGAGCAGGGAACGCCGCCGGTCTGTGCCATCGCAGAGCTGCTCTGGCGCCGCAGCCTGCCGGATGATGACAGACTCGCCATTGGCCGGAGATTTATCCTGATACGCAAGCCGGATCAGCAGCGCATCCAGGCCTACATCCAGCACCGTCAGAAGAAGCAGAGCAAAAAGACAATCCGCCCAAAGCACAACTGGGAGCTGCTTGACCGGATGTTTCATGAATAAGCAGGCCGCCTGTCAGGCTAATAAAACGGACTCCATGACAACCAGATGAACTACGACCGCTACTTTATCCGTGGACAGAAAGTCTTCCTGATCAATATCTCGGAAGAACGGGATGAATCCGTCTTTGATTCATTCACCGGCAAAGTTGTACTCTGCAACGACGACCGGCTCCTGCTGAAGACCGCCTACCGGCTCTATTCAGGCGAGGTGATGAGCCTTAAGCCAGGCATGCAGTTCAAGCTGACGACTGAGGCCATGGGGATGGGAATACAGGTCAGGGCGGAGCTTACGGACCTGATCTCTCCTGAAGAGCTGCAACTGCGCCCCCTGGGTGAGCTTTCCGTGTACCAGCGTCGCCAGAGTCCCCGTATCGAGCTCACGCTGCCCTTGCTGCACGTCCCCCAGAAATCCTCTCTGGCGGCCTTTCAGCGGGAGTGGAAACGGGTTATCAGTGACCTGCGCAAACCGGACCCGCCCCGTTTGAAGCTGTCCGCGACCACGCTGAATCTCAGCGCCGGAGGCGTGCGCCTTGATCAAAGTAGTAACCCGACCCATCTCTCGCTCCTGGTTATTGATCTGCAGGATGAAAAACCGCCGCTCTGTGCCGTGGCGGAGCTGGTCTGGCATCAGCAGGATGAAGAACAAAAGCTGATCAAATGCGGATACCGTTTTGTGGAGATCCTGAAGGAGGATCAGGAGAGGATAGTGGCACTGGTAGAAAAGGAGATCGGCGGGAAGGCCTCAATAGCCAAACACCGTGAGTTGATTGATCGCATGCTGCCGTAGAAGCTATCTGTTACGGTAATGATGCTCCATCAGCCCCTGCAAGGCCTGCCGTAATTCAACATCGTCAACGGAGCTGACCTGCAGCCTGATCTGTTCAAGCTGTTGGGGAGAAAGCGGTTTGGGTGCCGGACGGGCCTCCTTGTCCTCTTCCGGGTCGCGACTGATTCTGCCGGCCTTGAGTACAATCTCCCTGACCCGCTCTTCACCCAGCAGGCTGTTGACCCGGTCACGCAGTTCCGCCTTCATAAAGCTTAACTGTTGCATCCAGGGGCCGCTGGAAACCACAACGGTCAGGACACCGCCAACCAGCCGCAGCGGCCTGGCACGCCGGGCAATCGCCTCACCCACTGCCCGGTCCCAGCTCTGCCAGACCACCAGATCTTTCAGCCGGGCCGCCAGTTCCGGGTTGATACCGCGACCGCCAAGCAGCCTGCCGATCGGTTCAGGGCTGCCTTTGGGACGTTTTCCTGCCATGCTTCACCCTCCGCTTGTACCTGCCGCCAACCATCTGCCCGGCTATCGCACTCAGCAGGGTCAGGGGAATGACGCGCCAGCCGAATCCCGCCAGATGCCTGAAATGCACCACAAGCGGAATCGGCAGATGGGCGAAAAACAACCAGGGAATAGAAAATTTTCTGAATGACTCCCGTATGTACCCACAGGGGATACTTACCAGAAAGGCGCCTATGACCAGCCCGGCAAGGGCAAATGAATCTTGCATGGTTATCCCCTTTTCGGCATAGTAAGAAGTTCGACTACAGTTGTCAATCACGTCGCATCAAGGAGTAAGCTGGTATGGGCCAACAGGTGGTTGCAGAAGGGCAGTACCTGGCGGTATTCAACTCCACCCACCGGGTTCTGAAGGCCGAGGGACTGCTCAAGGCACAAGGGCTGCCGATCATGCTGATTCCGGCCCCGCGTGCCGTGCAGGCCGACTGCGGCCTCGCGATCCGTTTTGACGAAAACCTGCGTGAAGCGGTCATGCAGCTCCTGGCTGATCAGTCACTGCTGCCTGCTTTTTTATGCCAGCTGCGGGGCGACGAGTACATTATCCTTCAGGAGTTTAACCATGAAAACCATTGATTGCCGTGGTCAGGCCTGCCCAGCACCGGTCATTGCCACCAAAAAAGCCCTTGAAGAGTCTGCTGCCGGGGTCTGCGTGCTGGTGGACGATGGCGCCCCCCGGGAAAATGTCGGACGTTTTGCCAGAAACCGCGGTTATCAGGTCACCGAGACCGCCCAGGGGGACGGTTGGTCACTCCTGTTGAGCAGCTCTGGAACCACTGCGATAGCGGAACCAGGCGGGCAGACAGGTGGTCTGACAGGCGAGCGCGTGCTGCTCGTCACCTCGGACCGGCTGGGGGAAGGGCCGGAAGAACTCGGGCAGCTGCTGATGAAAAATTTTCTCTTCACCCTGCTTGAGACCCCGCAGCAGCCTGACCGCATCCTGCTGTTAAACAGTGGCGTCCTGCTGGCCACAGCAGGGGCCGAGACCGTAGAGGCCCTGAAACGGCTGGAAGAACGGGGCACGGAAATCGTTGCCTGCGGTGTCTGCCTTGATTATTTCAAGAAAAAGGATCAGCTTGCCGCAGGCCGGGTCACGAACATGTTCAGCACGGCCGAGAACCTGCTGGCGGCGGCTCTGGTCATCAAACTATAGATATGGCAGATATTTCTTGACAAGCAAACATAACTCCCCTTATAGTTTGCTCCTTTTAGGATACCCTGAGTCTACTGACACTAATGTTTGATAACCTTTCGGATAAACTGGAATCAGTCTTCAAGAAGCTCCGCGGCCAGGGGGTGATGACTGAGGACAACATCAAGGACGCCCTGCGCGAAGTTCGCCTGGCGCTGCTTGAGGCTGACGTCAATTTCAAGGTTGTCAAAGACTTTGTTGAGAACGTCCGCCTGAAGGCAGTCGGCACCGAAGTCATGCAGAGCCTGGCACCCGGCCAACAGGTGGTCAGGATCGTTCATGATGAACTGATCACCCTGATGGGAGGCGACCAGGACAACAACCTTGACCTGGCGGCAAAACCGCCTGTTGTACTTATGCTGGTCGGCCTGCAGGGCGCGGGTAAAACAACTACCTGCGGCAAATTGGGTAGCTGGCTTCGCAAACAGAAGCGTCGCCCTCTGCTGGTTCCTGCTGACGTCTACCGTCCGGCAGCTATCGAGCAGCTCAAAACCGTCGGACGGCAGCTGAACATTGATGTTTTTGATTCACAGACAGGCCAGGAGCCGGTTGATATCTGCTCGGCTGCAGTCCGTTTTGCAGAATTAAATGGTTTTGACACCGTACTGTTAGACACCGCCGGACGTCATCAGATTGATGACTTCCTGATGAACGAGCTGGAGCGGATCAAGGCCGCTGCTCAGCCCCGCGAAATCCTGTTTGTGGCAGACGCCATGACCGGACAGGAAGCGGTCACGGTTGCCGGCGGCTTTAATGACCGTCTCGGCATCACAGGTGTCATACTTAGCAAGCTGGATGGCGACGCCAAGGGTGGCGCCGCCCTTTCGATCAAGGCAGTGACCGGTGCGCCGGTCAAGTTTGTCGGCCTGGGCGAGAAGCTGGATGCCCTTGAGGTGTTCCACCCGGACCGGCTGGTTTCGCGCATTCTGGGAATGGGTGATGTGCTGACCCTGGTGGAGAAGGCCCAGTCAGCCCTTGATGAAAAAGAGACTGCCCGCCTTACCCAGAAACTGAAGAAAAACCAGTTTGACCTTGAGGACTTTCTGGCCCAGCTGCAACAGATCAAGAAGCTCGGTTCCCTCGAGTCGATCATGGGGATGATCCCCGGCATGGGCAAGATGGTAAAACAGATGCAGGGAGCCCAGCCCAGCGAGAAGGAGATGAAGCGGATTGAGGCAATTATCCGCTCCATGACCCCGGCAGAACGGGCCGACCACGGCATTATCAACGGCAGTCGTCGTCTGCGGATTGCCAAAGGCAGCGGCACTACCGTACAGGAAATAAATCTGCTGTTGAAACGTTTTACTGAAGCGCAGAAGATGATGAAACAACTGACAAAACTGGGCCCCAAAAACCTGATGAAGGGGATGGGCGGTTTGCCGGGGCTTGGCAATCTGGGTGGACTTGGCAAAGGGATGTTCCCTTTTGGCCGTTAACGAACTGACACTCTAACCAACTCGCATTTTCATAAAATCGAGACACAACGCAGGAGGAAACACACAATGGCAACCAAAATCAGACTGCAGCGTCACGGCGCCAAGAAGCGCCCTTTTTATCAGGTAGTGATTGCCGATGAGCGTTCACGCCGTGATGGCCGCTTCATTGAAAACGTCGGTTACTATGACCCCACCAAAAATCCGGCTGTTCTGAAGCTGAATGTGGAAAAAGTAATCGCCTGGCTTGACAAGGGTGCACAGCCCACCGATACCGTTAATCAGATTCTGAAGAAGGAAGGCATCCTGGAGAAGGCAGCCCAGGCAGCCTAGCAGAACGCTTCTTGCTCTATCCCGGCCTGGCCGGACACTACGAAGCAGAGGTACGCCAGATGAAAGCACTTGTCGAAACCATCGCGCAGGCTCTTGTCGACGACCCCTCCAAAGTGGTCACCTCCGAAGAGATGGAGGATGACACTCTGGTTATCAAGCTGTCCGTGGCCAAGGAGGATATGGGACGGATCATAGGCAAGGAAGGCCGGACTGCCAAGGCGGTCCGGACACTCCTGAATGCCGTGGCCACCCGGGATAACAAGAAGGCGATTCTCAAGATCGTTGAATAAATGGATGGTTCCAGCGATAACCTGATTGCCGTCGGTCGAATCAGTGGCACCCATGGCATTCGAGGCCAGTTGCGGCTGCATTCCTACTCCGGCAACCTGGAAAGCCTGCAGGCAGCTAAAAACGTACTGATCCGTTTTCCTGCCGGTGGTACCCGTCAGATTCAGCTCAAGAAGGCCGCTTATCACAGCGGCAAGTTTCTGCTGACGCTGGAGGGGTTTGACACCATTGAAAAGGCTCAGGAGTTAGCCGGGGCCGAACTGTTGCTGCAGCGTGAACAACTGCCGCCACCTGACGCCGACGAGTACTACTGGCACGACCTGCTCGGTCTTTCAGTTGTTACGAATGAAGGTCAGGCACTGGGTATCATCAAAGATATTCTGGAAACCGGTGCCAACGATGTCTATCTGGTTCGGGACGATGCAACGAAACGCGAATACCTGATTCCGGCCATTGCCAGTGTCATCAGCAGTGTAAACATCCACACCGGCACCATGACCATCACCCCGCTGGAGGGGCTGCTTGATCTCTGAGGCGGCTGTAGAAAATGCAGCAAACAGCGTACAACACGGCAGAATTTGAGACAGCTCCATGAGATTTGATATTCTGACCCTCTTCCCGGACATGTTCAGGGGGCCGTTTGATGAAAGCATCATTCGCAGGGGACAGGACAAGGGGCTGATCCAGATCGGCCTGCACCAGATTCGAGATTATACCGTTGACCGTCACCGTACTGTAGATGATACACCCTACGGCGGCGGCGCCGGCATGTTGATGAAACCGGAACCACTTGCTGCTGCCATTGAATCGGTCAAACAACTGAACGCTGACGCAACTGTTCTTTTAACAACACCGCAGGGCAAACCGTTCACCCATACACTGGCCCAGGAGCTTTCCCTCAAACCGGGACTGATTATCCTTTGCGGCCGGTATGAAGGGGTTGATGAGCGGATTCATCAGCACTATGTTGATCATGAGATCTCAATTGGTGACTATGTGCTCTCGGGCGGCGAACTTGCTGCCATGGTACTTGTCGACAGTGTAACCCGGCTGATTCCGGGAGTGCTTGGATCTGACGAATCTGCACTGACCGACTCGTTTGGTGATGGACTGCTTGAGTACCCCCAGTACACGCGTCCACCTGAGTTTAACGGTTTGGCGGTACCGGCTCCGCTCCTCTCCGGCAACCATGCAGAGATTGCAAAATGGCGACGGGAACAGGCACTCAGGCGCACGGCAGAACGTCGGCCGGACCTGCTGGCCCATGCAGCCTTAAGTGCTGCAGACAGGCTCTTTTTACGTTCACTAGGGGTTTAAAATGTCGGTTAACCTGGCGGTTGCTCTGTTGCATTACCCGGTTTATAACAAGCATCGGCAGCTGGTAACCACGGCCTTTACAAACCTTGATATCCATGACATTGCCCGGACCGCCCGGACCTTTGGCTTGTCCCGCTACTATCTGGTTACCCCGTCCGAGGAGCAGCAACAGCTGATCCAACGGATTGTGACCCATTGGGACTCAGGCTGGGGAGCCGATTATAATCCGGACCGCCGTGAAGCACTCTCGATCGTCAGGCCTGTACCGAGTCTGCAGGATGCCCTGGCCGATATGCAGCAGGTGCATCACCAGCCGGTGAACATTATCGCAACCGGAGCCGCCCGCCGGCCCGATGCCGTATCGTTTACCGCCCTGCGCCGGAAGCTTCAGGACAAGGACCAACAGCACCTGCTGTTGCTTGGTACCGGTTGGGGACTGGCTGACGAGATCTTTGAACAGGCCACCACCATCCTGGAGCCGATCCAGGGGCATGGTGCTTACAATCATTTGCCGGTTCGCTCGGCTCTGGCGATTATGCTGGATCGACTGCTGGGAGAACGCCCATAACAACGAAACCTGAAAAAGGTTATATCTGAGGAGGAACAGTACCATGAATACCATCGACATCATTGAATTTGAGCAGATGAAAAAGAATACTCCGGTCTTCAAGACCGGTGATACAGTCAAGGTCCACGTTAAGATTGTGGAAGGCGACAAGCAACGGATCCAGGCCTATCAAGGTGTCGTTATCTCACGTCAGAACGGCGGCATCCGCGAATCATTTACCGTTCGCAAGATCTCCAACGGCATCGGCGTTGAGCGGGTATTCCCTCTGCACTCCCCCACGGTTGAGAAGATCGAGGTGGTAACCCGCGGTCACGTCCGCCGTGCCAAACTGTACTACCTGCGCAAACTCAAAGGTAAGGCAGCACGGATTCGCGAGCGCAAATACGTTCCAGGCCAGGCCTGATTATTCAAAGCCCCGCTCATCAGCGGGGCTTTTTTTCATCCCATGCAAGATCTCCTTTTTGAGCAGCCTCCACACGATCTCTACCATTTTGAACGTCAAGCCAGGGCAGCCGGCTATACGTTCGTAGCCGGCATTGATGAGGTCGGTCGCGGTCCTTTGGCCGGTCCGGTCATTGCTGCGGCAGTGATACTCAATCCTGATGCGCCGGTTGAAGGGGTCAACGACTCTAAAAAGCTGACCGAGCAACGCCGTGAACGCTTATTTGAACTGATCATGGCCAGGGCCCTTGCAGTCGGCGTTGGACAGGTTGATGCGGCAACCATTGACCAGATCAATATCCTGCAGGCAACCCGCCGGGCGATGCTTGCAGCGGTACAGGCCTTATCAGCCAGCCCGGACCTGCTTCTGATTGACGGTATTACCACCATCGCCTCCCCCCTGCCCCAGCAAACCATCAAGCAGGGAGACAGCCGCTCTGCCTCCATAGCCGCAGCCTCCATCATTGCCAAGGTCACCCGTGACCGGATGATGGGCGCCTACGACAAACTCTATCCGGACTACGGTTTTCTCCGCCACAAGGGCTATGGCAGCGCTGTACATCTTGCCGCTCTGCGGCAGCACGGCCCCTGCCCGATCCACCGCATGACCTTTGCAGGAGTAAAACCGTAAAAATTCCTCGCAAACACCTGAATCTCCCTTTGCAATTTTTTTGAAAGCTTGTAAACTCCCGCTTCATGAGCGTATTTCCTCCTTCACACATGAAAAGCACGCAGGAAGTCAAGATCGGGGTTATTCCAACCCTGCTGATCAAGGACGGTATCATTACCCATGATCAACTGGCGTATGCGGTGCGGGTCCACAGCAAGCTCACCACACCTCAGACCATGCTGGACACCCTGCTGGAGCTGGGGCTGATCTCGCAGGAACAGCTGCAGGTCACCCTGCGCAAACATCAGCTCAATCTACGGCTCGGCGATCTTCTGCTGGAACTGGGGTACCTGCGCGATATTGACCTGCAACAGGCCCTGGCCATCCAGAAAGAATCACAGGGACAGCGCAGACTGGGTGACGTACTGGTTGAAAACGGCTTTATTGAAGAGCGCAAACTGCTGGAGACCCTTTCCTATCAGCTCGGCTACCCCCTGATTGATCCCGACTTTGTCAAGATAGACAAGACACTGCTGGCCCGCCTTCCGTTGAATGTCTGTCATCAATTCAATGTCCTGCCGCTCTACCGTCAGGGTGAACAGCTGGTGGTGACCTTCGCTGATCCGCTTGATCAGCGTGCCCGTGACATCGTTGCCGCCCATCTCGGCAACTTCATCCCGGCCATCTGCTCAAAAAATTCACTGAAAGAGGCGCTTGCCGCGCTTGAACATGCCGGTCAGACCGTTGCAGCCGATGACAACACCATCATCGGTATGATCAACCTCCTGTTTGAAGATGCGATTGAGGAGCAGACCAGCGATATCCATATTGAGCCGCAGAAGGATCGGCTGCGGGTGCGTTTCCGCCGGGACGGCGTGATGGGGCACTACAAGGATTTCCCCAAAGATATTGCTCCCCAGCTCACCACCCGCATCAAGGTCATGGCCCAGGCCGACATTGCAGAAAAGCGCCGCCACCAGGATGGCCGGATCCTCTTTACCAGCCGCAAACATGGCATTAACCTTGACCTGAGGGTTTCTTTCTTCATCACCATCTATGGTGAAAAGGTGGTATTGCGGCTGCTGAACAACAAGGGTACCCTGCTGGACGTCAAGGAAATCGGCATGGCCCCCCGCATGCTGGAGCATTTCATTTACGACGCCCTGGAGGTGCCCACCGGGGTCATGATCGTCACCGGCCCGACCGGTTCCGGCAAGACAACCACCCTGTACGGTTGCGTCAACCACCTGAATGATATCAACACCAGTATTATCACGGCAGAAGATCCGGTTGAGTATGTGATCGACGGAATCTCCCAGTGTTCGATCAACCCCAAGATCGGTGTCACCTTTGAAGAGACCCTGCGCCATATCGTACGCCAGGACCCGGATGTTATTGTACTGGGTGAGATCCGAGACCAGTTCTCGGCAGAAGTAGCCATCCAGGCGGCCCTGACCGGCCACAAGGTCCTGACCACCTTCCACACGGAAGACTCAATCGGCGGCCTGATCCGCTTGATGAACATGAATATTGAGGCGTTTCTGATCTCCTCCACGGTGGTCTGTATTGTAGCCCAGCGTCTGCTGCGCAGAGTCTGCCCGGAATGTGCCGAACCGTACGTCCCGACGCCGCTCGACCTGACCCGCCTGGGACTTTCTACCCATGACCTGCAAGGGTCTGAATTCAAGCTTGGCCGGGGCTGTAAAAACTGCCGTTTCAGCGGCTATCGCGGCAGGGTGGCGATCTTTGAACTGCTGGTGATGAACGAGATGGTTAAAAATGCCATCCTCGACCACAAAAGTTCCTATGAAATCAGAAAGATCAGCGTTGAGACCTCTGGAATGGTAACACTGATGGAGGATGGCCTGGTAAAAGGGGCACGGGGACTTATTTCAATGCAGGAGATCATTACCGACCTGCCACGCCTGGGCAAGCCACGGCCGTTGCATGAACTGCGCAGAATTCTGGGGGTACAACGATGACAGAAGAAAAACCACTGGTCCGGCTGATTCAGGATCGCCTGGACGGCAATCTTCAGGAATTGCCGGTCTTTCATACCGTTGCGGTGAAACTGCAACAACTGCTCTCAACCCGCAGCTTTGAGATTGACGATATTATTGAACTGATCGGCGAAGACCAATCCCTGTCGGGCCGGGTGCTGAAAGTGGCCAACTCATCCTACTATGCCGGGCTGAGCAAGATCGCCACCATCAAGGATGCGATCATCCGCCTGGGGGCCCAGGAAATTGCCAACATGGCCATGCTGGCATCCCAGTTTGAATTCTACAATTCAGCAAACGAAACCTTGAACAAGATGATGCATGACCTGTGGGGCCATGCGCTGGCATGCGGTGTCGGAGCAAAATGGCTGACCCGCAAGGCGGGCTATCCTGGCATGGCATCCGAGGCGTTTATGGGCGGGCTGATGCATGACATCGGCAGCCTGGCGCTGTTGAAGGTACTGGATGACATCCAGAAAAGCAAAGAGACCTCGATCCTGTTTTCTGATCAGCTTATCAATGAAATCATAGAGGCAATGCACGAAGAGGTGGGCTTCAATCTGATGAGATCCTGGAACTTCCCGGATTTTTACTGCGATATTGCCCATAGCCACCATGCAGAAGAGTTTGACCAGTCCAATATCCTGCTGGTGGCAGTGCGGCTTTCAAACCTCGCCTGCAAAAAGCTGGGGCGTTCTCTACAGCCTGCTGACCCCGGTATCTCTATCTTTTCAGCACCTGAGGCACAGTACCTTGGGCTGAAGGAGATTGCCCTGGCTGAGCTTGAAATCATTATTGAAGATGCCGACGGCATCAGCATGGCATAGCAGGCACGGCTACAACCGCTTTTTCTTCCCTTTTTTCAAAAAACGGTCAACCCCCTGGTTATGCTCTGCAAGGGTTCTCGAAAACTGGTGGGTTCCGTCTTTACGGGCCACAAAGTACAGATAATCGGTTTTGGCCGGTTGCAGCACCGCCTGCAACGCCTCCAACCCGGGGTTTCCGATCGGCCCCGGCGGAAGTCCCTTAATCCGGTAGGTATTATACGGACTTGAACGCTGCAGATCCTGCTTTGTCACGGTCCCCCCAAACACCTTGACTCCGTAAATGGCGGTCGGATCACTCTGAAGCGGCATCCCGATTCTCAATCGATTCAGGAAAACCGATGCGATCAGCGGCTTCTCCTCCGGGGAGACCGCTTCCCGCTCGATGATTGAAGCCAGGGTCACGGCCTGCCCCAGGCGCATACCGGTTGCATCAAGCAGCGGCTTCAATTTCTCCGTCCTGCGGCGGAACTCACGTACCATCTCGGTGACCAGACTCACCTCATTCATCTGAAAACCGACCTGATAGGTACCGGGAAAAAGATACCCTTCAACGGTCCCTGCACTGATACCGAGTTCATGCAGCACCCCCTGATCAGTACAGGCGGCCAGAAAGGCCTCACTGTCAAAGATGCCCTGTTTTTCAAGCAATTCCGCTGCCTGATAGATAGAATACCCCTCCGGCAGGGTAAACTTGCAGGCATCGGTCTGTCCGCCGGCCAGTTTTTCAAGGATCTGTGACGGCAGCATGGCACTGCTGATCCGGTAATCACCGGCCTGCACCCTGCGATCCTGACCACGCAAGCGGGCAACAAGACGCAGATGCAGACTGCTGCGAATCACGCCGGCCTGCTGCAGCTCCCTGGCTATGGCGGCAAAACCGACCCCCTTGGGCACGGTCAGGCCATAGACCTGGGCAGGGCTTCCGGCAGGTAGGTACAACAACACCAGATACCACCCCACCAACAGCAGGGCAACGGCACGAAACAGCCAGGGGAGTACACGACGGATTGCAGTGCTTGAGATACGTGAGGGCAGACGAAGCATGGCGTGATTGTACGATCTTTAATCTGAACGTCAAGCAAAAGAGTCTTTATCAATTCCCATAACCCTGTTATAGTTTCTAAATATCTTCAAGATATCATTAGTTTATTAAAATTCAATAATAAGAGTAAACAATCCCCGTCAAGGAGCAGCAGCGCAGCTTCCGGCCGGGTACCAACCAGAACCTAAGGACCAGATCTGCAGCTCATGTACCTGTCACCGCCTGCCATACTTGCCATCCTCACCCTGTTAATCTGCGGTGTCATGTTTCTGTTGACTATCTGGCAACGTAAATGCAGGCACGCGAAAAACTCATTACTGCTGCTGCAATCCGCCATTTTTGACAACACCTTTCAGTTACAGGGGCTGCTGGCCCCTGACGGCACCCTGCTTGATGCCAACCAGACCGCCCTCCAGTTCGTTGGAGCGGACAAGGCTGCAGTGGTTGGGAAGAAATTCTGGGACACCCCCTGGTGGAGCCACGACCCCGACTCCCAGACACGCCTGCAAGAATACATCAAACGCTGTGCAGCTGGTGAATTCATCCGCTTTGAAGGCACACACCGGGATGCCGACGGCAGGTTACGGGCAATTGATGCCACGCTCAAGCCGTTGAAGGATGCTGGCGGCCAGGTTATCTACCTGATTCCTGAGGGGCGGGACGTCACCGATCTGCAAGAAGCCCAGACCGCCCTGCGGCACAAGAACATCCTTCTTGAAACCCTTTTTGAAAACATCCCCTTTGACATCTGGATCCGAGATACCGAAGGCCGGCTCCTGCTGCAAAACGAGATGAATGCCCGTCACTACGGTGTCAAGATCGGCAACACCCCTGAAGAAGACGATATTACACCTGAGCAGTGCCGACTGTTCCGCATCTCGCTGGAGCAGGCCCTCGAAGGTTTTTCCCTTGATCTGGAACTACGCGAGGAAGAACAGATCTACCGTAAGATTGTGGCGCCCATCCGCCATAACAATCAGATCACTGCCATCTTCGGCCTGAATATCGATGTGACAGACCGTTTCACGGCTATGGAGGCGCTACGCTCAGGAGAAAAGCGGTTCAAGGCGATTTTCGAGGAAAGTCCGATCGCCATTGCCATCACAGACCTGACCCACCGCCGTTACGTTGATGTCAACCGCAGTTTCTGCAGTCTAAGCGGCTATACCAAGTCAATGATCATCGGCAAGACCACTCAGGAACTGGGCCTGTTCTGGAACCCCGGCGATGACGCACGCCTCTACCAGATGCTGACCGACACCGGGAGTATCAACGCTGAAGAGATCCAGACCCGGACCGCTACCGGCGAACAGCGTAGCGGCATCCTGTTTACCAGAATCATCATGATTGAAAAGGCTGCCCATGCCATTTCACTGTATCAGGACATTACCGAGCAGAAACGGGTTGAAGAACAGCTGAAGAGTTCTGAAGAGAGTTACAAGGGGATCTTTGACAATGCGCCGATCGGCATCTTCCAGTCATCGCCCGCCGGTCACTACATCAGCATTAACAACGTCTTTGCAAGCATCTTCGGCTATGCCTCACCACAGGAGATGATGGCGCTGGTGCATGACATTCCGCGCCAGATCTATGCCGATGCAGAACAACGGCAGGAAATCATCACCAAACTGCGCAGCAGAGACACCCTGATTGTGGATGACATCCAGTTCTACCGCAAGGACGGCACGCGCTTCTACGCAACCATGTACATCCGGGGCACCCGGGACACGGCAACCGGCGAGGTGGTCCTGCTGGACGGTTTTGTTGTGGATACCACCGAGCACCGCCAAACCCTTGAAATCATGCTGCAGCATGAAAAGATGCTGATGATCAGCGGCCTTGCCGCCGGAATGGCCCATGAGATCAACAACCCGCTGGGAATCATTGCCCAGGATCTGCAGAACCTTGAGCGCCGCCTTTCTCCCGCACTGCCTAAAAACCGTCAGATCGCCGAAGAGCTCGGCATTGATCTGATTGCCTTGCAGCAGTACCTGAAACAGCGCGAGATCAACAGTTACCTTGCCAGCATGCAGAATGCAGCCCGGCGGGCTTCCCGGATCATGGACAACATGCTGCAGTTCAGCCGCAGCAACGGTACCAGCCGGCACCCGGCACCGCTCTACACGGTCATAGAGCATGCCCTTGAACTGGCCGGCAGCGACTTTGATCTGCGCAGAACCTACAATTTCAGCACCATCACGCTGATCCGCGACTACACCCCTGACCTGCCGCTGGTGGTCATCAATACCACCGAGATTGAGCAGGTCCTGATCAACCTGATCAAAAATGCAGCCCAGTCTCTGCATGGCAGACAGAACGGACCACAACCTGAAATCAGGATCAGTGCGCATCAGGATGACGCGGTAGCTGTTATCTCCGTTGCCGACAACGGCCCCGGGATGACCGAAGAGGTCAGGCGGCGGGTCTTTGAACCGTTCTTCACCACCAAGGATGTCGGCAAGGGGACCGGACTCGGTCTGGCAGTTTCCCATGCTATCATCACCAAAAATCACCACGGCCTGTTGACCGTCAGCTCACGCCCCGGCCAGGGCTGCTGCTTCACCATCACATTGCCCACACTCCAGGCGGAACAACCATGAACAGCTTAGAATCACGTTCAATTCTGATCATTGACGATGATGACGCCCTGCGGCGCAGTATTGTCGGGTACCTTGAAGACACCGGATTTGAAGTACATCAGGCACGCAACGGATATGAAGGGATCAGGAAGTTTGAAGAACTGTTGCCGAGTCTGGTACTGACCGACCTGATGATGCCGGAACTGGACGGTCTGGGAGTGGTTAACGCCATCCGGCAGCACTCGCCGGATACGCCGATTGTCGTTATCTCGGGCAACGGCTCGGTGGGTTATGCCATCGAAACCATGCGGCAGGGGGCCTGGGATTACATCACCAAACCGATTCATGATTTTTCCGTGCTTGAAGAGGTCATCAGCACGGTGACAGCCCGTTCGGAAGAGGCCCGTGCAAGCCGCAAGCGGCTTGAAGAACTGGAAAGGTCCGTAGACGAACAGACCGCTCAGCTGCAGGATGCCGACCTGCGTGACCCTCTGACCGGCCTGCCTACCAGAAACCACCTTCAGGAACTGTTTACCCGGGCCGTCAAAAAGAATGACTTTCCCGGCAGCCTGTTTGTCATGCTGCTCGATCTTGACAACCTCAAGTCGGTCAACAAGACCCTGGGGCACGCCTGCGGCGACCGTGTCCTGGTGGAGACGGCCAACCGCCTGCTGGAACTTCAGACCGAGCAACGGGTGGTGGGCAGACTGGGGGCAGACCAGTTCATCATCATGGTGGTTGACTGCCATGAGGTACATGGCTGCATCACGGCAGTGCGGCAACTGCTTGCCATTCCGTACACCACAGGACCGGAGGAACTGTTTGTCACCGGCTGTATCGGCATTTCCGTCTTCCCCCATGATGGCGAATCGCTGGACAGGCTGCTGCAAAACGCCAATGCAGCCCTTTCACAGGCCAAACAACTGGGCACCAACAAGTATGCATTCTACTCCAGGGATCTGGGAGAACGGCTCAGGGAGCGGATGGTACGGGAGTCCGGGCTGCACCGGGCCCTGGAGCGCGACGAGTTTTTCCTGGAATATCAGCCCAAGATTGCCGTTCAAACCGGCATGGTCTGCGGCATGGAGGCGCTGTTGCGCTGGCAGCCGACCACGCAGGGCAGCCAGGTCTCCCCGTCTGAATTCATTCCGATCCTTGAAGAAACCGGTATGATTGTCGAGGTGGGCAACTGGGTGCTGGAGACCGCCTGCAGACAACATCTGCTCTGGCAGCAGCAAGGGATGCCCCCGCTCACCCTGTCGGTCAACATCTCGGCGGTACAGTTCCATGCCGGCAACCTGCCGGAGACGATTGCCGCACTGATCCAGCAGACCGGCATAGCCCCGGACTGCCTCTGTCTTGAACTGACCGAGAGCATTGTCATGCAGGATATTGAGCAGACCGTTGCCACCCTGCACCGGCTACGGGAGCTGGGAATCAAACTCTCGATTGACGACTTCGGCACCGGCTACTCCTCACTGAACTACCTGCAACGGATGCCGCTGACCGAACTGAAGATTGACCGTTCCTTTGTCATGAACCTGCCCCAGGACACGAGCGCCATTGCCATTGTTGACTCTGTGCTGACCCTCTCAAAGAGTCTGAACCTGACTGTTGTGGCCGAAGGGGTGGAAACACCGCAGCAGGCAGCCTTTCTGACCGCCCGTCAATGCCATCAGCTGCAGGGGTATCTCTTCAGCAGACCGCTGGGCGCTGCTGCATTTAAGGCGTTTGTTGATTTTTCCTGTAAAACAGTCCGCTAGTCTGCTATCACTGGCCAGACACCAGTCCGGAAGGATAGAGTCCCATGTCTGATCCCCTGTTCGGCGCTTCCTGCAAAACGCCTGCTGCCGTTGCCGCCCTGAAGCGCCAGCTGAAACCGGCACAACCGGAACGGCAATACCGCTACCCCGAAACCGTAAATCTGCCCTTTAACCGCCAGGCCCTGCCTGACGGCTTTGTGCTGCACCCCACCCCCCAGCCGCTGCATGATGACAACGCGGTCTGGGTCTTGCTGCAGGGTGGCACTGTGCTGATGCGCGAAGAGCAGGACCAGCTGTTTCTGCCGGAAGGCCCCTGCCCTGCCTGGCTGTACCTCAAACAGCCGCCTTTGTCATTTGCAACACTGCAAGGACGTGCGGTACAGGTTGCCGCGGTTCCCTCCGGCCTGCAGATCCCTCCTGAACTGGTGGCGGAACCGTTCAATGCCTTCCGGGAACGGATCACCCCGGAACAGATGACCATCGCAGGAATCGGCAAACAACTGCTGCACTGGCAACGGATGAGCCGTTTCTGTTCATACTGCAATGCTCCGTTGGAACAACTGCCGGAGAGCTGGGGCAAAAAATGCACTGCCTGCAACAACGAACACTTTCCCCACATCCACCCCTGCGCTATTGTGCTGATCCGTCGTGATGACCAGCTGCTGCTGATCCACAAGCCGGAATGGCCGGTTGGACGCTACAGCCTGGTGGCAGGTTTTCTGGATGTCGGGGAATCACTGGAGGAGTGTGCCATACGGGAGGCGATGGAAGAGACTGGCGTAACCATACGCAACGTGCGCTACATAGCCAGCCAGGCCTGGCCTTTTCCCTCGCAGATGATGGTCGGATTTGTGGCTGACTACGCCTACGGAGATATCAAGGTGGACGGCAACGAGATCGACGATGCCCGCTGGTTTACCATCGGTTCGCTCCCCTCACTGCCGGCCAGCCGCAGCATTGCCCGTTTTCTGATCGACAGCTGCAGCTAGCAGGGCTTCATAACGAACGTCCATCCACCTCAAAGCGGTTACGGCCATACTGCTTGGCCCGGTACAAGGCCTGGTCCGCCCGTTTGACCAGGTCATCCGGCCCGTCACCGTTCAACAGGGTGGCTGCGCCGATGCTCACGGAAACCTGACCCGCCAGGGGATCACGCAACCCCTCCCGCACCGCAACCAGCAGTTTTTCCGCCAGCATCCGCGCCTCAACCGCATCCGTTTCAGGAGCCAGAATCAGGAACTCATCCCCCCCGGACCGCCCCAGCAGATCACTGGTACGCAGCACATCCCCCAAAAGCGCTACCAGCCGTGACAGTATCCGGTCACCGGTATCATGACCGTTGGTATCGTTAATCTCTTTAAAGTTATCAAGGTCAAGCATCAACACCGACAGCTGCCGGCCATGACGCAGGCTGCGGCTGATCTCCACCGTCAGCACATCGTAAAAACGGCGCCGGTTGGCCGTTCCGGTCAGGGGATCCGTCTCTGCCAGACGCTGCAGCTGCTGTTCCAGCTGCCTGCGTTCGGTCACGTCAACCGCATATTCAATGCACTGGGTGATCTCCCCCTGTTCATCCTGCATCGGATAACCATGGACCTCAACGATTCTCTGTTCACCGTTTTCAGTATAATGGCTGTGTTCAACCACCGCTGCCGCTCCGGTTTCCAGCACGATCCGGACCGGGCAGGGGTGCTCGCTACTGTCGCACGGCTGGGCGCAGCCGTGACTCAAGGCATGGCAGGTCATCCCTTCCGGATGCTCCAGCCCCCTGGCAGCCTGCCGGTTGGCAACCCGGACCTGATAGGTCCGGGCATCAATGATATGAAACGGATACGGCAGCGCATCAAGTGCCTGATGAAACAACCGGTTCAGGCGGCTCATGGCCCTGGCACGCTGATAAAGGCTCACCATCAGCCCCCCGCCCAAAAGAGCCACCAGCGAGGCAGACCAGGCCGCGATACTATACCCTTCTTTCAGAGACTGCAGTTTGTCGTCTCGGTTCAACTGCACCAGAAAGGCCTCGGGAGTCCCTTCGATATTGGCCAGGGGCAGCAGATAGACCGACACGGTACTGCTTTCAAGCCCGGCAGCCAGTGCGATGGGACGTTTGGCGGCCTCGGCCTGCTCAAAGGCCGGCCTGAGCGCAGCAGCCACCTTATGAATCTCAAAGGAGGAAAGGTGGTCCTGGTGGGTATCATCCGTGATCGGTGCCTGCAGAAAGCTGCTGCTGAAAGGGCTGGGAACCATGCGGGATTGCACGTTGCCGAACAGCCGCCGGGTGGTCAGGTCTGATTTGATCAGCAGCATGTATTCGCCGGGAAAACGACGGCGCAGCTGGGTAGTGAAGCTGTCAAAGGAGATGCTGGTCTCGACGGTCCCAACGAATGCATCAGCCTTGAAGAGTGGAAAGATAAAGCGGAAGCCGCCTTCATGACGGCCGACCTCAAACCCGCTGACATAGGCCTGCCGCTTGTTGGCAGCGACCAGGGCAGGCCTGACACCGGCCAGATTGTCGCCATAGACCGCAGGGCGGTGCATCCTGAGAAAGCTGGTCAAGTCCGGCAGATGGAAGTGGATCTGGTTCAAGTGGTTCTGCAGCAGTCCCTGGTAGGATGGCTGCATCATGGCGTGCAACTGCTGGCGCAGACGGTCTTGCTGCTGTCGGTCTGCCCGGGAGGCCTGCTGCATCAGGTTGATGACAGCAGGCTTGTTGATGGTTTCGTTAAAGATCGCCCTGGAAAACAGCTCGTAGGTCTCCAGCACCGACTGGTAACTGCGCACCATCTCGTTATAGCCGTAACCGAGAAAGGCCTCACGACGGTCCAGATACAGGTACCGGATGGTAGCCAGAGCCAGCAGTTCCAGAAACAACACAAACAGGATTCCCACCAGGAGTCCAGAACGCTTCACCGGGCCTTCCTCCTGACTGTAAGGGGCGTCATCGGCGGGTAAGCAGATCCATCAAGCCGTGCCCTTCAGGCAGGAAAAGCCCGGTGGCCTTGGCCTGAAGTTCATCGTAGGCAGCGGCTCCGTTACCGTACTCCTGCCCCGGACGGTAGATAATAAACGGCACCGGATCGCTGGTATGGGTCATCTTCTGGACCGGTGTGGGGTGGTCCGGACAGCAGAGGATCCGCAGGTCATCAAAGCGCTCCGCCCCGGCCAGCACGGTACCCACCACCAGCCGGTCAAAATCCTCAATCGCCTTGATCTTGTGCTGCAGATTACCGCTGTGGGAGGCCTCATCCGGTGCCTCAACATGCACATAGACAAAGTCAAGCCGCTCCAGGGCAGCCAGGGCAGCCTCGGCCTTGCCGCTATAGTTGGTATCGATATACCCGGTGGCACCCGGTACGTTGATCACTTCCAGACCGGCACAGAGACCGATCCCCTTCATCAGATCCACTGCCGAGATCACGGCGCCGGACAGACCGAATTTTTCCTGATACGGTTGCAGCACCGGCGACTTGCCATGGCCCCAGAGCCAGATCGAGGTGGCGGGCAGTTCATCCCGTTCCTTGCGTTGCTTGTTGACGGGATGGTTGTGCAGCACCATCTGGGATGAATTCATCAGATTGATCAGCTCGTCGGCCCCATCCCCCCGGGGCAGGTATTCCAGCACCTTTTTGCCGCTGATATCATGGGGCGGCGTGGCGGTCATGGCATCCTTGCCGTTACGCCAGACCAGCAGATGACGGTAGCCCACCCCGGGGTGGAACTCAAAACGCTCATCCCCCAGTTCAGCCTGCAGGGTGGCAATCAGCTGGTGGGACTCTTCACTGCCGATATGGCCGGCCGAGAAATCCTCCATGTAGATCTTGCCGTTATGAGGGGTCAGGGTGACCAGATTCATGCGGAAGGCCACATCATGGGGGCCGAGCTGCACCCCCATACTGATCGCCTCCAGGGGAGAACGGCCGGTATAGCAGCTGCGGGGGTCATAGCCGAAGACCGACAGATTGGCCACATCGCTGCCAGGAGGCAGACCGTCCGGCACGGTCTTGGCCAGGCCGACCTGACCGGCCCGGGCCATCCGGTCCATATTGGGGGTTTGTGCTGCCTGCAGGGGGGTCTTGCCGTCTAATTCTGCACAGGGCTCATCGGACATGCCGTCGCCCAGAAGGACAATGATCTTCATAGACACCTTTCCAAACGGGTAAAATGGGTTCTGATACTAGCTGTTCCACCTTCTCTTTGTCAATTACCGCTCGATTCTTCTGACAAAGATCTCCCGTGCCAGGGCCGTATCAATGGCGAACTCGGAAAAACCGACCCTGAAGATGTAAGACGGAAATGACTGCACCAGCTGAATCCGGTTGCCGGGCAGCACCCCCATGGCCATCAGTTTCTGCATTTTCTTGCTGTCCTCGGTCTGGATGTAGGCAATCTCCCCCTCCTGCCCGGACCTGAACTCGGTCAGCGGCACCACCCCCAGATCACCCTGCCGGCGCGCCTCGGCACAACAGTCACCGGGTGGGATCGGCTTGCCGTGGGGACAGGTGGCCGGATGATTCAGCATGGTGCAGAGCTTGGTATCCACCCCTTCGTTCAGCAGATGCTCAAACTGGCAGGCCTTGCTGTCTCCCTCTTCACCCTTGATATTGAAGACATCCATCATCAGCCGTTCTGCCAGACGATGGCGCCGGATGGTCTTTTTGCCCTCCTCACGGCCTTCCTGGCGGAAGTAGAGCATACCGTGCCGCAGCTCAACCAGCGACTTTGCGGTCAGCTCCCGGCAGGCAGCATCATCTTCGGGAAGCTGCATCCTGGCAGGGTCGTAAAAAGCCGCCCCTTCCTCTTCGATGGCGATCCACATCGCCTCAAGGATCTCTTCCGCATGTTCAGAGAGTTTCATTCGCCATGCTCCTTATCTTTCCTTGTTACCATACTTTTCAGACGTTTCAAGAAGGCCGGTTCCGGGACATTCTTGTACCCGCAGCGAGGGCAGTGGATACCGTGGCAACCACCGGCACAGGCACCGCAGCCCGGTTGCGTCCCTTCCGACTCATCGAACTCATGTCCACAGAATCCGCACCGCATACACGCTCCTCACCCCTTTATCACCACTTTGCCGAAGCCGGTTTCACTTCCGCAAAAGGAGAGCAGGGAGTTATTCCGGTGCCAGTTCAAGGATGATGGCCAGGCGGCGATGGCTTTGGCGACGCAGGCGTACAGGTCAGTACGTTGAGGAGCCAAAGACGAGCCAACGCAGCCAGCGCCTTGAAATGGCACCGGAACTACCCCAGCAACCGGGTCGTCACCAGCACCTGATTCAACAGATACCCGCTGCCAAAGGCCAGCAGACTCACAAAGACAAAGATTGCCAGCGAAACCTTCCAGCCGCGCTCCTTCAACATCATCAGAAACTGCGCCACACAGGGGATAAACAGGGTCAGCGTCACCGCGGCAACGGTCAGCTGACGGCCATCCAGCAGCCCCTTGCTCTGCAGGTCATACAGACCTGCTGCCCCGTAATCCCGCCGGAAAAAACCGAAGATAAAAGCAATCGCCGCCTCCCTGGGCAGGCCGATCCCCTGCATCAGCGGCGTCATGGCATTAACCAGCTTCTCCATGCCGTGGGTGATCTTACCCAGCCACATCAGCACCGAGGCCAGCACAAACAGCGGCAGGATCTCCAGGAAGTACCACTGCATCCGGGTATAGGTCTTGGTCAGCACGTTGGAAAGCTGGGGCAGACGCATCGGCGGCAGCTCCATATAAAACATCGGCGCCTCACCCGGCATCAGCCGTCCGGCCAGCACCCCCACCAGCACAAACAAAAGGGTCATACAGACGATCCAGACCAGCAGACCACCCGGGGTACGGGCCAAAAGTGCCAGAATCACCCCCAGCTGGGCAGAGCAGGGAATAGCCAGAGCCAGCAGCAGTGTGGCAATCACCCGCTCCCGCACCGTCTCCAGGGTGCGGGTCACCATGGTGGCCATGGTACTGCAACCAAACCCCAGTACCATCGGAATCACCGAACGGCCCGACAGACCGAACCACTTGAAGCCCCGATCCACCAGCAACGCCAGACGGGGCAGGTAGCCGGCATCCTCCAGAATCGAAAAGAAGATAAAGAAAGTGGTCACGATCGGCAGGATAATCCCCACCGCATACCGCAGCCCCAGGGTGATGATGCCGTACTCCCCCACCAGCAGTTCCTGCAGCCACCACCAGGGGATCCAGCCGGTCAAAAGCGTAGTGATCCAGGGATTGAACAGCTTCTCAAACAGCTCCCCTTCCAGGAAATCCACCAGGGTACCGGCGCCGAAATCACCCACAAACTTGTACAGGCCGAAATAGAGCGTCACCAGCAACAGCGGGATTCCGGTCAAAGGCTGCACCGCCAGTGTTGAAAGCCGGCTGCCCCAGGTCTCGCGACGTTTATCCGGCTGCGCGATCACCCCGCGCACCAGCCGGTTAACGATCTCCTTGCGTTCCATGGAGAGATCGAGATGGAACGACTCGCGCCGTTCAAAGGCGATCTCACGCACCTTTTCCGCCAGGGCCGGGTAGCGCTCCCCCTCCCCCTGCGCCACCAGCCCGCTCACCTCCTCATCACCCTGCAGCAGCAACAGCGACAACGCCCGGCGTGACAGCACATAACTGCCCTGCAGCAGACGGGACACCTCGGCGATATCCCGCTCCAGCAGACGGCTGTAACTGATCGGCAGACCGCAGCTCTGGCCGAACTCGGCAATGGCTGTCTTGATCTCTTCAATCCCCCGCTTGCGGGCCGTTGCCGCCGCGATCACCGGAATACCCAAGCGCTGCTGTAACAGCGGCAGATCAAAGGAGAGCCCCAACCGCTCAGCCTCATCCATGATATTGACCACCAGCACCACCGGCAACCCGGCCTCGATCAACTGGATCGTCATGGCCAGCATCCGCTCAAGGTTGCGGGCATCCAGCACATGCAGCACCACATCCGGCTTTTCATTCAGAAGGATCTCGCGGGCAACCCGTTCCTCCTCGGTAATGGTATGCACCGCGTACATGCCGGGGGTATCAATCACCTGCCAGCTCTGACCTGTTATCACGGCAGTGCCCCGCGACACCTCAACCGAGGTACCGGGATAGTTTGAGACCGTCACGTAACTGCCGGTCAGGGCGTTAAACAACACGCTCTTGCCGACATTGGGGTTCCCCACCAGGGCAACCCGGCGAGGGGTTTGGGTAGAATCGGGAGTTAGTGCAGAAGCTGACATCATCTATTCCTTAGTATTGAAAACCATTTTCACAGAATATTGCAACACTACGCCTTTGTGCCGGCACAACTTGGACAGAGCCCGTACAACTGCATCTTATGGGCAGTCAGACTAAAACCGTGACGCCGGGCGATCTCACGCTGCAACTGCTCAATCGTCTCATCCTCAAACTCAACAATGGCGTTACAGCCGGTACAGATCAGGTGATCGTGGTGTTCTCCCACCAGCTGATGTTCATAGCGGGTCTGACCGTCCGGCAACATCATCTCACGGGCCAGACCGGCCTCCACAAACAGCTTCAGGGTACGATAGACCGTGGCCTGGCCGATACCGGGATGGGACGCCTTCACCTTCAGGTACAGCTCCTCAACACTCAGATGCTCACGGGTGGCAAGGAAGACATCCAGAATAACATCGCGTTGGCGGGTTGAACGCAAGCCCTGTCGGGCGGCAAAGGCATTAAACGTCTTTTTCTTTTCCAGGATCATGGCACCGCTCCATCTGATTTTTATTATCAATAACAGAAGCGGCACATACGGGTCAAGGCTTTATGAAAACGATTTTCAGTAACTTGATACAGATCAATAAAGACGGGGACTGGTCTGCTCTGCCATCGGATTCATCCGGACAGCCAGTGAAAAAAGGTAGGGATAATCCTGCTTCAAATGCTGCATATACAACACCCACTCACGGGAAAGATAGCCAAAGACACGCTTGATATCACCATTCAGATGTTCAACATCTGCCGCCGGAATCCCTGCCAGAGACTCACGGGCATCCAGCTCCTCAACCAGATGAAATACCGCCCAGAGCAGATCCGTAAAGGCCTCATGCTCAAGCAGGTTCTGGTTCTCCAAAAGTCCCACCAGAAAACTGCGTTTCCCCACCAGAAAGTGCTTCAGCTGCTCAAGATCCAGACCGGTACCAACAGCATCAACCCTGCTGTCATGCGAACCGAGAAACCCCAGGGCAGCACTGAAATCGGCATCTTTCCACTGCGGTGTAACCAGCAATGAGGCCCGCAACTGCTCATGGTGCACCACCGCTACTGCCAGCTCACGAAACAGCCGCGTCCCCACCTCACTGAAAAAGACACCGATCACCATATTCAGTTTGCGGCGCAGGGTCTGACGCTCACGCTCCTTCAACAACTGCTCCATGGTCAATGTCACCACAATAATATAGATCGGCAGAAAGGCCAGATTGCCGAGAAAACTGGTCGTAACCTCCTTCAGACTGCCATCCACCATATAATCAACCAGGTAAATCATGCTGGAGATACAGACCAGGATGATCAGCATCAAGCGGGGCCGGTTGATCAGAAGCTGCTTGTTCAACATAGGTATGACCTCAGAAAATGGACTGGCTTCTACATACAAAGCTAGCAAGAACCTGTTTAGCGTCAATCTCCCGCAAGTTGCTGCCGCTCATGTCTGCCGGAAGCAACAGACTAAAGCCGGGTAGTTGCGTGCAGGCCAAACACAACGCCGGCAAAAGCAGACAGAGCCCAGCCGGCGCCGAGAAAAGCGAGAACAAGCGCAGCGTTACACGCAACCAGCAAGCCGGCACCTATTTTCAGTAAAAACAGCATGCTGATTATGTATCACAAAGGACAACTCTTGGACAACCAAAGCCCTGTTTCCGGCATTGAAAAGGGCCATGACAGCTTGACGCCCGGTAAGGACGGGCGCTCGGAGCCAGGCCGGTTCATCCCCGCGGGTGCGGGGAACGGTGGTAAGAGGCTCACGGCGCAAAGCAGAGCAGCGGTTCATCCCCGCGGGTGCGGGGAACGGGTGCCGGTCAGTGCCGGTGAATCAAGCCCGGCCGGTTCATCCCCGCGGGTGCGGGGAACGGGGCCTGGAGTATGAATTTACAACCTGACCCCTCGGTTCATCCCCGCGGGTGCGGGGAACGGTTTCCATAGTAACGTCTTGCATGGGGTGTCTCCGGTTCATCCCCGCGGGTGCGGGGAACGGATGCTGTTAATGCAGTCGCTGATATCAGTCAGCGGTTCATCCCCGCGGGTGCGGGGAACGGATGCTGTTAATGCAGTCGCTGATATCAGTCAGCGGTTCATCCCCGCGGGTGCGGGGAACGGTGAGACCCCCCCGTTGCGGTCGCCTTGGCAGTCGGTTCATCCCCGCGGGTGCGGGGAACGGCTTACTGGCTGTATTGAACCGGCAGGCCGGTTCGGTTCATCCCCGCGGGTGCGGGGAACGGCCATTGCAGCTCTGCTGGAAGACAGCACGTTGCGGTTCATCCCCGCGGGTGCGGGGAACGGTGGGTGAAAAAATCGGTGGTGCCCGTAAGGATCGGTTCATCCCCGCGGGTGCGGGGAACGGCCATTGCAGCTCTGCTGGAAGACAGCACGTTGCGGTTCATCCCCGCGGGTGCGGGGAACGGAAGAGGCCCCGGTTAATGCCTGACTCAATGCGCGGTTCATCCCCGCGGGTGCGGGGAACGGCCGTGAATGTTCGTCCACTCACCACGCAACTTCGGTTCATCCCCGCGGGTGCGGGGAACGGGTGGTCACATTCTTCAAATAGACAGGTGGTTACGGTTCATCCCCGCGGGTGCGGGGAACGGGGCGGTGCCCTGATCATCGGGATGGTGACCATCGGTTCATCCCCGCGGGTGCGGGGAACGGCTGTCGTGCCGTTCCTGGGTGGTATGTCGGCACGGTTCATCCCCGCGGGTGCGGGGAACGGGATGATCTGGATGAGATTAAAGAGCAGCTCACCGGTTCATCCCCGCGGGTGCGGGGAACGGACCTGCATGATTGGCTCCTTTGTCTAAGCCCACGGTTCATCCCCGCGGGTGCGGGGAACGGAAACTTGGTGCAGCCTGCCCGGCCAACGCCTACGGTTCATCCCCGCGGGTGCGGGGAACGGTGTGCCGCCTCGTAGCTCAGGCGATCCTGCCGCGGTTCATCCCCGCGGGTGCGGGGAACGGGAGGCGGGCAAAAACATCCTGAACGGCCCTGGCGGTTCATCCCCGCGGGTGCGGGGAACGGCACAATGCCGGTAGCGCGCTGGGTAGCGATCTCGGTTCATCCCCGCGGGTGCGGGGAACGGCTGTGGTTGATATCTGGCCCCATGCCACCATCCGGTTCATCCCCGCGGGTGCGGGGAACGGCTTGTCAACTACTGCCCCGAATTTTGCGCCGGCGGTTCATCCCCGCGGGTGCGGGGAACGGAGAAAATGGCAAGCTGTGATGGTTTGATGAATCGGTTCATCCCCGCGGGTGCGGGGAACGGCGCTTCCCATCTATGGTGCTGTTTATTGTATACGGTTCATCCCCGCGGGTGCGGGGAACGGTGCCAGTCCCATGTGTCACCTCGTTACGCGATCGGTTCATCCCCGCGGGTGCGGGGAACGGAACTTTGCCGATGTTTCCAACCGATTCCACAACGGTTCATCCCCGCGGGTGCGGGGAACGGAGCTCGACCACTTTTTGCTTGTAGGCATCTACCGGTTCATCCCCGCGGGTGCGGGGAACGGTATTACCCTCAATTTTCCCAATGCTGCCGGTACGGTTCATCCCCGCGGGTGCGGGGAACGGCAGCCTCAAATGCAGCGCGGTAATCCCGGTACCGGTTCATCCCCGCGGGTGCGGGGAACGGTTTACATGATTATTTTAGAAATAAAATCAGGACGGTTCATCCCCGCGGGTGCGGGGAACGGGTTTGCTGCACATGGCGTGTTCAGGCAACCTGCGGTTCATCCCCGCGGGTGCGGGGAACGGTGCCAGTCAGAAACGCCAACCCACCGCGAGAACGGTTCATCCCCGCGGGTGCGGGGAACGGTTCCTGGCAACCACGTCTACTTTTTCGCCCAGCGGTTCATCCCCGCGGGTGCGGGGAACGGACCACGTTCATCCAGGGCCGGTATTAGGCAGGCGGTTCATCCCCGCGGGTGCGGGGAACGGTTATTGCCGCTGCCCAGTCCATTACGGCTGGTCGGTTCATCCCCGCGGGTGCGGGGAACGGGCTGCATCTTCACGGAACAGACCAGGAGTGTTCGGTTCATCCCCGCGGGTGCGGGGAACGGATTGTTAACGATTACGTCATCGCCGACCGAACCGGTTCATCCCCGCGGGTGCGGGGAACGGGCGTTGGGATTGGAAAACATGGCAGCCAATGCCGGTTCATCCCCGCGGGTGCGGGGAACGGGCAGCCGTTTCACCCGCATCTATGAGCCCCGCCGGTTCATCCCCGCGGGTGCGGGGAACGGGATCTGTTGATAGGCATGAAGGCAATCTGCAGCGGTTCATCCCCGCGGGTGCGGGGAACGGGCATCCATACATGATTGCACCCCACAACCAGCCGGTTCATCCCCGCGGGTGCGGGGAACGGAAGGCTGCTCACCCGGGGCCATTATCTGATTACGGTTCATCCCCGCGGGTGCGGGGAACGGGCGAAGATCAGGCCGCCAAACTGGCCGCCGGTCGGTTCATCCCCGCGGGTGCGGGGAACGGGTCTTTACCGCCTGGCTGGATATGGCGCTGTCCGGTTCATCCCCGCGGGTGCGGGGAACGGGGAAGTTGACGACCCTGAGAGCAACAACCCTACGGTTCATCCCCGCGGGTGCGGGGAACGGGGTCCTTGGGCGCCTTGTGCACCGGCCGCACCGGTATGGTTCATCCCCGCGGGTGCGGGGAACGGTCCACCTGGTATCTATCGCAACGGCCAGCCCCCGGTTCATCCCCGCGGGTGCGGGGAACGGCTGCACATGCTTGAACACGGCATAGTAGCAACCGGTTCATCCCCGCGGGTGCGGGGAACGGGCGGCAGCGCAATTGTCTCAGCAGGGATACGCCGGTTCATCCCCGCGGGTGCGGGGAACGGGCAGGCATAGCTGCAGCTGTTGCGCTCTACGTCGGTTCATCCCCGCGGGTGCGGGGAACGGGCTGCGGCATATCTGGCGTGCAGCTCTTCCAGCGGTTCATCCCCGCGGGTGCGGGGAACGGCCCGTCACGCTCATCGCCATGACAGGTGAAATCGGTTCATCCCCGCGGGTGCGGGGAACGGGGCTGCCGCGTTTTCTGTTGATCGGGTTGTTGCGGTTCATCCCCGCGGGTGCGGGGAACGGAAAACGAGCTTTTCGATTTGTTTCTTCATATTCGGTTCATCCCCGCGGGTGCGGGGAACGGGCGTTGGTAGTCCTGGCCTTTGCGCTCAACAGCGGTTCATCCCCGCGGGTGCGGGGAACGGGCGGTACGGGATAGCCAGAACAGCGGATAATTCGGTTCATCCCCGCGGGTGCGGGGAACGGGTGATGGTAAAAAGCGCCCCATACCGGGCGGGCGGTTCATCCCCGCGGGTGCGGGGAACGGCAAACGGCAACACAATCCGCATGGGTGTGGAGCGGTTCATCCCCGCGGGTGCGGGGAACGGATAAGGCCCGCCGCTGAAGGCGCAGCCGTTCGCGGTTCATCCCCGCGGGTGCGGGGAACGGAAGAGGCAAGCACTGACGTTAAGCAGCAGATGCGGTTCATCCCCGCGGGTGCGGGGAACGGCGCGTGTAACCACTGTGCATTCAAAGGCACATCGGTTCATCCCCGCGGGTGCGGGGAACGGACTTGTTGCAGTTATATGAAATCACGAGCAATTTTCAAAGACCAAAATGCCACCAACTTTTGGACACTAAAATTGACGTTAATCAACCAACA